>Ga0316192_10003551_pt1 | contig 11375 bp, 8 predicted proteins | sample MerIslwburrow_MG_FD_204931 | JGI IMG/M metagenome (GOLD analysis project Ga0316192, IMG submission 204931) | Coastal sediment microbial communities from Maine, United States - Merrow Island worm burrow | ecosystem: Environmental > Aquatic > Marine > Coastal > Sediment | place: USA: Maine...
AACAGCTGATTCGCCATCCCGTCTGCGTCCAAGGATGGTAAAGAAACAAAATGTTCCGTCATCCCCGCATTGCGTATCAGATCGGTCAAATAGCGCGCATACCCCATTGATCGCTGGTTCCTCCAGACACGCTTTATTCCGAACAATCCCGGATAAAAAGTCGCTAACGGAGTTCTGATCGTTATATCGGGAAATTCGATGCGTAATAACGACGCAGCCTTCACCAAAACATGAAATCCTTTCAGCGGGTAATTAGCTCCAGAGGCAAAAATAGTATGGCGACTTATTTTGTTAATGTTCCACTGAACATCGTAGAAGGGTTGCCGTAGCAATTCATCACAATGATGATACCGGGCGACTGGATTCAACCTTCGAGTTTGGGCCCGATCCCAGAGGGTGCGTCCTATAAAAGCAGGATTGCTGGCAAAAATCTCGCGTTCCCATTTCGCCCGCCTGGCCCACTTAAACTTCTGTTCAATCAGCCCGTCAAAACGAATCCAATCGCGCAAGGTTCTGGTTGTTAACAACTTATTGATTGGAATACCCCCTAAATAGTGTCTCTCGGACGCGTCGATTATCCCCTGTATAGAGATCACAGTCGGGCACTTTAGAAAATCCCGACCGGTTAATAAGCCCTGAAAATACTCGGTGCCATGAATATGAATCACATCGGGACGAAAATCGTTCACGACATGCTGATACTCTTTTATCAAAGAAAGCGGAATACGTTTCCCATCAAGCGTACCTTTCGGTTTTGGCAATACGTAGTATCGAATATTTTTCAGGATTTTTTTACTGTGGTTTCGCTCTTTAACGACAGTTGCTACGGCAAGCTTTATATGACTACTTTCAATGAGCGCTTCAGCTAAGGCGGGCATCCAACCTCCCCGCGGCGAAGGAGATTTATTCAGGGCCACAGCCAGGTCAGGCATCAGCAAATTAGTAAGCCAGAGAACTCTCATAAAAGGGGTTCCCTATCCGCTACCGACCACGCCTACTCTGAATATGTTCCACGACCTTCTCAGCATTTCTTTCCCACGTATATTCATTTAATACCAATTGCTTTCCACTATCGGCCAGTTCGGTCCTCAACTGGGGATTATTTTTTAATGCCAGTACATTACTGACAAAGTCACTGCCATCCTGTTTCACCAATTTCAAATGCACACCGTCCTCGAACACTTCCCTCACCGCTGGCGTATCCGGCCCTATCGTGGGCACACCAGCACCAAGATATTCGAATAGCTTTAGTGGACTGCAATAGGCGTTGGTAAATGGAAAAATTGCCAGGTCAAATGTAGCGAGATATCTTGGCACCTCGGAATATTCCAGCCAGCCAAAACATCTCACCGCATCTTCGAGTACATCCTGATCAGCTTCAATAGCGGCCTGTACGGCTGGCATATCCTTGCCGTCGCCGATTATCAGAAAATAAATATCATCGTTGCCAGCCCGTCGCAGGTCTGCAATATAACCGATCACCTCTGGAAGCCTCCTGAAGGTTTCCATACCACCGATATATCCAATGACGAAGGCGGCCTTTGGAATGCCATACTGCTCCCGTACACCGCTTAGGCCGGCGATATCTATAGCCTCCCTATTTACGCCGTTTTGGTTAACAAGAATCTTCTCCCGACAAATTTGGTATTTTTCCAGGGAAGTCTTCAAGTATGAGGAGACAACCACGATCGCGTCTGCTTGGTTGTATCTGCCGGCTTCCCATCTCTCTAATATGCGCCTCAGCGGAAGTTCTGGAAATACCTCCTCAACAATCAGTGAATTTATTTCCAGGCATATTGTCGTGCCGGGGCAGGCCTTTTTGATATCTCTTATTGTCGGCTGGCTTATTCCTGTCCTTATAATCAGTGCATCACATCCATGAGCGCGCAGTTCGCTTATCAGGATCCTGGTTAAATCGGGCCTTGGTCGAAAAAAACGAACCATTCGTTGTAAATTGCGGGGAAACATCCAGAGTTTACCCCGGTGAGGTTTCTTATTTATTGCGTTCTGCACGTCGCTGTGAGAGTTGCTTTTAGGAACCAAGAAGCTTTCCGAAACCGACGGTAAATATTTTAGGGCACCAAAAAACCCTCTTGCATGGGTACGCCCACCATGTCGAGCATGATATTCGGGGCAATAATAGAGAATTTTCATCCAGCTAACACAGCTAGTCAGACCGCGTTTAAAATTTGAATAGCGCTTTTGCCTCGACCTGGTTATCGTCAAAATCGCGTTCATCAATGCTTGAATCACGGTTTTCCTTTGTATATCCCATCGACAAACGTAAATATTGGCGTGGATCCCAGTTGGCATTAATTTGGAAGAGCCAGGTATCATCATCACGCCTTTGTGCTCCCAGTGCCGAGCTGATATCATTTCTGGCCTTGAAGTCATCGTTGTTATAAAGAAGCTTTGCAACAAGCGATACTTTTTCCGTCACCCTCCATATTGGACTAACACTGACACCTTGTGCCAGAACATAATCTGTAATTTCGTCATTCAGAGAAGAAGGTTCCCGCCACGCCTCTACATCAATTTTTGTTTTCTCCGAATGCACCCAGTGGTAAATCGCACGATAGCTCACGCCGTTAAAATCACGATCAATGGTATCGATATTGTTATCGTTATAGCTCACATCGACATAACCAACACTCGCTTCCAGCGCCGATTTAGCCGTTCCTTCCCAGTAAAACACCCCGCTGATATCGGTCACATCAAAGTCATTGTCTATTGAAACACCATTAATATTATCCTCCTTCAGATCGTTCTTGGTGTACTTTCCACGCACGCCTACCCGCGTGTTCAGGGTATTCTGATACTGAACTTCGAGGATTCCTGCGTACGCGTCACGGTCAAGTCGTTTCCGCTCCTGGTATGACACATCCTTTAGTTCGGCACCTGCTACCAGGCGCCAATCAGGGTGTATCTGGTAGCCGGCATTCAGGAACCCCGTTTGTGTGGTTCTCATATCCTTGTCAGTAATTAGCCGCTGGTTAAATGAGCTCAGCTTGTTTTCGTATCGGTATCCCAGCTTTCCGCTCCAGAGGTTTCCAACTTGCCAATCCCAGTTTCCTGTTGCGTCAATCATGGTGTGATCGAGCTGATCATTTGTGTCATACTTTGCACGTGCGACAACCGCATCCAACAGCAAATGCTGCCGACTTAATTTCCAGTCAGCATTTACCCCTGCCCCCAGATACCCTATGGTTTCATCCTCTTCATTGGAATCTCTCCTGAAAAGATTTGAATCGTAGAGCACTCGCGCATACGCGTAGGGATCAAATTGCTCTAATGCTGCATGGCTCGCACTGAATGGTGAAACCGACACTAACATGGCTATCAGGTTTCCTGCCGGGAAAACAGCTCTAATTTTCATAGTAATCACAACCTTTTAGAAATATTCCGTTCTCTGCCAAACTGGAAGACCAAGGTTAGCATATCGGGCGATACTCTCAACGAAATTCAGTTATTTAGCCCTGTCAGACTGATATAAATCTCTTCCAGGGTATTGTTGATACTCTCAGTATCGAACTCGGCATCAATTTTTGCCCTTGCCTTCTCTCCCATCTCGACCCAACCCTCCGGATGGTCACAGACGTACACCAAACGATCCGTCAGTGCTTCCACATCCCGCTCTGGCACCAGATACCCGGTGACACCATCTGCGACCAATTCCGGTATGCCACTGTGCCAGGTACTTATCACGGGCAGCCCCATGGCCATGGCCTCCTTGAGCACATTGGGAATACCCTCCTGGTCACCATCGCTGGCGGTGACACTCGGCGCAAGTAAAATATGGGACTCTTCGAGAAGACGGGTAATCTCCTGGTGCTCACACCAGCCGAGCAGCGTCACTGAATCCTTAATACCGCATTCTGCAATCTTTTGCTCAACATCACTGCGCAGGGCACCGTCCCCGACAATACTGTAACGAACATTCCGTCCTGATTTAACTAACCTGGCAACAGCCTCGATGGCATAATCCCAGCCTTTTTTCTCCACAAATCGCCCAATACCGAGCAAGCGAGTGACTTCCTCAGGATCTCTATGGCGCACCGAAAACCTGAAACGGCTGCAGTCGATACCTGAGTAAAGAATGCGTACTTTTTCAGCCGGACAACCATTCGCCAGCAGCTTGTCCCTGAGACTTTTACTCACCGGAAGAAACAGATCACCATGCCGAAAAAGCTCTTCATAATAGTCAGGCCTTGTCGCCAGGAACCGGGTTATGTCAAACCCTCGGAACGAAGTCACGATCTTCCCATCCGTGACGCCTAGCCGTTTCAATTTCAGTGCCAGCGGCCCCAGCGTTCCAAACTGGCAATGAATAATGTCGTAAGCCCCCCTGTCTGCCAGTGCCAGCACCCGGTACAGAAAACGCAGACCCAAACCGCTGCGCCCATTTTCAGAAGTAAGCAGTGCCTTTAATAACATCACCGGCCGAAGCCACAGGCCTCGTTTAATGACTAACTCAAAGGCAGTTCCAAGGCGCTTCAGGTATTCCGCCGGCATATCAGAAAAGAACCGTGTTCTGTCAAGCAAATCATGGCTGCTGATTTGAGGATGCTTTTTTTCGAGTTCCAAACGAGACAGAGCATAGATGTCCACCTCGTGCCCCCGATCGATCATCCCGGTAACCTGGTTCAGCACAAACGGCTGAGACAATGCAGGAAACTCGTTCAGAAAGAAGGCTATTCTCATCACTTTTTCTGCCAACCTGTTCGGCAGCCCTAGGTTCCTGCAATAGCCTTCTTGAGTCGCCCAACCCTGCGACCAACCTTCCTGACATAGAAAAAACGCAGTGGTGAATAGCAATAATCAAACGATCGATAGATATAAAGGTAATCCATGGGTGACCGAGAGACAGCCTGTCCGCCAGCTATATACTGATACATCTTCCTGGCGAAATAGAGATTACCTTCACGCTTCAGTCGGTCGCGATCATCGGGCAGTAATTGCAGGATCACATCCAGCAGATACCGGCTATCCTCGACCCAGTCCCGAACGGGGACAGTCGCCCCCCGGTTGGACAGGTGCCGTCGAAAGCTGGCTTTTACATCAGCAACATCCGCCCTTCCATATCGTGTTGTCAGGGTAAACGTCGGTACAAGGTCATCAAACAGGTTCTTCTTTGAACCAAACCCCCCGACTTCTTTCAATCTCGCAGTGTTGTACAGGGTGCCGCAAAGATACAGCGCAATCCGACCATTGAACCATCCCAGGATAAACTCTGCCGGTGACAAACCAGCTGCCTGGTTCTTGTGTTCTTCCAGAACATTGTCATCGCCATCTATCACGCGCACACCGGTAAATATAGCGCCCACCGATTGCCCCGGCTCGAGCGATGACATGCAGGCATCGACGAAATCCTCGTCGATCATGTCGTCATCATGAAAAAGCAGGAAATACTCGCCTTTGGCCTGGTTCAGGCAAGCGTTAAAATTGTTATTCGGGCCTATGTTGGTCTCCTGCTGAATATAGCGCAGCCGAGGATCTACAATAGCCCCGACCAGTTCCGCCGTATGATCAGTGGAACAGTTGTCCGAGACGATAACTTCGACGTTCTGCCACGTTTGCCCCAGCGCCCGTTTTATCACCTTGAGCAGATTCCCATTCGCCCGGTTGAAGGTAGGAATCCCGATACTTACCAGTGGAACGCTACTGCTCATCCTCGCCGCCTGTCTGTGTCAAATCGTCTCGATGCCTGATCACGCGTGCCGGGTTACCGGCAACAATGGCGCCAGCCGGGACGTCCCTCGTCACGATCGCTCCGGCGGCCACGACGGCGCCCTCACCCACAGTAATACCGCTCAAAACGATTGCTCCGGTTCCAATCCAGGCATCATTCTGAATCGACACCGGTGCTTTCGCCGTGATGGTCTGGCTGCGAATGGTCTGGCCCGGCGCCATACCATGGTCATAGGAGTATATCGCCACATTTCCCGCAATCATTACCCCCTCACCGACCAGGATGGGTTCGATGTAGGCCTTGAGCTGGCATCCGGTATGAAGGCTGGACCCTGCGCCGATCTGGATGTACCCGCCCCTGCCGGTTTCCAGGATCGCATCACGGTGGACGGCGACCTTGTCCCCCAGGCTGATAGGACCGCCATCGGCGGTCTCAACGATCAGAACCCGGGGGGCAAGATACACATGCTGTCCCAGTCTTAGATCGGAATGGTAGATAATGGCCGCCGCATCGATATAACCGCGCGGCGTCAAATACGCCAGTGACACCTGGTCCAGATGAGGCGGCGCGACCCAGGCAGCCAGCCTGCTGGCCAGCCGCCCTGCCGGACCTGGTCCACTACGCTGCATCCAGAAGCGCATCCAGCGTCTCGCAAAACGGCCAGGCTTGCTACCTGCGCCTCCCTGGCTGATTCTAAACAATGTCGCGTCCTGCTTATCGTCCATGACGGTCTTCCCAAAGCGCCAGACTCAACAATGGCCAGAGACCCCACCCCAAATCCCGTCCGTCGAGATGCTCCTGATACAGGCTGCCCAATGCTTTCCTGTCAACCGGAACACCGGCCAGACTCTCCCGGGTCAACAGTGATTCCTCGATGACAGGCCGAAGCGATGTCCGCAACCATTTACCCATTGGCGGCTCGAACCCTTTTTTTGCAGTGCTCTGGAACGTCGTGTGTCGTGCCAGACTCCTGCGCAGCGGAATCTTGCCAATACAATTGACCGGATCAAAACAATCCCGCCAGCCGACCTGAACCGCCACATCGATCACTTCACGGTCGAGCAGCGGCACGCGTACTTCAAGCGAATTATACATGCTTGCACGGTCTACTTTTAACAGGACGCCGGTCAAATGGCCGACAAACTCATTTTTGCGTAGCCACTGGGCGGTCTCGTCAGGATCCGAATCTGAATAATTATATAAGTCATACTCGGCCGGCCAGTCGGGCATGTGCGGGAACACCTTTTGCAGGGATGATGTTGGCAGGCGGCTGTGCACGGCGCGCTGCCAGTCCCCGAGTGTGGCAAAGCGATGGCTGCGCGTCTGCGGCATGCGCGACACGCGTCGTGCGAGCTGCATAACGCGGCGTCTGCCTTGTGAATGACGAAATTCACTCGCCCCGTTCATTAAGGCAGCGACACGCTCGGCATAACCCCAGAACAGCTCATCGCCGCCATCACCCGATAGCATGACGGTAAAGTTCTTCCGTGCCAGACGCGACACCAGCAAGGTAGGAAAAATCGAGAAATCACCGAACGGCTCGCCACAGGCGGTGATGACATCATCGAGCATGTCTACCGCGTCATCTGGCGCCACGTGCTCCACAGTCTGGTCGATAGCCAACTCCCTGGCATAGCGAATAGCATCCTGTGATTCATCGGTTCTGTCGCCACCGGTTCCGATAGTAAAGGCCCGCATGCCGCTCTCGCAGACTTTCTGCATCTTGGCGCAGACCAGTGGTGAGTCAACGCCACCGGACAGGAACGCCCCGATGGGCACATCACTGACCAACTGGCGTTTTACCGCAGCGGTAATGGCAGCGTCCACCGCTTCCATCGCTTCCTGCCCGCTCAGCGTGGCTGGTTGATTGCGAGGGAATTCGTAGTAACAACCCTGGGTAATCCGCCCTTCCAGGTCAACCTCGAGCCAGCTGCCTGGCTCCAGCATGTTGGTATTTTCCAGGATGGCGTACGGTGCTGGAACAGAGGCCAGGTGCAGGTAAAGGGAAGCCGCAGCCGGGGAATACGCCAAGCCCTCACTCCAGGGATGGGCAAGCAACTGGTCATACTGGGAGCCGAACATCAGACCGCCTGGATTCTTCAGATAATAAAGCGGCTTGATACCGGCGTGATCCCGGGCAAGCAATAGCTTACGCTCCCGGGAATCATAGAAACCAAGCGCAAACATGCCATTGAAGCGGTCCAGCGCATCCCGCCCCCACTCTGCCAGCGAATACAGCACGACTTCGGTATCACTGTGGGAGCGAAAACTTACCCCTCTCTGCTCAAGCTGCCGGCGCAACCCGGCAAAGTTGTAAACCTCGCCATTGAAAACCAGAACATACCGTCCGTCTTCAGAAACCATAGGCTGGTGGCCTGCAGCAGACAGGTCAAGAATGGACAGTCGACGGAAAACCAGGTTGCAGTGTTCATCCTGCCAGGCACCGGAGTCGTCCGGACCACGACGAATCATCAGTTCGCTGATAGCCTCCCAGTCGGCCTGACTTGGCCCAGGCTTGAAACGCAGTTCTCCGGCTATACCACACATGGGATGAATTGCTTTGGTTGCTTATTCTTCGGGCTCAAAAAATACTGCCCATTCGCTGCCGGCAAACTGACTCTTGAGTTGGTTGATATTTCTGCATGTTTTGAGTGTAGTTTTTCACCAGGTCCTCGTAATACAGTACCAGGCTGTCGTGAAAATAGGATTCAAACTTCGTTTCCCATGCTTTCGTCATTTCAAACCAGTGCAGACATTTTCGTGGATGTCATATCAGAACGCTTGACCGGTAATCAGCTGTTTGTGCCACTGAAGTCTGTCTCCCATGTCAACAGCGGGCGTACCACCCCTTGCAGATTATTTGCCCAGTCACCCCGGGCCGAGTCGCCTTCCATGGGATCGACCACCTGGAAACTGGCGGCCTCCTGTACACCAAACTGCAGCATCGTCTGAGGTGCAAGGCTAAGCATGGCCGCGTTAACAAAAAAACTGCCTTCAGCCAGGAAATTTCCCGGCACCCATGCCGTTGCGGTATAGGTCCCTTTAGGTCTTTTCTTTTTGCGCCAATTGGGGTCCACATCGACGGTGACAAAGGCGCTTACACCCTCTTCATTCTTTAAGCGGAAGTGCGGCAGCAACACGTAGCCATCCCGCATGACTTCAAATGTCATTTCAAAACCGACAGCCTTACGAATATCGGTCGAAGATGTTGTTCGCGCGCTTTCGTCCTTTATTCGTACCCTTGTCAGGCGCACAATATCCGTCCCCGGTGCTTTTTCGATGTTGCTCCATGTCCGCTCTGCTGTGGTGGAAGATCCTTCGTGCAGGTACCTCGCAACGATGTCGAGAGCGGGGCCGTCTGCGACGACCTGACCATTGTCCAGCATAATGACGCGTTCACATAAGCGCGTCACTGCCGGCATATTGTGCGAGACGAAAAATACCGTTCTGCCTTCCTTGCCGACATCCTGCATTTTGTTCAGACACTTTTCCTGAAATGCCGAGTCGCCGACCGCCAGCACTTCATCGATAATCAGGATTTCGGGTTCCAGGTGCGCCGCTACCGCGAACGCGAGTCGTACACGCATACCGCTGGAATAACGCTTGACGGGTGTGTCCAGAAACTTCTCCACACCGGCAAATTCGACGATTTTCTCGAATCTGCGGTCCACCTCCTTTTTCCGCATTCCTAAAATAGTCGCATTGAGATACACGTTTTCCCGCCCGGTGAGTTCCGGATGAAAGCCGGTCCCGACCTCGAGCAGGCTCGATGTCCGCCCGTGTATTTCGACACGTCCACGGGCAGGCGGGGTGATCTTTGACAGGATTTTCAGCATCGTTGACTTTCCGGCACCATTGCGGCCGATGATGCCGACAACTTCGCCCTTGTTGACCTCGAAAGATACATTGCTCAGTGCCCAGAGGATGTTGGAATCTGCATCAACCCCGGGATTATCGAAGTCCAGATCAGAAAAATCGTAAAGAGAACGGTATTTCTGATAGTTTCTAAGCGGACTCTTGATCATGCGGGCAGCCGACTTAATCAAAGAATCTTCGGCATCTTGCTTTGCACCCAGCCTGTAGACTTTGCTGACGTTGTCTACCCGTATTGCGATATCGTTTGCAGACATAAATTCCTCTGAAAGTGAACATCCTGGGCACCACCACCGTTTAGGTAAGTGCCTGTTTCTGTATCGGACGTTAGCCGCTATCCATTAATATAAATCGCCGCTAATCTACCATCGATCAACCATCTGACCAAGTATGCGATTTATGAAACCAGGCCCTGCACATCATACACGACGGATTTTGAATCGACGCCTGCAACGAGTGCGCCCAGGTGATAGAATCATTGCCTGCCTCGAAGGCGAGGTAGTGAAGCTTTTCCGGCAGACACCAGAGAGTGCAGAAATGCCAGAGAGTGCCGAAATAATCGTATCTGCATGGAAAAATGCTACAAAGGGTAAGAATATGGCTGTGACTCGATGCTTTCGGGATCTGGTCGGGTGCATTCTGGGCAGACGTGGCGGGCAACTGCCGCGCAACGCTCTTATACGGCTCAAGCCCGACAAACCCGTACGAGGACGGATGTTACTCTCATACGCGACCCAGGTGTACGAAGGGTTGCTGCGCGGGCAGCCGATTAATCGCAAACATATCTCAGGCTGGCTTAACTTCCAGACATCCCGGACCTTCCTGGATCTCGGTTTCCAGATCGATGTCATCCCGTTCGATGATCACCAGTTTATCCCCAAAGCAGACTATGATGTGATGGTCGATATCGTTTCGAATATCGGCCGGCTGGCGGACTGTCTGGGCCCCGGTTGTATCAAGATGCTGCATCCGATGTTTTCACACTGGACCGTCAACAATTCCCGCAGTTACGCAAGGCACGCCGCATTGGCGCAGCGGCGAGGGGTGGCCCTGAAACCGCAACGTCTGGTTGAGCCAAATGATTCGGTGGAACGCGCTGATTACATCATTTGCCGGGGTGGGGCATTTGTTCGGGCATCATACGGCTACGGGAAAACGCCCCTGCTACCAATACCAGAACTTACTCCTGCCTCAATCGAAGACTACCTCGACAGGGACCTGGACAGGTGCAGAAACCGGTTTGTCTGGCTTGGTGGAACAGGTATGGTACACAAGGGCCTGGATCTCGTGCTGGAGGCTTTCGCCGATCTGCCCGATTGCCACTTGACGGTTTGCGGCCCCGTTTCCAGGGAAAAGCCTTTCGAGTCGCTTTACCAGCGAGAACTCTACGAACTGCCCAATATCGAGACCATAGACTGGATAGATACCCTGTCAGCTCAATTCCGGCAAATTGCCAGCGAAGCGGTGGCACTGATTCTGCCATCGGCGTCGGAGCTCAGCTGTGGCAGCGTCATTGCGGGAATGATGACAGGACTCATCCCGGTCACGACGCCCAGTACGGATATCGACGTCAGCGAGATCGGTTTTTCAATCGAGGAAGACTCGGTCGCGGCTGTCCGCTCGGCTGTTTGTGCCGTTAGGGATCAGTCTACGGCAAGGCTTGCGGAAATGAGCCGGGCTTCCTGGGAGGCCTCCAATCAGCGTTATGGACGTGACAAGTTCTTGCGTGCTTACCGGGAGGCGATTTGCGGCATCCTTGATCTTCCGCAAGCGGATGAGTGGCAGCAACCAGAGGGCGAGATAAGAATTCCGG
>Ga0316192_10003553_pt1 | contig 11360 bp, 7 predicted proteins | sample MerIslwburrow_MG_FD_204931 | JGI IMG/M metagenome (GOLD analysis project Ga0316192, IMG submission 204931) | Coastal sediment microbial communities from Maine, United States - Merrow Island worm burrow | ecosystem: Environmental > Aquatic > Marine > Coastal > Sediment | place: USA: Maine...
GCATGATAGATTTTTTCAGCAAAATCATTCTGGCACTGCATAAACTCCTGTGGTTGATACTGTTCGAAGAACTTCAGTCCACAAAGTGTTTGTGTTGCAGCGATAACAGCATCATATACGCCGACATAATAGTCATATTCACGGAATTTTAGATCGAGAAAGGCGCCAAAGTCGCTCAATAAAGTGCCGGTGATCGGTGCACCCCGGTCGGTGACTCGAAGAGTGCGGTCGTTGTGTATGGACAGTTTTGCTTTATGTATTCTTTGCCTGAAGTCTTCAGCAATCTGTTCATTGCTTTCGGCGATGTCCAGTAAAATGTTTGCCAGGCGATTGCGGTATTGCACCACGTTGATTTTGCATTTGGCTATTGTGTCTATTGTTATTTTCTTGCTGGAAAACTCGCAGTCATAGGCAATGCCCGCCTTGTTTAGCCTTTTTGCAGAGTAGGGGGCTGTGATCGACAGGGCAGCGCGACTGTATGCCAGTTCCAGCAATGCCGATGCACGACGAATGGCCCCGGCGCAACTGATGTCTGTACTGAAAAAGGGTATTTCCTTATCACAATTGGGCTGGTTTTCTGTCGCGGCTAATTTTTCCGCCAGCTCGTAGCTCAGTTGCGACAGGTTCAATGACCAGTGCTCACTCGTAAGTTCGTTATAGAGTTCATACTTGCGCGCCGAGCCTAATGCACCCAGCAATAGTTCATGCTCGGTAAAAAAGCTGAAATCCATCACCTGGCAGGCTTCCGGAGGATTATCACCCGCACAGGCTCGAGTATCAGCCGCTGGCGGTATGTCATAGCGCAGCCGGTTGGGATCGAGGTAGACGTAGGTAACAGGCAGGACATTCTCAGCAGCATGTATGTGCAGCTCAGCCAGCTTGCGTGCCAGGCCTAACGGCAGATTATCGAACAGGCCGCCATCAGCAAATTCCGCCTCCGCCAGTTCATAGCCTTCAGGGCAAGTGACATTTTCTTTTGATTCCAGTCTCTCTTCTATAGCGGATGTTGTCTTGCTGGTTTCGGTAAAACTGGCCAGTCGACAGTACTGCAAGCGCCTGCGGCCGAAGGCGCCCGGGTAGGCGGAGCTGGTCATCACCGCCTCTTCAATGCGCTGGTCATCTATAGAGTAGGGCGGCGCATCAGGTTCACCTGGCAGCAGGATTCTGGCCGGGTTTGGCAGCGCGGAATAGTCATTCGGATCAAAATAAAAGCCAAGCGTGCCATCATCCTGGGTGTGGGCCACGAAAGGGATAAACAGGCGTTGGTTCTGTACCTCGATGCCACCGACTTCAAACTCTTCGGGTACGACGCGGGTGACGGTGACACCGAGTGGTACGCGGCAACCTTTACGAAATCCCGGCTGGTTCCAGCGTTCACGTAATATGCGTGAAGCCTGCAGCAAGTCATAGCGTGCCAGCAGGGCATCGTCATCACGGTAATAAATGGAATCGGCGGTAGGCGGCAGCAGACGATTGACATCAGGGGCCAGCCAGACATCGCGGAATATATTGGTATCAATGGTGTTGGTAAGCCCACCTTCCGCTTCAGGCAGACTGCACCAGACAAGACCCGAGAGCACTGTATTGATGCCGCCCGCGGAAGCACCAGTGAAGCTGGCTGCTTCCAGCGTGCGGGCTTCGCCGATCAGGGCGTGTTCGATATTACTGATGTCCTGCATCATCTTGAGCAGCCCCCAGTTAAGCCCGGCCTCATAGGCGCCCTTGCTTGCGCCACCGCTAATCGCTATTGAAAACCGATGCTGTTGGTCGGCGGCTGACAGCGCTGTAGCGCAACTTCCGAATAACAGCAGTGTTGCAAGCAGAGTGGGTAATACGGGTTTCATCAGGGCCATGAGGTGATTGTGGTCATTCTTTTATAACAGAATCAATATGAATTGAACACGTGTGCAATAAATCTTCACGAGATGCTTTCATCATGTCAGACAGTGGTTTTGATCCTTCAAGTGTTCATTCTCTCTCCCTCTGGGAGAAGGAGTTAGTAGTATCTTTGTTTTTCCTCGTTCCTGGTACCTCATCCCTGGTCCCGGTCTTTTCAGGGAGAAGCGACCTGCATAAGGAGCGTTGCAGGCGATTTCGGTGATCTTTGTCGCGGTATCATTGAGTCCTGCCACTGCGTATTGTTGACGCGTTTCACTCAACAAATCGTTCTCGCTTCTCAAGCATCGAACAATCGAGTTAAACTATTACTAAATTATTACAACGTGGTATAAAAACGCTTTGCCGATAAGCGCAGTCAGCCACCAACCACCAACCACCTGGAATTCACTATGCCGGATATCCACTTCAAATTTGAATTTGATTCAAGAGCAAGACTTGTTTTCATCCTGTTGGCCGGAGTTTTTACCACATTGGCGGCCGTTCCGGTGCTCGCTGCGGTTGAATCGGAGCAGACGATCAACTGGGGCGTGATGGGTATGCAGTTGTTTGGCGGCCTGGCGCTGTTCCTGTTCGGCATGGAGCAGATGGCAGACGCCTTGAAGGCAGTTGCCGGCAACCGCATGAAGACGATTCTGGCCAAGTTGACCAGCAACCGCTTCATGGGAGCGATAACCGGTGCATTCGTCACCGCGGTCATCCAGTCATCCTCGGTGACCACGGTGCTGGTGGTGGGCTTTATTACCGCAGGCCTGATGTCCCTGGCCCAGTCGGTCGGCGTCATTATGGGCGCCAATATCGGTACCACCATCACCGCGCAAATCGTCGCCTTCAAGGTGACCAAGGCCGCACTGCTGATGATCGGCGTTGGCTTCTCGATGCTGTTCATCTCTAAATCCGAACGTACCAGGCAATACGGCGCCATGCTGATGGGTCTGGGTCTGGTATTTTTCGGTATGAGCGTCATGAGTGACGCGATGAAGCCCCTGCGTACCTACCAGCCTTTTCTCGATCTGATGATCCATATGGAAAACCCGCTGGTCGGTATCCTGATCGCAGCCACCTTCACCGGTCTGATCCAGTCTTCCTCGGCGACAACCGGTATCGTGATCGTGATGGCCAGCCAGGGCTTTATCACACTCCCGGCGGGTATTGCCCTGGCTTTCGGGGCCAACGTCGGCACCTGTGTCACCGCGATGCTGGCCTCGATCGGGAAACCGAGGGAAGCGGTCCGCGCGGCCACTGTGCATGTTTTGTTCAATATCGCGGGCGTGATTTTATGGTTCATGTTTATCCCACAACTTGCGCACGTGGTGACCTGGCTATCTCCTGCGCACCCCGAACTGTCCGGCGTGGACCGTCTCGGCGCGGAGACGCCGCGACAGATCGCCAACGCCCATACCATCTTCAATGTCGCGAATACGCTTATCTTTATTGGTTTTTCTACACAATTTGCACGACTGGTGGAACGACTGATACCGGACCGGCCAATCGAGGAAGAGGGACTCGTGGTCACTGCCAAATACCTCGAACCGGAACTTCTCAGCACACCGGCACTTGCGCTGGATCGTGTCCGCATGGAAGTGCTGCACATGGGTGATGTCGTCAAGGTGATGCTCGATGAAATCATGCCGGCGATTCTGAGCGGCAACAAGGGGAGCCTGGAGTCAGTCCGGCGCATGGACGACGAGGTAGACATACTGTACGCCCAGATACTGGAGTACATGGGACAGATCAGCAAGGGTTCACTGACGCAAGAGCAGACTCAGGAATTTCTACACCTGATGGAAGCACTGACCGATCTCGAAAATATCGGTGACATCATTGAAACGAACCTGGTGGAACTGGGGCACAGTCGCATTAAACAGAGTGTCTCAATCAGTGTGCCGACTCAAAAGGTGCTGACCGACTTTCATGAACTGCTGAAGAGAGCATTGAGCGGGGCTGTACAGGCGGTGTCGCAAAATAACCGTGAGGTTGCCAAAGTCGTGATCGACATGAAAGACGAGATAACCGCGCTGGCCGATTCGGCCGCCGTCCATCAGGCTGCGCGCCTGGTTGCCGAAGAACCCAACCGGATTCCTGCCTATACGATCGAGATCGATATCATCGAAAAACAGAAGCGGATCTACTATTTTGCCAAGCGTATGGCCAAAACCGTGATGCCAGTCGATGAGCAGATAGAGCTGGACAGCGCTGTTCAAGTCGGCGTATAAATACCAGCAGTTGCACACGCAGTGCACAGCCATTGCATTTACAATCGCTCGGCAAGCTGCCTGAGCTAAACGATGGAAGCCAAACCATGGGTTTTAAGAAGTTTATCAAGAACGTGCAAGAAATCTTCTCCAGCGAGACAGAGAGAACAGAAGCATCCCGTGAACGCATCGAGGAACTGCTCAGCGAACTCGAACAAAAAGAGAAAAAGCTGAATCATAAACTGTCGGAAGAAAAAGATCACAGCAAACGCAAGGATCTAAAACTGAAACTGAAGATCATTTCAACACAGCGCAATAAAGGCATGGCTCTGCTAGACGAAATGGCGAAAGAGTCGCACTGATTCGCTCACCGAGCGCAGCTTCAGGTTGTGGTTATATGTGGTAGATTGAATACAATCTGACCATTTTTAAATGTTAATTTCTATATGGCCTGACAGTCAAAAACTAAATGCTATTTCACCACAGAGGCACAGAGGGCACAGAGAAAAGCATTATTTTGTTAACTACGCCACAGGCGCAGTTAATAAAGTAAAACTCTGTGTTCTCTGTGACTCTGTGGTGAATAGTTTTTAAATTTGTTTTATGTGTGTCAGTTCAAATCTGCCTGCCGGTTTGTTATCCGTCAGACCGAGTAGCTACTGGTACACATGAAACAGTATCATCGTTTTCATCCTCCTGTGTGCTATATACGGCAACACCCCTGGATGATAATTACTTTGAAGGCTTGATCGGTTCTTTTACGATCATGATCGGCACAGGACAAAGACGTACGACTTGCTCGGCTTTTGATCCCAGCATGATGTGTTTCATCCCGGTTCGCCCATGACTTCCCATGACCACCATGGACGCATTTGTGATCTCGACCATCTCCAGGATGCGGTTAACAGGCAGGCCGATCACCAGTTTGGTCTGCGCTTCCTGCAGTAACTTCACTTTCGGATTCTGTTCTATAGCATCCTGCATGAAGAGATCGAACGCTTCTTGCGCCAGGTCATCGATATGCGCAATTTTCTTTTTCTTGGTTACAAGGTTGTAATAGCCCGGCATTTCCGCGGGATCGTGGACAACGTGCAATATGATAACCGGCTGCCCGGTGCAATCGGCCAGTTCACAGGCCTTGAGTAAGGCTGCCAGCGAATGGCCGGAAAAATCTACCGGTACGAGAATTGGCTGTTTACCGTCATTATCTGCCATTTAGAAATTCCTCATTATTAGCCCTCAGGCTCGAATTTAAGCGGGTCACATATATAGTTTAGGACATATGTCAGCGGATAACCCCATGACCTGGTTTTGCCTGCCACCCTAGCCAGCGTTTAGCGCGCATTATTCACAAAAAACCTGGATTTACCGCCAAGCTGGCACGGCATATTGCGCTCTCATCTTGCGTCCGCCTTTGTAAAACAGGCGGTTAGTCAGTGTCTGGTATATGCCAGAACATTGTCACAATAATGTAATTATATCGTCACATTTCTTATATATAGTCAGAATTTTCCATGGGATACAGGAGAAACAAGAAATGATGCTCCCAACAATGGGCAGGCGATACCAGATCGACTACATGTCTGGTTTACGTTATGTTTTCTCACCAGCCTACAGGGCTCAAGTACGCAATACCTGGGGCCGCAATGCTGGGTTAAGGGTGGTGTATTTGATTGGCGGCCTTGTCAGTACAGCTGTTGTGATATCGGCACTACTGCTGCTGGTGCTCGCCATACAGGGACTGTTACGCTAACCCTCATATCGTAATATTGTTCACTATCGATTTTTCCCAGGTCCGCCTTCGTGCAAGTTCGGGCTAAGGTACATGTACCACAGCATTACTATTATTTTGTGGTCAATCAAATACACGTAAAACAGGAATGTTGACAGATATTCGCGGCTCACGCGGCTGTCAATGCAGGAACTGGACTTCGAATAACCTTCATAATCAGTGTTGCAGGTATAATCATTTAACTTAGTGTCGAGCGATATTTTGAAGGTGTCATCCCCGTCCAGCGTTTGAACGCGCGCGTAAAGTGTCCGGCATCGTTGTAGCCGAGCTGGTAAGCGATATCGCTGATTTTTGCTGCGGGATTGTTCAGTTTCGATTTCGCGTATTGCTTGCGCGCTTCATTTAACAGGTCGCTATAGCTGAGGCCGTGCTTTTTCATCATGCGTTGCAGTGACCGTGTCGAAATTCCCGCGATGTCAGCAATGGCTTCGATCGAAAGGCTATCCTCGGTTATATACAGCGCGATGATTTCACGCAACGCGTTGGCCAGCTCGTTCTTGTCCTGAATGTTATTCAACGGCTGGATCTCGACCATTGCCGTCGCAGTCGAAGGTCCTTTTTGTGAGGACTTGTTTATGGTCGCATCCAGCAGGCCGGCGGGGAAGGCGATGGCTGTCTTTGGTTGAGAAAACATCAGTACACAATCGTCAAGGATGCGGTTTTTCGCGGCTATCCGGTTTTTGCCCATCATCAGACTAACGACTGCAGGTTTCCAGTTGCTGCCGGTTGCGAGTTGAATCAGTTCGATCATGCTGGTGACGCGATAAAGCTCCATCTGGATATCGTGATTGACGAGTACCTTGCCAGCGTTCTCGAACCAGCAGGTAGTCCCGTCGATCCGAATGCTGAAGCTGGAGGTATTGCTTTGCCCGGAAGCTCGGTAGCAGAAAGTGTTGAGCAGCTCTTTCAGCGTGCGCTTGTCCTGCAGGAACGCTTTCAGCGTATCAATCTTATACCACGGTATTGTCTGAGCGACCTGCATGCCGAAGTCGGGTAGCAGTTCTGCAATGGCGACCTGGTTGATCAAACGCCAGAACGGCTTTTCCGGGACCAGTGCCTCTGGATCGAACGAGTCGGACTGTGGCAGTCGGAATTTCCCGAAATACCGATCCGCATCGATGCCATTTTTCTCCATCGCCATTCTGAACGGTATGACGAATGCGGCTTTGACCAGTGGGATCGTGGGGGTAGCGTTGGTATCTGTGTTTTTCATTTGCGATGACTTTTCCTCAGATCAGCTTGTGTTGATCCAGTACAGAATGCGTTTCTGGTAACAGCTTATTGGCCACCCTGATCATATTACCTGCCATTTTGCGACGTAGTCATGCCATAAGATCGTGATTGTCGCAAAATGGCAAGAATAATGCTTCTCATTTGCGTATTTTTCTAGCATGCTCAGGATTCAGCGGTCCCATTAATCTGGACAAATCCGCATGTAACGAATTGCTGATATTTCACACACTAAGGGGAGATCTAAAATGAAAATTAACTTGCCACTGTTAAGTGCCTTGCTGGCAGTATTGATTGCTGTCACCGTGGGCGTATCGTCAGCTGCAGCAGAAGACAGGCCTGCGCAGGTGCTGATCGTCAATGTTGATGTCTGGGACGGCACCAGTGAAGAACTGAAAAAAGGTGTCGATGTACTGGTCGAAGGCAACAAGATCAAGAAAATCGCTAAAGGCATCAAGGCGCCCAATGCAACGACTATCAATGGCCAGGGCGGTACCATGACGCCCGGTTTGATCGACATGCACCAGCATTTAACCCTAAATGGTGGTACCGCGGCGGGTGAGAACTGGGATGCCTATGTGCAGGGTGCGCATGCATCACGTGCTGCCGAATATTTGCTTAGAAGCGGTTTTACCACCATTCGTGACATTGCCGGTAACACCATCGGATTGAAAAAAGCGATTAATGAAAATATTCTGCCAGGCCCTCGTATGTATACCTCTGGTCCAGCGCTTGGCCCAACCGGTGGTCACAGCGACTGGGCTCCGCGTACAGCAGCCCCTGGTTACGAGGCTTATCAGGAAAAAGTTGGCAACACCCATGTGATCGATGGTCGGACGGAATGGTTAAGAGCCGGACGTTGGAACATGCGTAATGGTGCTGATTTCCTCAAAGTGATGGCTGGTGGCGGTGTTGCCAGCGAATTTGACCCATTACATCTTCAATCACCATCACCGGAAGAAATGGCAGCCGCTGTTCAGGTAGCAAACGAATACGGTGGTTATGTCGCGATACATGCATACACTGATGATGCTTATCTCAAGTCATTAAATGCGGGCGTTAAAAGTTTTGAGCATGGCTTCCTGGCAACAGAAAAATCCATCAAGCCGTTGGCTAAAGCAGGCGCCTGGTGGTCATTCCAGCCCTACGGTGGTTATACGCTTCTTTGCGGCGCTTACCCTGACTGGTATACAGATGTCATGATTAAAAAAGGCAAGATGGTGTGTGAAGGTGTAATCAATACCATCAAGACCATGAAGAAATACAAGGTGAAAACCTTTGTTGGGTCGGACATGTTCGGCTGGGACAACTGGCACAATGCGATTAGAAATGTTGCCTCACCCACTGTAGAACTTCCTGAAGATCTAAGATACACATCATTGGAATCAATGAAGATGTCGACTTCACTGCCTGGCCAGTTCCTGCGTGAAAATGTTAACCAGAACCGTAATGATTTCATTGCTGCAAAACTGGGTGTGGTAGAAGAAGGCGCCTGGGCCGATATCCTGATCTGGAATGGTGATCCGACCAAAGACATCAGCCTGATCCTGAAAGAGCCTAATCTGAAAATGGTGATGAAAGACGGCGAGGTATATAAAAACCTGCTGGTTGATCCAGAGCACGAATCTTTCCGTTCGGCACCGGCACCGTCTGGACATTCATTCAACATGTAATGATTGTTCGAATAATCAAGTAGTAAATAATAAACAGGGCGCTTTGACGCCCTGTTTATTTTAATGCTCTTTCGTCATTGCGAGGAACGCAGCAATCTCCATAAGCTATCGAGTCGTCCGCATGAGATTGCTGCGTTCCTCGTAATGGAGAGTTACTTTATGACGTGTTTTTTAGCTATTTATCTGGATTATCTAAAAATGAATAAAAGCATTGCTCATGCTTGTATCATATTGGCGCTTCTGTTGACATGGTCATCAGGTGTTATCAGTGCAGATGATGCAGCACCACAAATACTAATTAAGAACGTCAATATCTTTGATGGCAAAAGCGAACAACTGTCATTGGGTCATGACGTGCTTGTCGAAGACAACCTGATAAAACAAATCGGAAAAGGTTTAAAAGCGGATAAAGATGCAAGTGTCATCGATGGTGCAGGCAGAACCCTGATGCCGGGCCTGATCGATATGCATACCCACCTGATGTTTCGATATGGCGCTCGCGTCATGATGACTGACTTCGATGCGCAGGCATCGGGTGCAGCAGCGATGGAAACCTTACAGCTGTACATGCAGATGGGTTACACCACGGTACGTGATGTTGGCGGAAATAGTCTGGGTCTGGCGAAGAACATCGCGGCAGGGCGCCTGAAAGGGCCGCGCATCTATTCCAGTGGCGGTGCGATTTCGGCTATCTCCGGACATAACGATCTGGCGATGTTCAGCGAACAGCCGGGTGAGGATGTCTATTCCCGTCGCGGCGACACCAATATTATCTCTGGACCGATCGAGGCGAGAGCGGCAACCCGTCGGTTACTTCGTGGTGGTGCATCGCAGATCAAGGTTATGGTAGGCGGCGGTGTCGCGTCGGACTTCGATCCACTGGATGCAAACACCATGAGCGAAGACGAGATCAAGGCAATCGTTGATGCCGCGGCCGACTTCGGTACGTATGCCTGTGCACATGCGTATACCGATGCATCGATAAATCGCTTCCTTGATGCGGGCGGACGTTGCATCGAACATGGTTTCCTTGCTTCTGAAAAAACGCTTAAGCGCATGAAAAAACTGGGCGCCGTGATGTCGTTGCAGCCATACGCGGGCTACGAGATATTCAAGGAGCCGGAGAAGCTGGCCGGCTTCAACGAAGAGAACATCCGCAAAGCCCGGCGGGTGCGTGACGGTGCGGACAATATGCTCAAATTGGTGGCAAAACTTAAAGTTGATACCTTCGCCGGTGCCGACCTGTGGCAGGAAGGCGTTATTACCAAGACGCCTGAAGACATGGTGCTGCGCAAACGCTGGTTCGATGATATCGAAATACTGCGCCAGAACACATCTTATGCAGCAAAATGGCTGGCGAAGTCAGGCACCAAGAACCCGTACCGCGAGGGCCCGCTAGGTGTGATCGATGAAGGTGCATACGCCGACGTGCTCCTGATCGATGGTGATCCCGTAAAAGATGTCAGCGTGCTGGCGGACTGGAAGAAGAACATCAGGTTGATCATGAAAGACGGGGTGATTTACAAGAACACCTTATAACAAAACGTCATTGCGAGGAGTAAAGGCGACGCGGCAATCTCCCAATACAGGCGTCACAATTTGTGTGCCGTCATCCCGGCATGTTTTTAGGCCGGGATCCAGCGGCTTGACGCATACGAACAAAGCTTATTCAAAATCAGCAAACAGTTATCGTGTCGCTGGTGAATATGACGAGATTAATTTCGGGATAGTGGAAATAGGCTGGGATGTTGTGCCATCACCATTAATTAAATTAGTCGCAATGAATGCGGCGGGTGAACCGTATTTGAAAACACTGTGCCACGATCGCAATGACAGTTGAACGGGTCATGGTGAAAGTATATGGAATGGATGATGCAGAGCTTATGCTTAAGAATTCAGTATGCTGATAGTGTTTACTATTGATTGCAGTCATTATTAATACATAAAAATAAATATATAAGGTTAGTTATGAAAGATAAACGGCTTAATATCTCAATGATATTTACGGCTGTATGTTTGCTGCATGCCGGCTCGGCATCCGCTGCGAATTTCGGCGGCCCCAACGCGACTGAGAACATCATCGAGACCGATGCCGCTACGAAGCCGGCCGCAGTTGAAGAACGGTTGCTGGACAGCTGGTTCGACTGGAAAGCCGGTGTCCAGAAAGATCATGGCATTTCGCTGGGTATAGACTACACGCCAGTGTACTTGCGTTCCAGTGAGAACGGCGCCAGCGGTGACAACAATGCCTCGAGCGGCATGGTGCGTTTCTTCGGTTCATGGGACCTTGTTGGGAAGGGTACCAAGAATACCGGTGCGCTGATCTGGAAGGTTGAGCATCGTCACAAGTACTCAGACATTCCACCACAAGCCTTTGGATTTGATCAGGGTTATATTGGTTTAATCGAGCCACCTTTCAGCGATGAAGGTGGTCGCTGGACAAACCTGTTCTGGCGGCAACGCCTGAATGACGGAACGGCGACCATCACCGCGGGCTTGCTGGATGCAACGGATTATCTCAACCTGTATTCCCTCACCAGTCCGTGGACCGGCTTCATGAACTTCGCCTTCAGT
>Ga0316192_10003554_pt1 | contig 11360 bp, 8 predicted proteins | sample MerIslwburrow_MG_FD_204931 | JGI IMG/M metagenome (GOLD analysis project Ga0316192, IMG submission 204931) | Coastal sediment microbial communities from Maine, United States - Merrow Island worm burrow | ecosystem: Environmental > Aquatic > Marine > Coastal > Sediment | place: USA: Maine...
AAAAGTATTGGAGGCAGATATTTTTCTAGTAGTCGGAACTTCGCTTGTTATTTATCCTGCTGCGGGTCTTTTAGATTATGCGAGGATTGATATCCCTAAATATATTGTTGATCCAAATATCCCGGAAATACGCAAGCAACCCAATATGTATTATATTGAAGAGAAAGCATCTTTGGGGATGAAAATCGTTCAAAAAGAATTATTAAAAAATTTCGCTTCTTAATCTGCTTTTAATAATTTGATTCAAATATTTCTTCATATTGTAAATCACCCTGAATACTCTCAAGTCTTAAGATCAAAGACGTAATTTCTAATATTTTCTTGACTGTAGTATCTTCTCCGGAATAGTAAACTATCTTATCAATCCTCCCAGTAAACGATCCATCTTCCAGCACATCCCACAATCCCGAATCCAGTAAATCAAGGGTATTACAATATTGATCAGATGTAGAAATTGTATAAATCATGCTATCACTTCTTACCTTGTAGCTTGTTGTAGTTCGCAAAGAACATTCCTCCATCTCAGCCAGTTGGCCATTTTCAAACAAATGATTTCTTGTCCATAGCTTACTGGAGTCATTTGATAATAAACGAATCACTTCTGACCGGTTGAAAACCACCATATTTTCTTCATCGGAACATGAATAAAATAATAGGCTAAATGTAAATCCCAGTACTAAAAAAAACCCCCTGTTCATATATCATTGAAAATTATCCTTTTCAAAAATACAATAATTATACTACTTTGGTATCGACCCTGCAAGTGTATAATAACCATGAAGGAATTAAAAATATGCTATAAAATATCGGAATTAAAAATATATGATTAAAAGGCAGAGTAAAAATTGTGGCCTCTTTGAAAACAACTTATATTAATAAATCGAGACATTTAATTTATTATAAAAAGAATCTAATTCATTAAGCCATAATAGTATCCGAAGTAAATTGAAGTGCGCGTCGTTCAGACCAATAAATTTGTTTATCACCATCATAAAATCCTACGTGACCTCCTCCTTTCGGTATTTCCAGGTAAACAAATTTATTCTTTTCAGATTCTTGTATAGGATAACAAGAACCAGGTAACATAGGATCATTTGCGGCGTTTACTACCAATACGGGGACATTTATATTTTGCAAATAATAAAAAGCGCTGCCACTTTTATAAAAATCATTTGCATGCTTGAATCCAAAAATCGGGGCAGTAAAGGTATTATCAAATTGTTGAAAATCTTTTATTGAATTGATTTCAGAAATATCAATATGCTCAGGGTACTGTTCATGTTTTAGCAACATCTTGTTTTTTAATTTCTCCAAAAATCTTTTACGATAAACGGTATTTCCAAAATCCGATAACTTACGGGCACTATCACCTAAATTGAAAGGGACAGAAAAAACAATACTTCCTCTTATTGGTTCTGGAATTTTTCCAGTCTTTGAACCAAGGTATTTTATTATCTGGCTTCCTCCCATACTAAAGCCAACTAAAATAATATTTTTATATTTCTTTTCTATTGCGTGACAAACGACATCCTCAAGATCTTCGGTGTCTCCATGATGATATAACTTCAATGCTAGATTCATCTCCCCACTACAACTTCTATTGTTCCAGGCCAATACATCCCACCCTGCATTTTTATAAACTAATGCCATCCCTTTGATATATGATCGGTTAGAATTACCCTCGAGTCCATGAGACAATACCACCAGATTGGCCGAATCTGATCTTAGCCAATCCAGATCAAGAAAATCATTGTCTCTTGTAATAATCCTTTCTCTTTGATAGTGGAGATTTGGTAATTCACGGAATATACTGGCATAAATAGTCTGAACATGACCGCATCTATGTAACAACGGTGATTTAAATGATGACTGTGCTATATATGGCATATGATAATAATGGAGAATTAAATAAGATTTAATTACTTGTAAAAAAGCCAATTTTTTCCTACTTCTAGCCATAAATCCGTTATTTTTGCATCCTTAAATTCCAAGAAATTTTCTTATAATGGCAGATTACAATTTTACACGAATCGAACACAAATGGCAGTCATTCTGGAACCAGAATCAGACCTATAAAACCAGGTTAGATACTTCTAAGCCAAAATATTATGTGCTCGATATGTTCCCTTATCCTTCCGGAGCAGGACTTCATGTAGGACATCCTTTAGGTTATATTGCCAGTGATATCGTCACCCGGTATAAAAGGCTTAAAGGATTTAATGTACTCCATCCCATGGGTTTTGACGCTTTCGGCTTACCAGCGGAACAGTATGCTATTCAAACTGGACAACATCCTGCTGTTACAACGGAACAAAACATCATACGGTATAAAGAACAATTACATAATATTGGATTTTCTTATGACTGGGATGTAGAAGTACAAACCTGTGCGCCAGATTATTATAAATGGACCCAGTGGATTTTTCTTCAGCTGTTTGATAGTTGGTACAATAAAAAAACCAATAAAGCAGAACAGATAGATACATTGATTGAACTCTTTAACCATTCTGGAAATACAAGAATAAAAGCAGCAAGTGATGAAAATACACCAATCATCACCTCAGATGACTGGAAAAATTTTTCGGAATTGGAAAAAGAATTATTCCTTTTAAAATATAGACTAACATATCTCGCAGAGACCACTGTTAACTGGTGTCCTGCTCTGGGAACAGTTCTGGCAAATGATGAAGTGAAAGATGGATTATCCGTAAGGGGTGGGCATTCTGTTGAGAGAAAAATGATGAAGCAATGGAATATGCGGATCACCGCGTATGCAGACAGACTTCTTGAAGATCTAAATAAAATTGATTGGACGGAATCATTAAAAGAAATGCAGCGTAATTGGATTGGAAAATCTTATGGTTGTTCCGTTTCATTTGATGTTGCTGATTCAGATCTTAAAATGACTGTTTTTACCACCCGTGTAGATACTATTTTTGGAGTTACTTTCATGACCATTGCTCCAGAACATGACATGGTAAAGGAATTAACCACTCCTGAACAAAAAGATGCTGTAGAAGCCTATGTTGAGATGGCTAAAAACAAATCGGAAAGAGACCGAATGAGTGATGTTAAAACAGTATCAGGGGTATTTACCGGATCTTATATTATTCATCCATTTACAGGAAATAAGGTGCCGATATGGATCGCGGACTATGTACTGGCTGCATACGGTACCGGGATGGTCATGGCTGTTCCATCTTCAGATATACGTGATTTTGGCTTCGCCCAGCATTTTAATATCCCTATTGTACGAGTCCAGGAAGGAGAACATACAGATATTTCTGAGACTGATTTTGATGCCAAAGAAGGGACAATGATTAATTCTGATTTTTTAAATGGTTTACCGGTTGAAGAGGCCATCAAACTAGCTACTAAAAAAGTGGAAGAAAAAGGTATTGGAGAAGCTAAAATCAATTTTAGATTGCGTGATGCTGTATTTGGAAGGCAACGCTATTGGGGGGAACCATTTCCAATATATTATAACAACGGTATTGCTACCCCTTTAGAATTGGAAGAATTACCGCTCGTGCTTCCTGAAATAGATGCTTATTTACCTACCGAAACCGGTGATCCTCCACTTGGAAGAGCTTCAAACTGGAAATATAAAGATGAATATCCGTATGAACTAAGCACTATGCCAGGATGGGCTGGATCAAGTTGGTATCTTTTTAGATATATGGATGCAAAAAATGAAAATGAATTTGTAAGCAAAAAAGCACAGGAGTATTGGGAGAATGTGGATCTGTATATTGGAGGATCTGAACATGCAACTGGACATTTGATGTATAGCAGGTTCTGGACGAAGTTTCTTTATGACAGAGATTTCCTCTCGGTAGAAGAACCATTCAAAAAACTGATAAACCAGGGAATGATACAGGGTCGCTCTAACTTTGTTTATAGGGTCAAAGGTAGTAATCAATTTGTTTCATATAATCTGAAAAATGATTATGAGGTGCAGGAATTGCATGTAGATGTAAAGATTGTTGACAATGATGTTTTGGATATAGAAGCTTTCAGAAATTGGAGCCCTGATTTCAAGGATGCTACATTCATCATGGAAGATGGCAGGTATATCTGTGGTAGTGAAGTTGAAAAGATGTCAAAATCTTTATATAACGTGGTTAATCCTGATGATATAATTGAAAAGTATGGTGCTGACACCTTGCGTCTCTATGAGATGTTCCTTGGGCCTCTTGAGCAATCGAAACCTTGGAATACTCATGGAATTGATGGTGTGAGTAAATTTTTAAGGAAGTTATGGCGGCTTTTCCATGATAAAAATAATGAATTAAGAGTTAGCGAAGAAAAAGCAAATGAAGAAGAGTTAAAAATTTTACATAAAGCCATTAAAAAGGCTGAGGAGGATATCAACAGATTTTCATTCAATACCTCCGTAAGCAATTTCATGATATGTGTCAACGAATTATCCAATTTAAATTGCAATAAAAGGGAAATTCTGGAACCGTTAACAATTATCATTTCACCCTATGCTCCCCATATTGCAGAAGAACTTTGGTCATTGCTTGGTTATGATACAAGTATAACACAAGTGGAATACCCTCCTTTTGAGGAAAGATTTATCATCGAAAATACTTTCGAATATCCGGTTTCGATAAACGGAAAACTTAGAACCAAGATAAAATTTAACCTTGATATGCCCAAGGAAGAAATGGAACAAGAGATTCTCGAATCAGAAATCGTGCAAAAATGGCTTGAAGGAAAAGATCCAAAGCGTGTTATAATCGTTCCAAAGAAAATAGTGAATGTAGTAGTTTAGGTAGGTTCATCATTATGATCGAAGATGTATATTGATATAGGCAATCAAGTTAAATTATATAAAAAACCACCCCCTACTAAAAGTCATCGGTTTCTCCATCATCTTCAGGTTTGACTTCATCATTCTCAATAACTGCTTCTTCGGGCTCACTATTTTTATCCTTCTTCTTGAATAATCTAAATTTCCTTTTCTTCCTGGTTTTTTCAGATCCTGAACTTTCCTCTATCCTAAGATCCTCCTGTATTTCATCCATAGAACTTCGGGGCCGTGGTAGCAAATCACCAAACATAGCATCGTATAATGCCTGATCATTGTTAAAAGTTGTAAGATATGGAGAATAATATATTGGATAATTTCTGGTTGAATCCATAGCTACAGAGTCAGGTATATTATATTTAGCCATTAATATTGAATCCATATAATCAGGAAAAACAGTAATCATTGGAATCGTCTTCATTTCATTGTATTTCTTCCAATATGGTTTTTCAACAATAATTCCATACTTGCTTTTCTTGACATCTCCAATCTTCTCTTTCGGGACTGAATCAGATTCAAATAATGAAAATCTTTCTTTAACTGCCTTTTTATTTAACAGGAATTGGCTCTGATAGGCAGGACAGGTGACTTTATCCTTACAAGAAGAAATAAGAAGGAGAATGAAAATATAATAAACTATCTTGTACCGATTGAGCATGCTTTTTTAAAAACGGCTGGTTGCTGGGTATATTGCACTTAAACTTTTTTAAAATATCAGACGAACTTTTGCAAAATATTCAAAATTTAAACAAATATAAAAGGAATCATTAAATAATCATGCAAATCACGTATTTCCATACTCTATAAAAACGAATACATTTTAAATTTCTTGCCTAAGCTTAGCCGGGAGCTTTTGAACAACCAGGTTGTAAGAATGATCTACCCATTTATAAATTAATTGCTCTGGTAATGTCCCGTCAATATTCACAGTATTCCAATGTTTTTTATTCATATGATAACCAGGTATAACAGCATTATATTTCTCTCTTAATTCAATGGCGAATTCGGGATCACATTTTAGGTTGATACTATCAAAAAAATCAACATTTGTTAGTGCAAACATTTTTCCCTTCACTTTGAAAACCAATGTTTCTGAATCAAAGGGGAAATCTTCGGTGGTTCCTTTTTTTCCTAGACAATATGCTCTGAAATTCTCAATATTCATTATCTAAACAATTGCCTTCCTATGAGAATTAGTATTGCAATGATAAAAATAATTATACTTAATTTATTAATGCCATGCATGATCCGAAGGTTAATATCGGGTCTGGTATTCGACTCTTTTCTTCTAAAGAAATATTTAAAGACCTCACCAAATTGAAAGAAGCTTTTAATCCCTGTATTCTTTTGCTCTTGATTTTCCATAGACTAATAATTTAAGATTCCTCACCCACTTCAATCCAATTCCCATCATTTTTTATCAATTCTATTAATTCATCAACTGCCTTTTCAGATGGAACACCCCTTTTGACAACATCTTTATTCCTATATAAAGTTATTTTACCTTTTCCCGATCCGACATATCCGTAATCTGCATCCGCCATTTCACCAGGGCCATTCACAATACACCCCATAATTCCAATCTTGAGTCCCTTCAAATGATCGGTCCTTTGGCGTATCATCGCTGTTGTTTCCTGCAAATCAAATAAAGTTCTCCCACATGAAGGACAAGATATGTATTCTGTCCGCGTAATCCTCGTTCTGGTTGCTTGTAAAATTCCAAAAACAGTGTCATTACACAATTTTGCATTCTCAAAAAGGTTAGAACCTTCCTGAGAAATAATATGTTGAAGAAATACCCCATCACCATAGCCATCAAGCAGCAGACCGCCAAAATCAGTAGATGCAAAAAGCAATAGTTCTTCATTAGATACACCTGAGTAGGATCTAAAAATAATAACTGGAGATTCAACACCTTTCAAATTCAGCAATATGAAAACACGACGTATATCAGCTAAAGCATGTTTGTTGAAGGATTCCACAATTAATACCACTGAATGATCTTCATTTATCTTATCTAAAAAAATATCATCCAGATCCTTATAAGAAACCGATATAAAATTCAATGATTGATGAAAGTCTAACCGATTTTCAAATTCATTTTTATTAAATAGTGGAAATTTCTGGCTTTTATCTTCTTGAACTCGCCATGTAGAATAATTTAAAATCTCCTTTAATCCGGTAGGTAACATAAAACTGGATGGAGTATTTCCTGTATATACAAAATCAACCCCATTTTCCTTCATAATGAATTTATCCAGTTCTTTAATATATTTATACCCTAGTGGCTCAAGATCATCAAAATTATTGATAGGTCGACTTCTATAATCAGCGATAACACGCGGAACCTGCTTCCCTCCTATATTTAATACTTCCCTGGAAACTCGTTTTTTATACTCAAAGGCATTTAAAGGGTTTTCTTTTACCTCCGGAATGACATCATGTGGGTACCTGTCGAGATACCTGTCCACAAGATCTTTAGCCACAGGGATTTCCATTTCAGGTTCTTCGGTAAGAGATACTCGAATCGTATCACCTAGTCCATCTTCAAGTAAAGTACCGATGCCTACTGATGATTTTATTCGACCATCTTCCGCCTCACCTGCCTCGGTAACTCCTAAATGTAAAGGATAGGGATTTAATGATTCTTCACTTAGCCGATTAACCAGTAAGCGATAAGCTTGAACCATTATTTTTGGATTACTGGCCTTCATGGATAAAACAATATCATAATAATTAAGATTTTCGCATATTCTAACAAACTCAAGGGCTGATTCAACCATACCAAGAGGAGTATCACCATATCGACTCATTATACGGTCAGAAAGAGATCCATGGTTGGTCCCTATGCGCATTGCTGTTCCATATTCCTTGCATATCATTACTAGGGGTGTAAATTTTTCCCTGATCCGATTAAGTTCCTCTTCATATGCTGAAGTTGTATATCTGATCTGTTCAAATTTCTTTTTATCAGCATAGTTCCCAGGATTTATCCTGACTTTTTCTACAATTCTGGCTGCCATCTCAGCAGCATTGGGAGTAAAATGAATATCAGCAATTAAGGGTGTATTATACCCCAATTCCTGCAGCCTCTTTTTAATATTCTCAAGGTTACGAGCCTCATTGATCGAAGGAGCTGTTATTCGTACATATTCACAACCTGCATCAATCATTCGGATTGATTGCTGAACTGTCCCTTCCGTATCCATTGTATTTACAGTGGTCATAGACTGTATTCGTATGGGATTCGTTCCACCCAATGGTATATCTCCAATGTTCACCACTGACGATTCTCTCCTACGGTATTCCGTAAGGCTTGTGCAATACTTATAAGATTTATGAGTGATATGTCTATCTGAATTCATTATACAGGGTTACTATGTTACATAAACACGTTACGAAGTTAATTGTTATGAACTTAATTATCGAAGCATTTTTCAATTCAGTTATTAAGAACATGGTTTTGAATTCATCTTCTTGTAAAAGGTTTTAGAATAATTTACAATTACTAATATATTTAGTATTTTTGTTAATAATATTTATATTACTAATTTTATTAGCGCATGTATTTAAACTGTCATTCCCATTTCAGCTTGCTATATGGCACCATATCTCCAGGTCAGTTATTCCGGGAAGCTCAAAAAAACAGGGTAAGCAGGCTGGTATTAAGTGACATAAATAATACATCAGCATTCATTGAAATGACAAGGATTTGTCTGGCCAATAAGGATGATTTTCAATTATCCATAATCCCAGGAATAGAGTTCCGCCAGGATGACAGATATCTTTATACAGCTATTGCAATGAATGAAAGTGGTTTTGAAGAGATCAACAATTTACTTACAGAGCATAACTTAAACGGCAAGTCGCTCCCAATCACAGCACCTTCTATCAACAATACTTTTATTGTCTATTCAATTGATAATATCCCGTCAGCACCGCTTCTAGAATACGAGTACATAGGCATCAAGAGCAGTGAGATTATGCTACTACAAACTCTTGACATAAGAAAATATATCCACAAAATGGTCATCTGGCACCCTGTAACCTTTCGAGACAGGTCCGGATATAATGTACACCGCCTGCTTCGAGCAATTGACACAAACACCCTGCTCAGCAAACTACCGGCCAATGCCCAGGCACTGGATTCCGAATGCATGGTCCCCGAAGCAGAATTACTAAAACATTACTGGCAGTATCCGGGAATAATTTCCAATACCAAAATGATCCTGGAAAACTGCCATGTTGATTTAAAACTCGGAGTCCCCAAAAACAAAAGTTTGTTCACAAAAAGCCAAAAAACGGATCATTTCGTTCTACGAAATAAAGCGCTTACTGGCTTTCAACATCGCTATGACTCTTATAACAGCCATGCCATGAACCGGTTGATGAAAGAACTCGATGTGATTTCAGACAGGAATTTTGAAGCTTATTTTCTCATATCACTTGACATCGTTGAATTTGCACAAAAGAAGGGATTTGCTCATGTGGGGCGAGGGAGTGGCGCCAACAGCATGGTAGCCTACTGTCTTGGCATTACTGAAGTTGACCCCATTGAACTTGACTTGTATTTTGAAAGATTTCTGAATCCATACCGAAGTTCGCCACCTGACTTTGATATTGATTTTTCATGGAAGGACCGGGACCAGGTGACGGCTTATGTCCTTGACAAATATGGTAGACATGCTGCTCTGCTGGCCACATACACCACTTTTCAAGGCAGATCAATCATCCGCGAGCTTGGAAAAGTTTTTGGCCTTCCCAAAAGAGAAATTGACGAGATAATTGCTCACCCCGTACAAAACCAGAACCGGGATAATATCACCAGGCTTATTTTCAAGTATGCCGAGCATCTCCATGATATGCCCAGAAATTTATCAATACACGCAGGAGGCATTGTAATTTCAGAACAGCCAGTTACCGCATATACCGCCCTCAGTCTCCCTCCCAAGGGATTTCCAATAACTCACTTTGATATGATATCGGCTGAAGATCTTGGGCTACACAAGTATGACATACTCAGTCAAAGAGGTTTAGGTCATATCAAAGATGCTGTAGACACCATCGCTGCAAACAAAGGAGTACAAGTGAATATCAACAGGTTTCACGAGATAAAAGAGGACAAAAAGATAAATACGCTTCTCAAAAAGGGGAAAGCTATGGGTTGCTTTTATATTGAATCCCCCGCTATGCGAATGCTTCTTGGTAAACTTCGGTGCAACAACTACCTGACCCTTGTAGCAGCAAGTTCCATTATCAGGCCTGGCGTAGCACGTTCCGGCATGATGCGGGAGTACATTCAGCGCCATTTAAACCCAGGCGAGTTCGAATACATCCATCCCAAAATGAAAGAACTCATGAAGGAAACTTATGGGATCATGGTCTATCAGGAAGATGTAATCAAAGTAGCACATCATTTTGCTGGTCTTGATCTTGCAGAGGCAGATATCTTACGACGTGGGATGTCCGGGAAGTTCCGATCCAGGAAAGAATTTCAGAAAGTAGAAGAAAAATTCTTCAACAATTGCAAGGCAAAAGGGCATTCCGAGAAAATAAGCAAGGAAGTTTGGCGACAAATCGAAAGCTTTTCCGGTTATTCTTTTTCCAAGGCTCATTCTGCAAGTTATGCAGTAGAAAGTTACCAGAGTCTCTATCTGAAAACCTACCATCCTCTTGAGTTTATGGTTGGTGTAATTAATAATTTTGGTGGATTTTATCGCACAGAATTTTATTTTCATGAGGCCAGAATGTCTGGCGCCAACATAATGCCTCCCTGTGTAAATAAAAGCACTTATTTGACCAGCATTTACGGAAAGGAAATATATATTGGCTTTATACATCTTAAAAGCCTTGAAAAAAGAATTGCTGATAGAATTCCTGATGAAAAAGAACGAAATGGCAACTATGCAAGCCTGGAAGATTTTTTAGAAAGAGTACCTGCCGGACTTGAACAAACAACAATCCTGGTCCGAATCGGTGCATTCAGGTTTACTGGTAAAACCAAAAGAGAATTACTTTGGGAAGCGCATCTTTATCATAATAAAACGAAAAACAAAAATGAGGGGAAAGGTATGTTTACCAACCTTACCAGGAAATTTACTTTGCCCGAACTAGAAAAGGAGTCCTTCGAAGATGCCTTCGATGAGATTGAATTGCTAGGATTCCCTCTTTGCAACCCATTTTCCCTTATTGACAGAAAATATAAAGCCAATACGCTGGCAGAGCAATTAAACAAAAAAACAAACCATAATGTGACCATGATCGGTTACCTAGTTACTACGAAGAATACTCGAACCATTGATCATAAATTGATGCATTTTGGAACATTTATAGATAAAAATGGCATCGTATTTGACACCACGCACTTTCCTGTCTCTGCTAAAACATACCCCTTCAGAGGCAAGGGGTTCTACCTGTTAAAAGGAAAGGTAGCTGAAGATTTTGGATACCCGATGGTTGAAACAAATTATATGATCAAACTACCAATGATCCAAAAAAGCACACAATCACCTAAATAATTAAACATGAAAAACTTAATATTATG
>Ga0316192_10003556_pt1 | contig 11354 bp, 10 predicted proteins | sample MerIslwburrow_MG_FD_204931 | JGI IMG/M metagenome (GOLD analysis project Ga0316192, IMG submission 204931) | Coastal sediment microbial communities from Maine, United States - Merrow Island worm burrow | ecosystem: Environmental > Aquatic > Marine > Coastal > Sediment | place: USA: Maine...
CAGGGAGGGCCTCCAGCAGGCCCTCCCTTTTTTATTGTAAGGTTTTCATAAAACCGTCTACACTCACTCGATGCAACAGCCTTTAGGGAATGCCCAGAGCGAAGAGAGAGTCCTGACTAATCAGTCACTCTCGCGCTTCCTTCTCTTCTCAATGATCGTGCTGGCATTCTTCACAGCTCTCAACTACACCCTGGACCTTAAGCTTCTGGCTCTTGTCGAATTCCTAGTGCTCCTGACCCTGCCTCCGGTCTACTCATGGCTGAGAAAAGGTGCGCCGCTCGGAATCATCAAGCATTTGATCGGTTTCGATACGATGGTTATTTTTGCCCCGCTTCTATTCGTTCCGACAGCAGATAATACAGGCGTTTACTGGGTATTCGGTTACTCGATGATTGTCTTCTTCTTCCTAGGCACCCGGACAGGTTTTATCTGGACCCTGATCTATTTTTTCACCCTCGTTACAGGGATCACGCTGAGCCAATTCGGGATACTCACGCTCTACCACACACCACTCCAAACAGCTCTGGCTCTGATTGAGCTCATCACCTTTTCGGCCATCGGTTATTTTTTCGCCTCAGACCGTGAAAAAGCTGAAGATAAACAAAAAGTCCACCTGCATTATCTACAGAGTGTGGACAAACTGGAGCGTATCCTCCATCAACCCTTGCACATGGATCAGGCGCTCAATCAATCTCTTGATATGATGCTGGAAATCTTCTCGTGTAGCAGAGCCTATCTGATTCACCCACTTGACGTGGATTCCAAATATTGGGAAATCCCTTACGAGAGATGTGTGCCGGAATTTCCCGGTTCATTTTCAAAGTGTAGGAAAATCCCGACAAATCCTGAAATGATCGAAGAGCTGCGCAATATTCATAACTCTTCCGAAATTCATCTCTACGGCATCAACAAGCCTATTCCAGGGCGTCCTGAATGGGTTGAAAAATTCTCCATCAAATCCGTCATGACCATTATCATTCGCTCGGAACATGGAAATCCGTGGATGCTTGGTCTGCATGAATGTACCCACTCCCGTGCTTGGACAGAAGAGGAGAAGCGGCTCTTTCAGGATATCGCACGCCGCATGGAAGATGCGCTCAATCAGATGCTACTCTATCGTGAATTGACACATTCTGAGAAAAATCTTCGCAAGGCCATCAAACTGGCAGAAGCGGCCAGCCATGCAAAAAGTGAATTTCTTTCCGTGATGAGCCATGAACTGCGCACACCACTGCACGGCATTATTGGCCTTCAGAATCTGATCAGTGCAGATGCGAAAGAGCTGTCCAGCGAACAGCAAGAAAACCTGATGCTTGCTCAGCAATCGGCCAAATCATTACGCGCACTGGTTAATGACATTCTCGATCTGGCCAAAATCGAATCCGGTAACATGGAGATCATCAAAAACAAGTTTGAACTACAAAGCTGTATCTATGATGCCCTTGTACCATTCATTCTTGCCGCCCGCGAAAAAAGGATTGTCATCGCGCTTCATATGGAAGAGGTCCCTAAAATTATCATCGGTGATGAATCGCGCCTGCGTCAGGTGTTGCTCAACCTTATCGGCAATGCAGTAAAGTTCACTAATCAGGGTGAAGTATCTGTTCACGTCGACCGAAGAGAAAAACATCTGCACTTTTTGGTCAAGGATACAGGCATTGGAATCTCCAATGCGGATATGGAACACGTTTTCGAGCCATTCATGCAGGTAACAGATTCGATGCGATTGGAACATACAGGAACTGGCCTTGGAACAAGTATTGTGAAGCGTTTTGTGGAGCTGATGGGGGGCAGTACTGAAGCCTTCAGTGAATTGGGCCAAGGGAGCTGCTTTAGCTTTACAATCCCCTGCCATCCTGATGGCAATGAAACCATCAACTGCCACTACAACTCTGCCGAAGAGCTGTTTATCTCTGCTCCTAAGCTGAAAAAAGAGAAGGGAGAATTGGTGCCAAGGCTCCGGGTATTGCTGGCCGAAGATGATCCGATAGGGCAACGCATTGCGTCAAAACAGCTCTCAAAAGCAGGCATGCAGGTTGACGTTGTCGGCGATGGCGAAAATGCCTGGAAGAAGGTGCAAAATCAGCCATATGACCTGCTTCTTACCGACATCCGCATGCCGGGCATCAACGGCATTACACTGACAAAAAAAATCCGAGCCATGGAAAAGCACTCCAGCAAACCTCGCCTTCCTATCATTGGTCTAAGCGCCCATGCGCTTGAAGATGTTGTCAAAGAGTGCCTCGAAGCGGGTATGGATCACTTCATGACCAAGCCTGTTGATCCAGAGACTATTCTTTCTACCATCATCGACAAAACCTCTCAATAAAGGCCACCAACGCTTCTCATTTTGAGCAAGAAAAGTTTATCCTCAATATTAAGACGCCCTGCGTTCTCTTTACCCATCACAGATAATCAGTAACATGCCAACACTATGAATATTTCTGTCGCAATACTTGGAGCAACCGGATACACCGGAGCGGAGCTGATCCGGCTTCTTGAAGCTCACCCCCACTTTGACATCGTGCATCTCGGTGCACATAGCCAGGCGGGGAAGAGGGCTGGAGAAGTGCTGCCAGGTATTAGCGGTAAACTTGCATCGATGGTGCTGGCTGCATCTGATGCACCTTTACCGGATCATGTTCAGTTGGTTTTTACTGCACTCCCCCATGGTGCTGCGGCAGAGAGTGTAAAAAAGGCCTTGAATGGCGGCAAGAAGGTGGTCGATCTATCAGCAGACTTCCGGCATAAAAGCCACGACACCTACAAAGAGGCGTATGGTGCAGAACACCCCTGCCCTGAGCTATTTAATGAGGCCGTCTACGGACTGACTGAATTTTCCAGAAGCAATGTTGCAAGCGCCAGACTGGTCGCCAATCCCGGCTGTTATCCAACCTCCACACTGCTACCGCTGATCCCTCTGTTAAGAAGCGGGCTGCTATACAGTGAACAGATTATTGTTGATTCCAAATCCGGAACCTCGGGTGCAGGCAGGTCTGCCAAAACACCCCTGCTCTATTGCGAAATCAATGAAGGGCTTTCTGCCTATGGCCTTCCGAGACATAGACATACGTGGGAGATGGAGGAGTGGGCCAATGGATTCGGACAGCAAGATGTCTCTATCCGGTTTGTTCCCCATATTCTGCCAATGAGTAGAGGCATGTTATCGACACTGCACTTGTCAGGAGACAAACCTGAGACATGGCATAAAACTCTTTCGCGGGCCTTCAGCAATGAGCCCTTTGTCAATGTGCTGCCAGAAGGACAATTGCCATCCACTCAGGGTGTTAAAGGCAGCAATCGGTGTGATATAGGTGTCGCTGTTATTGGAGCTAATCAAGCAGTGGTAGTCAGCTGTATTGATAACCTGCTTAAAGGTGCTTCAGGACAGGCTCTGCAAAACGCCAATATTATGTTTGGCTTTGAAGAGACATTAGGCCTTTCCTCTACTGCCCTCTGGCCATAATCATATCCGTGACAGAAAAACTGTGAACAGACTTATGGTCCGTCAGCGACTCTATCGGCTCTTCATCGAGCCTCGTCAGGTTATGATGCTTGATGCACAGAGTGGGAAGCCGGCCCGAAATTATAGGCTTCGACCCATCTCTTTCATTGTTCTGTTTTTGCTCACAGTTGCTGTCTGTACGACCCTGGGCATTCAGCTCAATCGAGCAGACGGTAACCGCTCTCTTCTTCCACAACACCTTCAGCTGCAACGACAGCATGAACAACTACTTGAACAGCTTGCTGAAGCCAATGCAAACAATGAACTGAAAGATCAGCAACTTGAAACCCTGCAGCAGGGGATGTCAACGCAACTTGAACGGGTATCTGAACTGTCTCAGCGTCTGCATATGCTTGAGAGTATCTTAGAGGCGCGCAAGGCCACAGGAGTTCAGCTTCTTGAGGCGACTGCATTATGGCTTGGAAACGACTCCATTCGCTACAATTTCACACTTGTGAAGGGAGGCAGTTATCCAAGGCGAATATCCGGTTCAGTCGAATTGACTGCGCAGAGTCCTGAGGGCGAAAAAGTCACACTACAGCTCGAAAAGCAGCTAACCAAGTTGCCTTTTCGGATAGAAACCCATACATTCCTTCGTGGTCAGGCTAAGTGGGATTATGACTGGTTTCCTGAAAAACTTCAGGTAATTGTCTTCAACCATAAAGGCAAAGAGCTGTTAGAAATGGAACTATTGATTGATGGAGTGCCCAAATGATGCGTAAACGAGATGAAACCCCCAAAGCTGCTTCCGAACATCAACATATTGATACTCTGATCGGTGTTCACTCCTCCTTTACCGGCGAACTTTCATTTGAAGGTGCTGTACGCGTTGATGGTCGCTTTGAAGGCAATGTCTGTTCAACTAAAGGTGGAACGCTGATCATTAGTAAAGGCGCTGAGGTCTCAGGTGAAGTTAACGTTCCCAACCTCATTCTCCATGGCTTGGTAAAAGGCAACGTCCACTCCTGCAATAGCCTGAAGATTGGTGAAACCGGCTGCATCATCGGGGATGTTGAGTACCGGGTAATCACCCTTGCAGAAGGTGGAGCTGTAAATGGTCGCTGCTCCCGAATTAGTGAAAAAGCACCAGCTACGCAAAAAGCGACTGTTCCAAATGAGGCTGTACCAGCACACGCATGATCTCGAACTATCGCCACTGGCAGCCAGCCATTGCTGACAGTGCTTTTATTGCTGATTCAGCTGAAGTCATAGGACGAGTCTCTATCGGTAATGACTCCAGCATCTGGTATCAAAGTCTGCTGCGTGGCGATGTTCACGACATTGTCATCGGCAATCGAACCAATATTCAGGACCACTGCACGATACACACCAGTCATGGTGTTGCCCCCTGTGTGGTTGGCGATGATGTAACTGTCGGCCACAGAGTTATCCTGCATGGGTGTGAAGTGCAGGATCATTCACTTATAGGAATGGGATCCATCATCATGGACCGTGCTGTTGTGGAATCAGGCTGCCTGCTGGCTGCCGGTTCACTGGTGCCGGAGAATAAAATTCTTCGGGGAGGTTTCCTCTATGCCGGAAGCCCTGCACGGGAACGTCGAGAGTTAACCGATGAGGAGAAGGCTTTCCTGACAGCCTCAGCAAAACACTATGTTGATCTCTCAAAAACACATCAACAGTCGTGAGCAGTGCTCACGCATCCATTGATATTGGATCCAATACACTTCGGCTGCTAATTGCTCAACCTTCTATCGACCCTCTGGCCATCCAGCCTTGGAAGATTATTAACTACGCACATCGAATTACCCGACTCGGTCAAGGGCTTCACGAATCCGGAAAACTCTCGAAAGCAGGTATGGAGCGGACTCTTGATGCATTGAAAGAGTTCAGGCATCTAATCAATCAGCATGAAGTCCAGACTCACTCCATTTTTGCTGTAGCAACAGCGGCTGTCAGGGAAGCAGAAAACGGATCTTTTTTTAAAGAGCTCATCCAGCAAAAGACCGGCATCAACGTCTCAATTATAAGTGGTGAAAAGGAGGCATCCAGATCGCTTCTGGGGGCGGCATCAGTTCTCCATGATGAGACACGAAACGATATGCTTCTATTTGATATCGGCGGCGGGAGCACGGAATTCATTCGCGCAAAAGAGGCTGCCATCATTGATGCAATCAGCTGCAAGCTTGGTGTAGTCAGGCTCGTTGAAGCCCATCTCCATAGTGATCCGCCCTCCAAGGATGACTACATGGCCATGAAAAAGACCACGCGTGATCATTTGGCTAAAGTGAGCGATTTCTGGGGAAAAATATCACCCCCGTCTCCTGCCAGAATGGTTGGCACAGCAGGCACGGTAACCACACTTGCTGCAGTACATATGGAGCTAACCCCCTATGACCCGAAAAAGGTGAATAACCACCGGATTGGCAGGGAGGCTTTCTATCAACTGCGGAATAGATTACTGGCCATGAATCATCATCAACGTGAATCGATCCCTGCCATCGAAGCTGGCAGAGCAGACCTGATTATTGCAGGTCTGGCGATTATTGAAGTGATGATGGAAAAATGGAATTACGACAGCTTTATCACTGTTGATGCAGGCCTTCTGGAAGGCAATTGGATACATAGCTACGCAAAATAACCACCTGTTTTCTAGGGCTCTCCTACCACTTCCTGCGGCTCGAACTGCATATGATAAAGTTCGGAATAGAGTCCACCCTCTTTAAGAAGATCTTCATGCCGACCCGACTGAATAATCTTGCCGCCATCCAGGACAACAATCCGGTCGGCGTGTCTGATGGTCGAAAGCCGATGTGCAATGACTATCACGGTGCGCCCTTTCATCAAGCGCTCAATCGCCTGCTGCACGAGACGTTCCGACTCGGTGTCCAAACTACTGGTTGCCTCATCCAGAATCAGAATCGGAGCATCTTTAAGCAGTGCCCGAGCCAGAGAGAGACGCTGTCTCTGGCCACCAGAGAGCATAACGCCACGCTCTCCGATCAAGGTATCATATCCATCTGGAAGCTTGATAATAAAGTCGTGTGCATTGGCTGCCTTGGCTATCTCTTCAACCTTTTTTTTGTCAACCTCATCATGGCCGTAAGCAATATTGTTAATAACCGAATCGTTAAAGAGAATAACCTCTTGGGTAACCAGAGAGATCTGATTCCGGAGAGATGCCTGTGTCAGCTCCCGGACATCAAACTGGTCAATCAGAATTGTACCGGCTGTAGCATCCATAAAACGCGGTACCAGATTGGCCATTGATGTCTTTCCAGCTCCACTTCGTCCAACCAGAGCAACAACTCCGCCAGCATTAACCTGAAAAGAGATATCATCCAGCACCAGAGCTTCAGCACCCGGATACTGCAGCGAAACATGATCAAATCGAATTGAATCGGAAAAGGGTGGCAGCTCCTTCGCTGTCGTAACATTTTCCACGGCCACAGGCTCATCCAGAATCTCAAAAATCCGCTCTGACGCTGCCAGCCCCTGCTGAATCTCATTATTTGCCCGTGAGAGGCGTTTAACCGGCTCATAGAGCATAATCAGTGCAGCAAGGAAAGACATGAGCGTTCCTGCTGTGGTCTCGCCCGATGCCACACGCATCCCTCCGTAAAGCAGGACCCCGGCAATACCAAAGCCGGCTAGCAACTCCATAATCGGGAATGAGAGCGAATAGATTTTAAACGTACGAAGTGAATGCTTTAGTAAATCACCTGTCAAAGCCGTGAAACGCCTGCATTCATACGCTTCCATGCCAAAAGCTTTCACAACACGTATACCACTTACTGTCTCCTCAACCAGGCTCGATATTTGACCCATCGAGACTTGCCCGTCAAAGCTGGCGCTACGCATCTTTTTGCCAAAACGAATTATCGGATAGACCATTACAGGAAGAACAAGAATGGCTATCATGGCCAGTAGCCAGTCCTGATAAAGCACCACACCCAGCAGAAACACAATACTGACAGAGTCCCGCATCAGCGCGGTGACACTGGTACTTACTGCAGCCTGAACCAGCGAGACATCATAACTGATGCGTGCCAGTAACTCCCCCGTTTTTCGATGCACAAAAAATACCAGTGACTGCTCTGTCAGGCGTTGATAAATCAGGTTGCGCAGATCATAGATTACACGCTGGCCAATATAGCCCATCGTGTAAGATTGCCCATAGTACGCAACACCTTTGATAATATAGAGAATAATTACACCAAGCGGGATAAGGTAAATATATTCTTGGTCTCCATTCAATGCATGGTCCAGTGCAGGTTGCAGCACCCATGCCAAGCCCGCTGTACATGCGGCGAGTATCACCATGCAAACCATGGCGATAACAAGGCGCCCACGATAGGGCTTTAAAAATTGTAGGAGTCGCTTATAGAGAGAAGGCATAAATCTAAATCGCAGGCAGAAGCTCTCTGCGCCTCTCTCCTGTAGGATATAAGATAGCCAGCGGTTCCGAACTATTCTGGTTTTTCAAGCTGTAAGCTTGATGAGCGCTAGAATATTGATGCTGAAGCATATTAACCGCCGTCTGTTTCAAGTGGCCTTGTCGTTTGAGAAAAGTAAGGCTTGCTTTCAGTAGTGCCTTGGCCATTCTTTTCTGGTGCTTCCTTGAGCGCAACATTCGTTCACGTGAAGGATTAGAGATAAAGTCGAGCTCCACCAGCACACTTGGCATCTCCAGAGCTCCAAGCACTGCAAACCGGGCCCGCTTTGGCACATCATATTTTACGGGCCCGACTTTACCAAAATCCTTAATGATCGTTTCAGCCAGCAGATAAGCACTGTTCAGGCTATCTCGTTTGGCCATATCTCCAAGAATCATATTAACCATCGGGTCATCTATCTCACTGGAGACAAACCCACCCACGGCATCGGCAGCATTCTCCCTGGCAGCCAGCGCCTTTGCCACTTTGTCCGCAGTTGCCCCGCGCTCTGAAAGCGTATACACGCTGGCTCCCTTTACACCTCGGTTTTTTACGGCATCAGCATGAATGCTGATCATCAGGTCTGCTTTAGAGCGTCTGGCTAGACGGACCCGTTTACCAAGGGCTACAAAATAGTCTCCATTCCGGATCAGAACTGCCCGCATCCCTTTTCTGGCATTAATTGACCTCGCCAGCTCCTTAGCAACAGCAAGCGTCACGACCTTTTCCTTCAGTCCGGATTTTCCAACCGCTCCAGGGTCTTCGCCACCATGGCCAGCATCAATCGCTATCACGATCTCTTTCTTTGAACGCACCCGGTCGGCCGTAATAACCCTCTCTTCAGCAACCTCTTTGCCGGGACGCATAAGATCAACAACCAGGCGATGAGGTTTTCCATGCATCGGCTTTAGCAGAAAAGACCGTGGGTTTACCGCCTCCTTCACGTCCAGAACAATACGCAATACTCCATCCTTGGGTTTGCCGTGCCGAACGGCCTTAATAACAGGGTCTGAGCTGATTAGCTTCTCCAACTGAGTAGTTCTGAGTTTTACTCCATACAGATCTAGAACAATCCGCTCCGGCCCATGTAATCGAAACAGCTTGTACTCAATGGTTCTATTCAAATCAAAAACAAGGCGAGAATGATCCGGGGCTGTCCAGAGTCGTACATCGTTGATTTGCGATGACTTTGCCAATGCAGAGGCCTGAAAAAACGACAGGCCTATAAGCAACAGCAGGGAGCGGAGAAAAAACAGGTCTGGCTTCATGAGAAGGTTATCCTCATGTAGTCGGTTGACTTTGCAAGCCTTCATCATCTACATGTGAATCATTTTTAGCCTTGTTTCTCTGCTCCTGCTCGGTCAGCAACGTTGCAAACAACAATCCGACAATAATCATAAACGGCTCCATGATACGTACAATGATAAAACTGTTAGCTCCGATAGCGTGGATAAGAAGACCGCCATAACCGCATACGGCTCCCAGTGCCACACCTTTCAGAAGCTGATCTTCAATATCTGCATAACAGCGCCTTAATAACGCCCATATCCGGCGTAATAGCCAAAGGAAAAGTATCAGCCCTATGATTCCTGTCTCAAGCAGCACTCGAGGATACTGAGCATCAAGGAAACCGCCCCCGGTAACACCCACGCCCAGTATTGGATTTTTAGGAAACTGTTTTATAAGAACATGTTCCCACGATTTAAGCCTCGCCGCTGTTGAGGTATCAATCTTGACCTGTCCTACACTAAGTTGCCCCTCCTGTTCGGCCTGGGTAAAGGTATACATCACACGATCAATAACATTCTGTGGCAAAACCACAGGAGCCAAGGCAAGCCCGACAAGGGCACCAACTATCAAAAGACGTTTTTTGTTAGAAAAAATGAGAAACAGGCCCATAGCCACAACAAATGAGAGATATGAGCTTCGTGATTCTGTAAAAACAAATGGTATAATAATGATGCCCAGAAGAGCCACCAACATTGCCCTGCGTTTTCCTCTGGGGGTATAAAGCATCATCCCCAACACCACTGAAAACATTAGCATCAGATAGCCGCCAAAGGTATTAGGCTCTCCATCCACGCCTTCAAACGGTGCAGAGACCCTTGCCCCTGAAGGGATCTGACTGATCCCAGCAAGAGATACAATGAAACAGGTAAAGAGAAGCACCACCAAAAAACGTTTAATGGTCTCATGATCGTGAAGGTGGTTAATCACCATGTAAAAAAGTAAAAAATATTCAAGATACTTCAATACGAAAAAGAATCCGTAGACACCCACTTTTCCACTGTAGAAACCGATTAGGGTGGCAAAAAAAGTCGCCAACCAATACCACGTTATCGCCTGATTTATGGGTGTTTCCCGCACTGATCCCAACTCTTTATGGATGGCCATGCGGAACAGCCATGTCAGACAGACCAGCGTAAGAAGTATGTCATCCAATCGGAGGGTTACACCTCGGGACTCTGTTGTACTAACGCGTCCAGAAGCAATTTCCGCGACACCACCACCACCAAAGGTTAATTCCGGTGAAAGCAATGTTGAAAAAACAAGCATATAGAGCGTTAACTCAACACTGGTAAAGGCAACAACAACAATCATTAATCCGGCACATACCAGCAAAGGTCCCTGAAGCATCGCTGGCATGAACAGCGATGCCGCATACAGCAACAACAACACCAATATAAATGTAAATAGAACAGTGGGGGGAAAAGGTACCCTAATGGTCGAAATAATCAGCGTCTTGACTCCATTACCTACTGGTGTCCGTATCCACAGGACGATAATCCTTGTTATAAGGCTCCTGGAACTGTTCGCTACATGTGCGCACACCAACAACAAGCAGAGCTGCAATAAACGTCAAACTCAGCACGAGGAGCACACGCTTCATCCGCCGCTTCCGTTTCCTTAGCTTGTCGAGATCTCTCTGCATAAAAACCTATTTTTTCGATATGCTGCGTATTATTGACAGACCCTGATCAAGAAGGCCTTTGGCCAGCTTCTGCAGCTGAGTAAGCCAGTCATCTCGTAGCTGCTCATCCTTTCCATAATTATAAGCATAATAACGATCCATTTTGTATGTAGAGTAGTCAGGAGAGAGATCCCCACGTACACCGTTAAGCACAACACCGAGCACCTTACCGCCAACACTCTCAATATTGCTTTTCACGCGTTTCAATGCTCCACGCACAACAGAACCGATATGGTAAACCAGAAGAATGCCATCCACTTTTGAAGCAACGATGATTGCATCGGTGGTATGCAGAAGCGGCGGCATATCAATAATGACCAAATCATACTCTTTTCGGACATCGGCCAATATCTTGTCTATAGCCGGATCGGAAAGCAGATCCGGTGGATTTACGCTTGCACGCCCACACGAGAGAATATCAAGCTGATCCAGCCCCGGTGTAAACAGAGCCTGGTCAATCCCCATATCGCCCAGCATAACATCG
>Ga0316192_10003557_pt1 | contig 11352 bp, 10 predicted proteins | sample MerIslwburrow_MG_FD_204931 | JGI IMG/M metagenome (GOLD analysis project Ga0316192, IMG submission 204931) | Coastal sediment microbial communities from Maine, United States - Merrow Island worm burrow | ecosystem: Environmental > Aquatic > Marine > Coastal > Sediment | place: USA: Maine...
TGATGTAATCAGCAAGAGTCTTATCCCCTTTTATCTTTTCCTCAGCTAACTTATTGTTGCAAATTTCCATCTTTCCTGTTTTCTCTTCAGGCAATACCTGCATAAACACCGGTCTTAATATCCGATCATTTAACAAGGCCTGTTTAACTAACTTAATCGCTTCTGAACCAGAATCGAATAATTTCACAATTTCCGGATATTTATCCAATCCTCCCTCTTGCAAATACTTATTCCAAGTCAATTCTTTAATCATGATAGAGATCTCAACATAGGCTGTCAGTAGTTAATTGTATAATCCACATCCAGCATAGATTCAATTCTTCATTTCCCTTTTCAGCTGATTTTTATTCAACCTTGTGAAAAATATCGATTTGGATGCTGTAAATTAGTTCAAGGGTTTTAATAAAATTAGGGGTTATCAGATGCAATTTATAATACCTTGGGTGTTTCAGAAGGTGTAGGGGCGAGCACGATATGAAATTGCTTCGGTATGTGGATTGGATAGGAGAGAGATACACTTCCGGGGAATTTTGGGTTTCCCAGTTGCTTGTCGGACCAAATTAACTAATTGAAAATTAACAAATCACAAGCATATAGCTTGGTCCGACAAGAAATGCATGATCATTTTTTAAATGAATTGTAGGCGTCTTTTATTTTTTTCAGCAGCCCTGAACCTATCCATTTATCGGCTTTTTGCAGAACAGATTGGATCGTATTCAACACATCCTGATCGCCGGGCCACAGCTCTTTGACGACCTGTTTGTTGGCCCCCTGCTGTTGGTTGAGGTAGAGATTGAGCACATAGCATGTTAAAATCAGGTCGTCCAAATATCCCAGTGGTCCGAGCAAAGCCTCAGGCAGAAAGTCGATGGGGCTGAGAAAATAGGCAATGACCCCGGCAAATTTAGCTTTATCCATCGCCGGAATGCGATCGTCCATTGTCAGCCTGACCAGTAGATAAAAAAAATCCGGAACTAAAAGAATGTAATTCGCAAATTCCGGCTTTTGATCTGCATTTTTTTCAAACCACTGACTTACCTTATCCCGCAGCTGAAGATAAAAATCTCTTTGTTTCTCGTCGCTTTCCGCTGGTAATTGGGGTTGGCTCATAATGCTTTTCCCTTCTGAATTTATAGGTGATAAGCGCTCGCTTTATTGAATGCCGAAGCATAGGAAAATTTCCCTTGTGTGTCAATGGCGAAAAAATCCATTGTCAGATACGGTCACAACTTTGCAGGATTTGTCTATTTATTTACTTGTACATGTTTCCTCTATCTGGAACTGTGAAAATAAAACCCGAAGTCCGTCTCCGGAACTCGGGTGTTATCTGTAGGGTCCGTTTCTGATATTCGAAACGAATATTATTGATGGCCCATTACTGACCAGGCGGTCTGTATTCAACGCTGATACCTGAGACTTCGTCAAGTTCTTCCGGAGTCAATAAGACTGTAATTTTAGCGGAGACGACTCCTGAGGAACTGGCAATTAGCGATCCAGCAGCAACCTTGACATTGTCAGGCGCATCGACGATGATGAAAAAATCATCATCTCCGAAAGCAAAGTGCATGGACTCGACTGTTCCGCCAAGGCTTCCGATGAGTTGCTCAACTGCCTCTCTCCTCTTTGTACCTCCGTCTTTCAAGAGACCCTTAATACCTTCACCAACATAGGAACCGGAAATCAGATACTTTGACATAATAATCCTCCTTTTATCGTCAATCTAAAAAGAAAGTATGCTTCGGGCTTCTTTTAGATTTAGAAAGAACTTAATTATAAAATTGCTCAAGTCAAGAAGGAATATGCCACATCGTGGCAGGTTCTGATGAAAGAGAAAGGTATGCCATGTAGGAAGATCTTACCAGAGTCCCAACGATAACTTTTTATTTATTGTTAAAAAAATTTTCCAAATATGGCTTCTGCTATGGCGGCTATTATTTCATCCGTTGGCGTCCAGCTGAATTTGTCAAAATAGCGTTTCTTTGCAAATTTATGCCGCGCATCAATCACCCGGCTATTCGTTTGATCAGAGAATAGGGGAGTAAGCATATCAAATGCTAAACTTTCCTCTTTTCCGTGTTCAGACTTCTTGAGTCGGCCTTCATCGTCAAAAAATAAAAATCCGAATTCATCCTTTACTATTTCTACTGGTTTTCGGTTAACCAAATCGACAACAATCAAGGCATAGCGGACGCGTTGGCCGGCATATTTTAAAAGCCGATCATCCGGATCATGCTTATGCAACCGTTCGTAGCGGGTCAGTGGAAGACGTTTAATAGTATCATCGTCTTCGACAATGAAGATCCTTATGCTCAATCCCATAGGTAACCTCTTCGGACGAATTAAATTCCGTTCACGTCGTCTACTGCGTCTAAGTAAACTGACCTGCCAAGAACCGCCCCTGACCAGGTTCGGCTTTGATGTTGCCGTTTTCCATCACCACCTGTCCTCGCTGAATGACCAGGGTCGGCGCACCGAGGCATCTGAAGCCTTCATAAAGACTGTAATCTACCTTGGTAAAAACATTTTTCTGCGGCACACTGTGAGAAATGGTCGGGTCAAAAATCACAACATCTGCATCGGCACCGATTGCAAGGGTTCCTTTTTTCGGGTACAGGCCAAAGATTCGGGCCGGATTCTCACTGGTCATTTTTACAAGATGCGGCAGTGTGATCCGTCCCCCGTTCACGCCCTCCGAGTAGGTGATGGTAAACAGGGTGTCCAGGCCGGGTATACCGTGCGGGGCAGAGAAGACGTCATCATGCAATGGCTCGTTGGCAGCAATGGAATGACCAGCGGCATCCGATCCGATGACGTCGATGGCACCCTCATGAACCGCACGCCAGAGAGCATCCACATCCGCTTGCTGCCGTAACGGCGGAGACATCTTGGCAAGAGAGCCGCGTCTTTTCAGTTCCTCATCGGTAAAAACGAGATAGTGGGGACAGGTTTCGGCATAAATTGTCTGACGGTTCCAGGATTTGAACAAGCGGAGCACCTCCAGGCTTTCCTTTGCACTCAAATGGGGCAGATACATTCTACAACCGCTGATCTGCGCCAACGATAGCACGCGAAATACCGCTTCAGCTTCAGAAATACCAGGGTGGGTTGGTGGGTAATGCTCGGGTTTCACATCTCCCCTGGCAATGGCGGAATCTTCCAGAAGATCCAAGATGGGACCGTTCTCGCAATGGGTTGCGAACACACCGTTGTGTCTGGCAATCAACCCCATGATTTTGAGAATTTCTTCATCTTCGAGTTTCATGCCGCGTTTTTTATAGGCCGTAAAACCTTTAAAGGAGACAATACCCATCTCGATAAGTGCCGGAATTGATCTTTCCGCTGCAGAGATATCATTTTGGGTAAAGGTGCAATGGATGCCGAAGTCCAGGATAGATGACGATTCACCCTCCTCAATAAATGATTTTACCGAATCGACAAGATCTCCACCTTGTCCCCAGGCTTTGACCGCGCCCACATAGGGAATCAGGGTCGTGATCCCACCGGTAGCCGCGGCTTTGGACAACGTATCAATTCGGTCAGCATAGACCGGGTGAAAATGGGCATCGATAATTCCCGGTAAGACATATCTACCGCCGGCATCAATTTCTCTATCCGCTATTACAGCGCCGGAATCCGAGACGATATCATGGATACGACCGTCACAGATCAGCACATCCTGTTTCTTCATTCCATTGCCTGAGACAACAACACCATTTTTTATAAGGATATCGATTTTCTGTTTGTCCATTTAAAATCTAACTCCATAGAATTTGTTTTCAATGATTGTTCGCCCGAATCGATTTCCCGGGACGTAAATCGGTGTGCTTGCCGCGCTCCACCACAATCGTCCCGTTGACAAAAACCCAATCGATGCCAGCCGGGTATTGTCGCGGATTTTCATAGGTTGACCGATCAATCACCGTCTTGGGGTCAAAAATCACCACATCGGCATCATAATTCTCGGCAAGGAGCCCTTTGGTTTTCAAGCGCAACTTCTGGGCCGGCAAAGACGTCATTTTCCGCACCGCCTCTTCCCAGGACATCACCTGCTGTTCGCGAACATAGCGACCCAAGATTCGCGGGCAGGTACCATAAGTTCTAGGATGTGGCATTTTTCCACCCAAAAGCCCGTCGGTAATAAAACTGACGGTCGGCGAATGCATGATCTCCACCACATCCGGTTCACTTAGACCGAAATTTATCATACCCACAGCCAGGTTCTCTTCCACCAGCAGATCAAGGGCGGCATCCGCCGGATCATCATTGCCGCGCATAGCAGCAATTTCCGTGATGCTCTTGCCTTCAAACGGTAGATTTGCCTCGCTGACCACCGATGACACCTTGATATTCTCCCACCCGACAATGGCCGAAAAATTTTCCCAATCCATTCTCTCGGCAATATCCTTTTTGACAGCATCACGATTCTCACGCAGGGTTTGTAGCAGATGATCCGGCCCTTTGGTGTGGTACCAGGGCGGGATAACGGCATGCAAAACGGTGCTGCCGGCAGTATAAGGATACTGGGCCACAGTTACGTCCACGCCTTCGCGCCGTGCCTTCTCCAGAAGCTGCAAAAGTTCGGTAGCACGTCCCCAGTTGTTTTTACCCCTGATTTTAAAGTGGGTAATCAATACCGGGATTTCAGATCGCCGACCGATTTCCAAAACCTCTTCGATGGCCTCTGCAATGCCGTCGGATTCACTGCGCATATGCACGTCGAATATACCATCATGTTTACGCACCACCTTGGCAATTTCGACAATCTCGGCAAGGCTCTGGTATTGGCTGGGCGGATAGATCAATCCGGCGGAAATCCCCCGCGCCCCTTGCTCCATGGCCTGGGTGGCAATCTTTTTCATCTGTTCAATTTCTTGCGTCTCTGCAGCCCTTCCATCCATCCCCATTACCATCAGGCGAATGGTGCCCAAACCCACGTAGGAGCATATATTGGTAGCGACCTTGCGGGCATCCACGGTATCGAGATAATCCGCAAAGCTGCGCCAGTTCCATTCCACCTCCGGATCTCCGGCCAGGCCCGCCAGGTGTCTTCTCCAGCCGGGAATATCCTTCTCCAGAATCGGCGCCAAACTCATCCCGTCCAGTCCCAGATTCTCCGTAGTGATCCCCTGCATCACCTTCTGCCGGGCTTCGGGCTCTGCCAATATGAAAAGATCCGAATGACTGTGTCCGTCCACAAAACCCGGACAGACAAATTTGCCGCGGGCGTCGATGACCCTCAGCCCTCGATCTTCTTGAATCTGCCCGATTGCGGCAATTTTGTGATCTGCTATGCCAAGGTCTGCCGAAATCCAGGGATTCCCGCTGCCGTCAATAATTTTGCCATTTTTTATGATCGTATCAAACATGCTGTGATCTCCCCGGCCTGCTTATGCATAAGCGTGTTTGCACACACGCAGGCAAATCAGCGACCACCAGCAGAGCTGAGGCTATGAGGATGGTCCCTCGAAGGGGCCGGGGCCGCCTCTGCTGGGGGCCGCTGATTTTTAAAAAGAATTTTTTGATCTCTGTTTTATCGGATCTGTCGGTTTTAATGACTACTTTACCGATTCAACATTGCCAGTATCTGGCTCGCTTCAGTCGGATTTGGTTCTCGTTGTTCGGCTGACGTATACCAATTAACCGTAACAAATAAGATAAAATTCTTTTTGGTCTCAATTCATAAGCCGCCGGCATCGATCAGGTTTGCACCCATCAAGCATGCCCTCGCGGTAACGATAGAAACTTTTTAAATTCTCACCGGCATAGCTGGTGGCTTATGAATTGAGTTATGACTCCCCCCGCTGTAAACCGCGCTATTGAAAATGTTTGGAAACCGCGGGATTTAAAAACCGCTGGACCTCAAATGCATAACCGCCGGGTCCTTTAAAGAAAAAGCATTCAACATTGGCCTTTTCCTGATGTTTCGGTGGTGCATCTATCTTGACACCACATAACTTCAGGTGCTCATACCATTGATGGACGTCGTCGGTGACTAACGTTATTAGGGTATTTTGCTCAGTGGGCGCCCGGCAATAGCCCTGGGAGACGTCCACGATACCAAGAAAGGCACCGCCCGAAATTCGGTAAATTTTGGCAAATCCTTGGTCGTCGACCTTTGTAAGTTTCAAGGTCTCTTCGAAAAACAGGGTGGCATCGTTTAAATCGTCAAAGTAAAGAAATGTAATTTGGGAAGAAAATTGCATCATATCCCCTTTGGTTATTCTGATCATAGAAAAAACTTAAAAAGAACGAATGACAAATGTCGAATGAATGTATACTGTCTATTTTATTAAAAAAAAAGGAACAAGCCCACTCCGCCAAAGCGTCTAAGAAGGCCGGGAACAAATCTACTCTACGAATTTCTACGGTTCATTTATTCTAAAATCGATAAAGCGCAGCGTCATCAATATTGATGAACTCGTAAAAAGTCAGAATTTAGATTTCTATTCATTGTAACCCATTGAAATTACAAGCCACAAAATTTTATTTTTGTGCTTTTTGTGCCTTTTTGCGGCCATATCAATATTCGACGTTCGCGCCTGTTCACTGTTCCGACGAGGCGTCATCTTGCAAAAAGTTTCATGAGACTACTTAAATAATTTCTCCGGCGGCGTAGCAAACAGGCCGGCTTTACTGTGGGTCAGTCCCAGGTCCGCCATGGCTTCCGCCGTTTTCAGTGCTACCGCCGCGGGATCCAGCACCTTGACACTTAAGGTCTCTTCTATTTCCCGGGCATACCCCGCCATGCCGGCGCATCCCATGATAATCACTTCGGCACCGTCTTCCTCCACCGCGATTTTAGCCACGTCCATCAATCGCTGCTTGGTTTTGGCTGGATCGCTGTCCGTTTCCGCCACCGAGAGATCCAGGCTGCGAACCGAAGCCAGAAAATGAGATAAACCGCGAATGTGGACATGCTCGCATTTGGAAGGAATGCGCTGTTTTCTGGGCGTCATAATGGAAAACTTGGCACCGAGCATGGCGGCCATGTGCAATGTAGACTCTTCAATTCCGATAACCGGAATGACGGAAACTTCCCTGGCAGCTTCCAATCCGGGATCGGAAAAGCAGGCCAGTATGACCGCATCATAGCCCTCTTCATTGGCCTTTTTCACTAGCCCCAGTGTGGGCGGAATCGCAAACGCTTCATCATATGCGGATTCGATGGTTTCAGGACCTCTGTCAGGGCAGGTCACCGTCAATTCAGTATCCGATCGTTTAACAGCTTCCAGTGCCACCCGGATGTGATCGGTCATGGTTTGGGAAGTGTTGGGGTTAATCACAAAAATTTTCATCGATAAAATTCCCTTTACTAGTCATCTTTCAGCTCGTATAACGCGCAATGGCTTTCGCCAGGCGCTGCACGCCGACTTCGATCTCCTCCTCGGGGATACCACAAAACGGCAGGCGCACAAAGTTGTCGCCCTGGCCGTCTGTAAAAAATCCGCTGCCCTCCGATAGTACGATGCCGAATTTTTCCGCGTTGTTTTGAAGCCCCCGCCCATCCACCGCTGCCGGCAAGGTGACCGATAGAAAAAAGCCTCCCTCCGGTTTGATGTAGTCTGCATCTCCCATATATGTTTCCAGCATTTGCAGCATGCAGTCCATCCGGGGATGATACAGCGCCTTTAATTTTTCGATATTCGGCGCCAATAATCCCCTGCGGCAGTATTCATAAACAATACCTTCTGTAACCAGGGCCGGATGAATATAGGTATCTTCGCTCCACTTGTGCAGTTTCGGCATGATATCCGGCGGACCGATCAGAACACCCACCCGGACACCGGGGCTCATGATTTTGCTAAAAGAAGAAATATGAATGGTATTGTCAGGGGCCAGTTCTTTGAATGTCGGCGGATTTTCTCCGCGATATCGTAAAAACCGGTAGGGGGCGTCTTCGAGAATGAGAAATCCGTATGCTTCAGCGAGCTCAGCAATCCTCTTGCGCTTGGCGACGCCGGTGGTTACCCCCGAAGGGTTTTGAAAATCCGGCACAATGTAGAACAACTTGGGCGGCTTTTTTTTGAGGGCTGCTTCAAATGCAGCCATGTCAATGCCGTCAGGCTCCAGGGGAATCCCGACGACATCGGCGCCGACCCGCTTCATGGCCGTGATGGCACGGTCATAACTGGGATTCTCAAGAAATACCGGATCGCCCTTTTCCAAAAACAGCCCCGCGGCAAAGGTCAGAAATTCCATGGAACTGTTGCCCAACAACACCTGTTCGTATTTTACCTTAAACCAATCGGCCACCCACTGCCGCAGCGGGCCGTAGCCAGAATAGTGGCCGTATTGAAAAAGGACGCGGCCCTGGTCTTTAAAAACCGCATCGGCACATGCTCTGAAATCGTCAATCGGCAATGCATCGGTGGCTGGATTGCCACGGGTGAAATATATAGGAGCGTTTGATTCCATGCCTACCTCTAGGTTAAAAGATTACCAATTCAATGCCCGCTCTTGACACGCAAAACGGACAACTATTTTTTTTCAAGCAACAAATTCCCGGCCTTGGTCATAGGCTTTCAGGTTGAGATCGACCGCTTTGGCCGGCACCTTTTCTCTAATAACCGCACGCCAAATGTCGGGGTCGCTCTTCAGTATCCGCGATAGAGCCCCCATCACGACGATGTTGAAACACAGCACATTGCCAAGGTCCAACGCTGTTTGAGTGCCGGCAATAATTTCAAGGGTTTTAGCGGCACGCTTCAATTCCGATAAAATCTTCTCTCGATCCGGATAGGTTGCCTGGCCGGAGGTAACGGTCATGGGATCAATCCGGCAGTCATTGGCCAGAATGAAACCGTCCGGTTTAATGTAAGAAATTCTTCTCAGGGTTTCCAGCCATTCAAAGCCGATCAGAAAATCCACATCACCTTCATCTAAAACCGGCGCATGGACTTTAGGTGCCCACTGAATGTGGCTCACCACGCTGCCGCCACGGACAGCCAGTCCCAGGATGTCGGATTTTTTGGTATCGTATCCCAATCGAATTCCTACCTCAGCCAGGATATCACTAGCCAGGACCGTTCCCTGTCCACCGACCCCGGCTATGAGAAACTTATAATTGTTATCATTCATTGCATTGACCTCTTTATTTGTACTTTGGTGCTTGTAATTTGTTATTTTCTGTCTATCCGGGCTAGGTTATTTTCGGTTCCAATTATAGCATTGACAATGGCCCTGCATGGGCCACTTCTTCCGAACGAAGTCTCGGAAAAAGCTTAGATACTATGGTTCTCGATTCTTTATGGATCCGGTTTCTGAATCGCTCCGGTCGGACAAACCTGTCGGCAGATATCACACCCGATGCACAATACCGGGTCGATGCCGGCCTTTTTCATTTTGTTCTTCGGGTTGATTTCATCAATTTTAGTGGTTGCCGGGCAGCCGACCCTTGCACAGGTCCCGCAGGCGATGCACAAATCTGCATCGACAATATACGCCGGCTGGGGATTTCTGGAAACAAATATGCACGGGCCTTTGGCGATGAGTACAGCGGTGCCGTCATAAACGGTGCATTCCTTAAGGGCTTTGCCCATTGCTTTTACGTCAAAGGCATCTACACTGATCACTTTTTCTACACCCAGAGACCGGACGATGTTTTCAATATCCACCCGTTGGGTGGCCTGCCCCATCAGGGTGTAATCATTGCCCGGATGGTCCTGATGCCCGGTCATGGCCGTGGTGTGGTTATCCATGATTATGACCGTGCCCCGGCCGTGGTTGTGCACCATGTTTAGCAGCGGCGGTATGCCGGCATGGAAAAACGTACCGTCGCCGATGGTACATACGGCTGGCTCCGGCAAATTGGATTTTCCCATACCATGCAAGACACCAATGCTGGCCCCCATAGAGCCCATTGTATGCTGGGCATTGAACGGCGGCAGGGTACCGAGGTTGTAGCAACCGATGTCACCGGCCACCGGTAACTTCATTTTATTTAAAAGAAAAAAGGTACTGCGGTGAGGGCAGCCGGCACAGAGCACAGGGCTGCGGCCGGGTAGATCAGACAAACTCGATTGGAAAGGCACGGCTTTTGCGCGTGCCGGTAGTAGATGGTGTTTTTCAGCCAGGCTTTCAATGGTCTGGGGCAACAGTTCATCGCAGGGCGGAAAAATCTCCTTGCCGATGGCGTTGATACCCATGGCGCGCACCTGCTCCTCGATAAACGGATCCAGTTCTTCGACAACGATCAATTTTTTTATGCCATCGGCAAACTCCTGGATCATCTTTTTCGGCAATGGAAAGGTCATGCCGAGTTTTAAAATTGATGCATCGGGAAATACCTGTCGGGCATATTCATAGATCACACCGCCGGCAATAATGCCCATGTTCCGGTCGCCCCATTCGATACGGTTCCACGGGAATGTATCAGAAAAAGCGGCAAGATCCAAAAGCCGTTGTTCCAACACGGGATGCCTCTTTTTGGACCACAGGCACATGCAATTGTATTTTTGCATATCACGGGTAAAGGGGCCGACATCACCAAACGGCGCCGGATCGGCACCCAATTTCACCACCGACTTGGAATGGGAAGTTCGCATGGTTGTCCGCACAACCACCGGTGTATCAAATGATTCACTGATTTCAACGGCTTTGACCACGAAATCCTTGCACTCCTGGCTGTCGGCCGGCTCTAGTAAGGGAAATTTTCCCAGTTTGGCATAATGCCGATTGTCCTGCTCATTTTGAGAGCTGAACATTCCGGGATCATCGGCGGTGACCACGACCAAACCGGCTTCCAAGCCGGTGTAGGCGGTGTAGAAAAGCGAATCGGAAAGGACATTCATGCCCACCTGCTTGGTGGTGACCAGCGAACGCCGGCCGGAGTAAGCGGCCCCGGCGGCCGCATCCATCGCCACTTTTTCATTGACGGACCATTCCGAGTAGATATGTTTATATTTGGCGACATTTTCGAGAATTTCAGAACTGGGGGTTCCGGGATAACCGGCCGCCACTTCAATTCCGGCTTCGTAAGCACCCCTGGCAATCGCCTCATTGCCGGAAAGCAATGTCTTCATTTTATTCTCCTTTTTTAGATAAAAATTTTACGTCTCTGATCCGGCTGCGGACTTAATTATATTGAATTCTTTTGGTCGGCGATGCCGGCGAATTGTATACATAGCGTCATAAATAATTGCGCATTTAATTTCGCCGAATGCCTGAAAACTTGGCAATTCTGAAAGCTAATGCGAATTTACATTGGACGCTGTGTATATCAACACATCCGCTGCCACAACGCCCTGCCCCTCCGGCAAGACCATCAGCGGATTCAGGTCCAAAGAAGTCAGCACGCCTTTGAGATTAACGGCCATTTGGGCCACTTGAACCACGGTGTCGGCTAGGGCCTCT
>Ga0316192_10003558_pt1 | contig 11351 bp, 8 predicted proteins | sample MerIslwburrow_MG_FD_204931 | JGI IMG/M metagenome (GOLD analysis project Ga0316192, IMG submission 204931) | Coastal sediment microbial communities from Maine, United States - Merrow Island worm burrow | ecosystem: Environmental > Aquatic > Marine > Coastal > Sediment | place: USA: Maine...
ATTATCATTGAACGAACGTATAGTCAACGAAATTTCTATTGAACCAACGTATAGCCAATTAAAATTTGTCCGCTTCTTTCGAAAGCTCATCCGCCTCGGTCATTGGCTACCCTGAAGGAATAATGTATATGGCTGGGAAAGAATGGCAAATTTTATGTCGTCATTTATCTGAAAAGTACGGAAAATTATGGATCAGGCCTGGAGCCGAATCAAGTCACAATAAAGTGATTTGAGGATATTATGGTATGCGAAACGGGCCGGACGACAACTCGCAGGTTTAACGAAATCATAGAAACCTATAAAATTGAACCCATGAACTCTAAACCTTTCAACCTTAGAATCCCTATCGGAGATTGATCATGAATAAAACCAAACTTGCCGCGCTGCGGGAAAAATATGGGGACCATGCATCCGAATCAGAAGGTCGGGATGAATATGTGGTGCCATATGCAGGCCTTCCCACATTTCTCCAAATGCCGCACCAATCAGAATTACAGGATATTGATATCGCGTTAATCGGGGTGCCTTTTGATTTGGGCGTGTATAACCGGGCCGGAGCGCGCTTTGGTCCCAGGGCGATTCGCAACGTCTCCTTGTTTGGATCGATGAATCATCAAAGCAAAATTGAGCCTTTGGCTCTGTGCCGGATTGCGGATGTCGGGGATGTACATGTTGAGCACCGCTACAGCCTCGATCAGGGTATTCGGGATATCGAGGCTTACTACCATAGGGTTATGGACGCCGGCATCGTGCCCCTTTCAGCCGGTGGCGATCATTCCATTACCCATCCGATACTCAGGGCCGTGGGGCGGGACCACCCGGTCGGCCTGGTTCATGTCGATGCCCACTGTGACACCGGCCCAGGTATGGGACACTCAGAATTCTATCATGGGGCTCCCTTTCGCAATGCCGTTTTGGACGGGGTGTTAGATCCCGAACGCACCATCCAGATCGGTATCCGGGGACCCGCCGAGCCGGTTTGGGAGTTTTCGTACGACAGCGGAATGACGGTCATCCATATAGAAAATTTTGTTGAAATGGGTGTCGACAAGGTCGTCCAAAAGGCCCGCGAGCTTGTCGGCGATGGCCCCACCTACATATCGTTTGATGTGGACGGCCTGGACCCGGCCTACGCGCCGGGCACCGGAACGCCTGAAGTGGGCGGCTTGACGACACGGGAGGCCCAGGTTCTGATCCGGGGGCTACGCGGCCTGAATTTGGTGGGCGGCGATGTGGTGGAAGTCGCCCCTCAGTATGACCCAACTACCAACACAGCCCGAGTCGGGGCCCAGATGATGTTTGAAATTCTCTGTCTTTTAGCTGAATCAAGGGCGGCGCGTACCAAATAATTTTTCTTTTAATTAGCTGAGAACAAACCGGGAGATTGAAGATAGGAGGCCGGGAAGCTATAAGGCTGGGCAGCTTGGAAGCCAGGAGGCTTGGAAGCTATGGCATTATGAACTAACAACAACTACCATTAAAAGGAGTTTCTACAATGAGTAACAGCAAAGAAGCCATTCTACAGGAACTAAGAGATCGAACCCCCAAGTCGGGTGAATACTGGGAACAGTCCAAGGACCTGGTCCCCGGCGGATTGATGAGCGGGGCGCGTAAAATGGAGCCCTACCCTGTTTATGTCGAGCGCGGTAAAGGAGCCTATATCTGGGACATTGACGGCAACCGCTATATCGATTGCGCCATGTCCTACGGCGTTCACGTTTTGGGCCACGGCCCGACGCCGGTGTTAAAAGCCCTGCAAGCGCAGGCCGAACGAGGTTTGAGCTACGGTATGCCCCACACCCGGGAGGTGGAATTCACGCGAAGACTTATCGAGTGTGTACCCTGCGCCGAACTGGCCATGGTCTGCAACACAGGAACCGAGTCCACCTTGCTGGCCTGGCGTCTCATGCGGGCGGCCGGCAACAAGCCCAAGATTGCCAAATTTGAAGGCTGTTACCACGGATGGCATGATTACGCCCAGTGGAGCGTGACAGTCGATCCCGAGAATATGGGCCCGGCCGAGCGTCCCAATATGACACCCGGGTCCGGGGGTATCCCCGACGGCGCCCGTGACACCATGCTGGTGCTGCCCTTTAATGAAAATGCTTTCCGGTTGATCGAGGAGCACGCCCATGAACTGGCAGGCGTGGCAATTGAACCGGTTTTAGGCGGTGGGATGTTGACCGTTGATAAAGGATTTATCCAAAAACTGCGGGAGGTGACCCAAAAAGCCGGCGTGTTGCTTCATTTTGATGAAGTCATTACCGGGTTTCGGCTTGCCCTGGGCGGTTGCCAGGAGCTAACCGGCGTACTGCCGGATGTGGCCACCTACGGTAAGATTATCGGCGGCGGTCTTCCCATCGGTGCCGTGGTGTGTTCCAAAGAAATGGTGGCGGTCGCTCAGAAAACCGACGACGGATTCTCCGTGGCGGGCACGTTCAGCGGCAATCCTCTGACGCTGACTACCGGCGCGGCCACGCTGAAGTACCTTCAGGAAAACAGCGACATTTATGCCGATATGATGGCCAAAGGCGAATTTCTGCGCACCGGCTTCAACGACTGGTGTACATCCAAAGGCTACCCATTCTGTATGACCGGCATCGGGTCGATGTTCCAAATTCATGCCAAGGCGGATCTGCCGGTCCTGGCCAGGGATTTACCGGGCCAAGATGAGGAAGCCCTGGCTGAGCTACAGCTCCATTTCCGCTTTAACAATGTACTACTCCCCTGGATGCACCTGGCGTTTTTCTCCGCCGCTCACACCCAGGAAGATCTCGAAGAAATGCTGCGCGCTTTCAAGGCCTCCGTGGAAGGGGTCATGAATTCCAGAAAATGATATATTTTTAAAACAGCAGGGCCGTTGCCGGCCCTGCCTTGTTACAACTTCGATCTATGTCAACTCGGATATTACTTTCAATATCGATCCCTTTGCTGAAATTGGCTGTTTAAAAACAATTCGACTTTGTAATGCTTCGGCTCAATCTGCATTTCTATCATTTATAAAAGAAGAGACGATTTCCTCTCGGTTGGATAGCCCGCCCGTTGCCATTCTTTCCACCCACCTTTGATGACGTACACGTTTTGGTGGCCTCTTTGGTGAAGTTTTAGTGCCAGCCTGGCACTGGTTTCTTCGTTAGGTCAATCTCAATATAGCGCCAGAAACTTGTTTTTAGGCAAATCTCCCACCCAGGAATCAAAAGTTTTGGGATTTTTTCTAACCGCTCCCTTAATCTTATCATCGCTCGCCTGCCAACTTCCCGATGTCCGTACGTCCAGGATTAGCAACTGGGGCTGGTCTAATGATTCAAGCAACTGATTTATTGTTATTTTTTTAACCTGACCGAATGCCTGGGTAGATAAAAATACTGAAAAGCCTGCAAAAAGAAAGAAAATCAACAACGTCCTTTTTAGCCCATGAGCCTTTTTCATATTCTTGCTTCCTCTGAAAGTATCTTTGATATATCCATCAAAATCATGGCATCCATATATCTAAATAGAATTGCGTCAGAATATCCTAGCGGTGAAAAATGCGACGTTCAAGTAGAATAAAACCGCCTTATCATTGGGCTTCAAAAGAAGTTTCTAACCTTTTTTCAGATTCATATCGTTCAATGGCAAGCTGAATAAGCCTATCAATTAGTTCCGTATTTGAGGTTCCACTTGCCTCCCAGAGCTTGGGATACATACTGATATTGGTAAAGCCTGGAATTGTATTAATCTCATTTATGATTATTTTTTTATCATCTTTTAGAAATAAATCTACACGAGCCATTCCCTCACAACAGAGTGCTTTAAATGCTCTGATAGCCAAAGCTTGGACGTTTTTGACAATTTTTTTTGGAAGTTTGGCCGGGATTTCTAATGCCGCACCGTTTTCATCGATATACTTAGCTTCGTAAGAGTAGAACTCATGACTGGGTAGCACCTCCCCAGGCAAGGAAGCGATTGGATCACTATTCCCTAAAACAGAGCATTCAATTTCACGACCACATATATTTTCTTCTATTATAATCTTATTATCATATTTAAAGGCTTCATTTATTGCTTTCTTAAATTGAATCTCATCATTTACTTTGTTTACTCCAACTGAAGAACCGAGGTTAGCAGGCTTAACAAAAAATGGCAGGCCCAATTGATTCTTGATGTTTTCAAAATCAATTTCTTCCTGAAACATCCGATTGAATACAAGAAAATCTGCTATTGAGATTCCGTCTTCCTTTAGCAAACGCTTCATTACATCTTTGTCCATACCAACTGCCGATCCGAGAACGCTGGCACCAACAAAAGGAATTCCAGCCATTTTTAACAGCCCCTGAATGGTCCCATCTTCTCCATAGGTCCCATGGAGAATTGGAAAAACCACATCAACCGGTTGCATCGGGGTAAGTTTCGAAAGACTTATTAGCTGATCCTCTTTATCACCAGGCACCAGAGCGATATTTTCGCTGGTTTTGCTCAACTTGATCAACTTAGGATCGTTAGCATTTAAAAGAAACTCGGATGATTGATTCAAATACCATTTGCCCGTTTTATCAATACCAATTAAAACAACCTCATATTTTTTTCTATTTATCGCTTCTACAACATTTTTCGCTGATTGAAGTGACACCTCATGTTCAGCTGATTTACCCCCGCAGAGAATCCCTACCCGGATTTTTCTGTCTTGGCTCATAGTATTCCTTCAATTTTAAAATTAAAGTAAAAGTAAATTTAGATGATCTAAATCTCGTCAAAATTTGTGATCTGCTTTAAATTTGACCATAGTCTATCGGATCTACTCGGCTCGATTGAGCTTGATAAGCGGAGCGCGAGCAGAGCCTATCAAAGGTCAATCGATTCAGCTCGCGATCCACCCTATCAGGGTATTTGCTTTCCAAATCTTTGCTAAAACTAATGGGAATTAATCTTCTCCCTCAACTTCCCCGAGCACTGGAAGGTAACAACCCGTCTGGGCGGCAGCATCATGTCCTTTCCGGTGGCCGGGTTCCTGCCCCGACGCTCTGATTTCTTTTTTACACAGAATTTGCCGAATCCGGATACCAATACGTCCTCACCGGACGCTAAGGTGGATTTAATCAGCTCCAGCATGATCTCGGTGGTTTCGACGGATTTAATTCGGGTGAAGCCATTCACTTCAGCGATGTCTTCGATAATTTGAGCTTTCGTGAGGGTACCGATTTTGGGCATGGTGGGGACCTCCTTTCACATGGAGTGCTCAGATTAAAGGTAAGAGATTGAACTGTCAATAAAAAATTTAAATTTTCATCACCTCGAACCCCACCGCATATGAGCACCCGAAACGGTTCCCGGTCGCTGAGGCATTATTACGCAGGAATGCCTCAGGATCGAAATCACCCGAAAGGTTTTCGACATAGGCCTTATGGGCTTTTAAAGAGGCGATGCCTTTGTCCAGATAATCGGTAACATCAACGGCATGGTCAGCCTTGGGTGATCCGAAAATGCAGACCGTCTTGACACCGCCCCAGGGTTGAAGTCCTTCCTGGAGCAATTCCGTGAATATCCAGCGATTGGCAGCATCCCGGGCAGCGTCCAGCACGGCCAGGCCCACCCAGCGATGATCGGCCATATTAAGCTCAGGGCCGCCAAAGGTAAGTTGAAAATTTAACGTCACCAGCACATTCGGGCGATGTCTTCTAATAGCCCGGGCAATATCCCGACGGAGCGACAACCCGTATTCGATGACCCCGTCCTGGTAGTCCAGGAACTCGACAGTTTCAACTCCCACCAGATGCGCGCTGGCCCTTTCCTCTTCTTCCCGAAGCGGTCCCGTCTCTTCCGGCGGCATGCTGTCAATGCCCGCTTCCCCCCGCGATACCATCAGATAGCTGACCTGCTTGCCTTGGGCGGTCCAGCGCGCCACGGCGCTGGCTGCCCCGTACTCGAGATCATCCGGGTGAGCCACCACGGCCAGCGCCCTTTCCCAGTTTTCATCCAAGGGTTTCAAATCTTTCTCTATAGCCATAGTTCACCTCCCGCTGTCAAAATATAAATTTACGCTCTTTTTTTCATTTGGCAATAACCGTGAAGAGTCCAACAATTCTGCTCCTTGTCAGGTTTTTAATTTCCAAAGGCTTAAAGCTGGATAAGCGCCTCAGTCACATTAGACTGCCGATCATTTCACCATGAAGCTAACGTCCGGCGTATCCTGAAATTGCCCGGACCCATCCCACCTAATGCGAGCCCTGACTGAATGGACGCCTCGCTGCAACGGCCACAAATATTCACCGCTGGCGGCGGCAGCCACCAGCCGGTCATCGACATACCAGTCAACCGGCGTGCGTTGCGGCAGGTTGGCCAGCCTGAAAACAAATGCCTCCTTATCATCCGGGATGCGAGGATCCATGGCAAGCTGCATACCCTGGGTGGGATGCCGCAGGTAAATCGGCTTCAGATCCTTGGCCGGCGCGCTGATTGTTCTGGGTTCGGTTCCGGGCACAAACCATTCACTGAGACTGGCGCAATGCCCGTCGGCCTGCAAACCTGTTTGCCTGCAAATCTCGGTTTTTACCAGCCGCGGATTGAGATACAGCGGGCGTGAATTCTGATGTCGATTGAGTTCCGCCAGCACGGAACGTAATATCAGGGCCGGTCCGTTGGCGCCGGTGATACCGTCTGTGGCAAGTTGATCCAGATTGCCGATCCAGACACCCACCGTGAAACGGTGATTGAATCCTAGGGCCCAGGCATCCCGGTAATCACTGGAAGTCCCTGTTTTAACAGCTGTTTGGATCGGAAACCGCAACAAGCCACCGTTGCCGAATTCCAGCCGCCGGGCTTCCGGGTCCGACAGGATGTTACCGATCAGCGATACCGTTTCGGCAGAAAATACCCTGCGGGTTTCTTCCCGGCGGGTCACATCAGTCAACAGATATTTCAAAGGACGATAGGTTCCCTGCCGGGCCAAAACGGTATAGGCCTGCACAAGTTCCAGCAGGGTGATCTCGCCGTTTCCCAGCGCCAGCCCATCACCGTAATAATCCGGATGCTGTTGCAGACTTTGAACGCCCAATTTATGCAGGCAAGCCATAAACTCATCGACACCCACAAACTGGGCGGCCCGCAACGCAGGGATGTTCAACGAATTGCCGAGGGCCTGCCGCACCCTCAGCATTCCGTAGTGGATGCGGCTGTAGTTCTGATACGCATGCAATCCGCGTCCAACGGACTCGGACAGCGGGGAATCATCCACTAGAGTAGCCGCTGTCCAGCCCTTTTCCAATGCCAGGGCATATAATAATGGTTTCAGGGTAGAACCCGGCTGGCGCGGCGTCGTGACCGCATCGATCCAGCTTGGCGAAACCCCATCCAGGCTGGCGCCACTGTTCACCCAGGCCAGAATCTCATGTCGCTGATGGTCAACAATCAATACCGCCCCGTTTTTAGCGCCGCGATTTTTTAAACCTTTGAGACGATGGTCCAAGATGGTTTGGACGATATGCTGAAGTCCGGCATCAAGGGTGGTGCGCAGACGACCTTTGCCCCGCAGATCCAGCGGCGGTTGCAGTCGATAAAGATATTGAACAAAGTGATCCGCCCTCACGGGAGGCGTGGCGCTTTTGATCTTAAGATCAGCGGCCTTGGTGGTCCCATGCTGTCGCTGATCGAGGACCCCAAATTCGAGCAACCGACCCGCCAGTTGTTCGATCGATTGAAATAGGCCATCCGGATTTTTACGCACATCCAAGCGCGAGGGTGCCCGCACCATCACCACCAGGGCCAGCATTTCTGCCGTGCTTAAGGTATCGGGATCGCGATCAAAAAAAAGGCGCGCGGCCTGAACCACCCCCCGGCGTCGGCCGGCATAGGGCACTTGATTGAGATAAAATTCGAAAATTTCGCTTTTGGAATATTCTTTTTCAAGACGACCGGCCTCGATACCTTCCAGCCAGCGGGACCAGAGGGTGCGTGGTCGCGGGTGCCACATTCGGATCACCTGTTCGCTGATGGTGCTGGCACCACGGATCGAATCCAGCACCTTGATGTTCTGATATATCGCATGCAAGCGCGCCGCCCAGTCTACTCCCTTGTGGCGGTAAAAGCGCTGATCTTCGGACACCACAAAGGCCTGCTGCAAAAACTGCGGAATATCATGCAGGGGAATATGGTCATGAAGGTTCCACCGATTCTGGTAGGTCACGGTCAAGGGCTGGTAGTTTCTGTCTGTGACCTGAACCTTGCGCACATTGGAACCATCCGCCGAAAGGGAGGCCGGCAGCGAACGGAGGTCGGCGTTGGTTTTCCAAACTAGGCCCCCTGTAATCAATACAACCGTTGACAACAGCACCGCAGCCAAACTTTTGCTTATTTTAAGGTTTATATTCAAGTTTATTTGGTTGATTAAGTTAATTGAGTTGATTGAGTTGACTGGAAATACTTAATCAACATAGTCAACTTAATCAACCATTTACTTTTACACGATGTGCAATGTCCCATGCCCTCGATCATCCGTCATCTGCTAACCTTCAACTCTGCCGCCACCCCTTTGCCAAAAACATCCGGATCATACATCTCTTCGGCATACACCGGCATCACAACAAATTCACCCGGAGCGACGGCCTGGGCCGTGTAGGACAGATGATAGTTCCCGGTCGGCAAGTATTCGGAGTAAAATCGTGCGGCATTGTGGCGCAGTTCCTGATGATAAAAACTCCAGCGTGAAACCCCATAGGATGACCAGTCGCTGTAACGAAACCACCACGACCCTCCGGCATGCTTGAACGCGCCCTTGTCTGCATCCACCGTCGAAGCCGTCGCCAGATCCCGATTGACCGGTTCCAGGCCGCCGGGCACGGGATCGTCGACCACCACGAAATTTCCGGCTGTCGGCAGGGAGACGAAAAGATCCACCCGCACCAAATCGCCGCGGGTTAGCAACATGGGGTTTTTTAAAATTTCCCATTGTCCGTCGACCTCCCGGCTGTATTCGCGATGAATTTCAATGCCCGCATTGATGGGGTCTGTTCTCAAGGTTTGCGGCGCATACGAGAGCCGGGTGCTATAGTAGAGGCGGCCCTGCCCGGCCCTTTCCAGTTTCAGGGTTGCCGCGCGGCCAGGGTCATCAGCGCCGATCGGTTTTTCAAACATCGCCGGATCATCCCGCAAATCCGCAAATTCGGTCCGGCCCAGCTCTTGGGCATCCATCAGTATTCGCAGCGTCATATCGGGTGATTCACTTTCATACCTACCACTGTAGTCAATCAGCGCATTCATGCAAAACATATTTTCCTGGGTGTTCTCCCAATGATCGCGCTGCTTACGGCTTTGGGTGATGGTGCGCACGAGTTTGAAGGGGATGTCACCGACGAGTTGTTTTCCCCGATCGGTCTGAGCATACGCCGTCAATGCACTTAAGACTGCTCCGTTGGTCCGCAGGGCGGATGAGAGGATACGCGCGAAGCTGTCATCGATGACTTCACTGAACACTAATTTGCCGCCCGATTCGCCGGCGTGGGCCAGGATCCGGTTGCAAACGTCGCTGCGGATGGTATCCGAGTCCTTGATGTCCAGAGCCGCCAGCAAAAAATGGGCCTTGCCGAAAAGGCTCATTTGGGCCACATGGGGCTGGTAGCGCTGCAGATCGGATCGGTTTATTTTTCCGTGACCAGCCAGGGCCGCCAGCGCCACGGCCCGCACCGTTGAGGCCATGCCTTTGGAATAAAAATCCGGCATCACGTCGCGGCGCAGCATGGTGAGAAGATATCCATGCAGCTTTTCCTCAACCGCTGACGGTATGTTATAGCCGCTGTTGCGCAGCCAGTTGAACGCCAGGGCCGTATAGGCACTGAGATATGGGCTGACATTACGATCCCGGGCGATAAAATACGTCATGCCGCCGTTGGGCGCCTGGTATTCCGCAGCCCTCTCCAGCATGGACTGCGGCAAGTGCTCGCTGCCCTGCCAGGTAAAGTCTTCGGCCAGGTATGCTTTCAGGTTGTTGAAGTGGGAGGCCATCACCCCCCTGGTGAGGACTTGCTCCCAGCAACTGTAGCTATAATCGCGCAGATAGCTGAAAGCGCCCTCGAGATTGCCGATCACGGAGGGTGACAGCATCAGACTCAGGTTTCCGACGTCCGTACGAATGTCCCGGGGAAAAAGGATTCGTTCGGTCACCTCTGGTGCTACCGTCGATCCATAGGTGGCCGCGGTTTCCAGACGATAGCGCTTTTGGACGTCGATGGTGTGTACGATCCCGTCCTGATCCAGCGCGTCACCACCGCGAGCAGTCAATTTTATCAGCCCGTCAGCCGTTGTTTTCAATGGTAGCCAGACCATGGCGCGCTTGTAGGGTTCAACTTCTAATGTGCGGCTCGCCTCGCGCGTTTTTTCCCCGACAACGGTTTCAATCATGCCTTCGGCTGATAGGGTCACGTTCAGTTGTCGCTTTTGACTGGTACGGTTCATAATGCTGAAGCCGGCCTCGAAACGGTCGCCTTCCGTTACCTGATTGGGCATCACCGGTCGAATTTCGGTGGGTCGATTGACTTTAAAATGGCCCTCTCCCAGCCCCATGCGGTCTCCGGGCGTCACCGCCATGGCCAGCACCCGCCAGCCGGTCAAATTGTCCGGCACGTCAAACTCGATGGTTGCCCGGCCCTCCGCATCCGTAAGTATGGAAGGGTTCCAATAACTGACAAACTTAAATACCGACCGCAGGCTGATATCCGGGCCGCCGCCCCCGCCGGTGTTGGCCCCTTTTTTCTCGAATTTCTGTCGACCCACCAGCCGCATGAGCAAACTGTAGTTTTCCAGATCGAGTCCGTCGACCGTGTAGAATCCCTTGTAGGGATCGAAATAATCCCGGCCCTGTATCAGCAAATCAAACACCGCTTCATCCAGCACGGCCACGGCCAGTTCAATCGGTTCACCATCGGCCGGATGACGGGGTGCCGCCGTCAGTTCTACTTTCACACGATCCCGCGGCTTATAACTATCCCGCTGGGGCATAACCTGCACCAAGATCTCTTTATGGGGATCTGTGACCGGCACCTTGACATAACCCATGCGAAAGGCCGGCTTTCCCAGATCCACCTGGTTGTCACGCGGCGCTGATTCAACCCGTGGGGAGGTGACGACCACCGATAGAAAAAACCCCGGCAAAAAATCCTTCTGAACTTCGAATTCGATGATGGGGGTAGCGCTTGTCAATGTTTGCAGCCAACTTTTTAGGACGCCGTAGCGTTCGACGGTAATCAGGGCTCGGGCCCCGGGAAAAGGGTTTTTTACCAGATAGCGGGCCCGATCACCAACGCCATATTGCGATTTTTCGGCAATGATTTCCAGGCTGTTGTCCGGCCGCTCTTGCCAAACGACCCGACCCTTGCCGACCACCC
>Ga0316192_10003565_pt1 | contig 11344 bp, 8 predicted proteins | sample MerIslwburrow_MG_FD_204931 | JGI IMG/M metagenome (GOLD analysis project Ga0316192, IMG submission 204931) | Coastal sediment microbial communities from Maine, United States - Merrow Island worm burrow | ecosystem: Environmental > Aquatic > Marine > Coastal > Sediment | place: USA: Maine...
GACCTGTGTTACCTGACCAAGTGTCCTTACGTACCACCCCATGAATGGAACGTGGACTTTCCGCACCTGATGCTGCGTGCGAAGGCCCTTGGCTACAAACAAGGCCGCGCCAAATTTCGCGATAAACTGGTTACCTCAACCGACACGGTCGGCAAACTGGCCAGTATTCCGATCGTGGTTAACGTCGTCAACGCGGTTAACCGCAACGAAAATACTCGCGCCCTGCTGGAATCGTCACTCGGTATCGATGCAGACGCGCGCCTGCCCGAGTATCACGCTAATACGCTGAGCAAGCGCAGTCGCCGACATAGTCCCGGCGATTTCGAGGTTCAGGCTACCGATAAAACAACCGGCAAGGTCGCAATTTTTGCCACCTGCTACGGTGAATATAACGAACCGTTGATCGGCGAAGATTTACTCGCGGTGTTCGAGCACAATAAAATCCCGACCATGATTGTCAAAAATACGGTCTGTTGCGGCATGCCCAAGCTCGAGCTGGGTGATCTTGACTCGGTAGAAAAACTGAAGAATCACAATATTCCGCTACTCGCCCAACTGGTAGATGACGGCTGGGACATTATTTCACCGGTACCTTCCTGTACCTTGCAATTCAAACAGGAACTGCCGCTGATGTTCCCTGAAGAGACCGAGGTGGCAAAGGTGCAGCAGGCTTTCTTCGACCCCTTTGAGTACCTCGCGCTGCGGCACAAGGCGGGACTATTGAGTACCGCTTTCGCCAACAGCATCGGCAAGATTGCCTATCACGTCGCCTGCCATCAACGCGTGCAGCGCATCGGTATGAAAACCCGCGATATCCTGGCGCTGATTCCCGATACTGAAATCGATGCCATCGAACGCTGTTCAGGGCATGATGGAACCTACGCGATCAAAAAGGAATTTCACGACATTTCGATGAAAATCTGCAAGCCGGTAGTCAATCGCGTGAAAAAAGCCGAACCCGACGCCTATGCGAGCGACTGCCCGATGGCCGGGCACCATATCTCGGAAGGGCTCGCCGACGGCAGTAGTACCCAACATCCGATCAGCCTGCTACGCCGGGCCTACGGAGTCTGAATTATGGAGTTAAACATGACACAGCAAATTACCCGTGACGACCTGATGAGCCTCGAGCAGTACGCCGAACAACGCGGCGAGTTTCGCCAGAAGGTACTCGCACACAAGAAGCATCGCCAGGTAGCACTCGGCCCGAATGCCACCCTTTACTTCGAAGACCGCCTGACCTTGCTGTACCAGATCCAGGAAATGCTGCGCATCGAAAAGGTGTTCGAAGCAGACGGCATTAACGAGGAACTCGAAGCTTACAATCCTATGATCCCGAGCGGGCGCAACTTCAAGGCGACTTTCATGATCGAGTACGCTGACGCAATTGTGCGCGCCGCGCAACTGGAAAAAATGGTAAACATTGAAGACCTGGTCTGGATGCAGGTTGGTGAGCATGACAAGATCTGGGCGATCGCCGACGAAGACCTGGAGCGTTCCAACGACATCAAAACCTCGGCGGTACATTTCATGCGCTTTGAAATCACCGATGAAATGGCGCAGGAATTAAAGGCAGGGGCTGACTTGCGGATCGGCGTGCAACACGCGGTCTACACTTACGACGTGCTCGTTGCGGGCGACACCAGGGCGTCATTACTGGCCGACCTGGACTGAGAATCACCAGTCTGACAAAGGCCAATAGTTCATATGGCAAAAATACACGCTCAACTGGCGGCCGACTGTAAACTGCTGGGTCGGTTTCCCCTCTGTCATTTGCTGTTGATGAATGACTGCAACTACCCCTGGTTTATCCTGGTGCCCGATCGCACCGATATTCGCGAGATATACCAGCTTGACGCGACCGAACGCAGGCAACTGCTAGACGAGTCCTGTTTACTGTCCGAGTTCCTGATGGACGCATTCAATGGCGACAAACTCAATGTTGCCGCACTCGGAAACCAGGTACCGCAGCTGCACCTGCACCACGTGGTGCGCTATGAATCAGATCCTGCCTGGCCGGCACCGGTCTGGGGAAAACATTCCGCACTGCCCTATTCCGCAGCTGCACTGGATGAAATTAAATCAAAGCTCGGGGCTGCAGGGCTGAAGGATTTCGAGTCTATCGTTAGCAGCTAGCGTCAACTTAGCGAACACTGCCTCGAGCGTTAACCCCAAATTCGAGTAATAATGATATAAATCAATGATCGATTTCAGGTTGAGTGATTAACTGTATTGTATGGACAAGTTTGCGCAAACGGATACCATTCAACCGACTTCACCTGACCTCTTGGACACTGCTGGTACAACAATATGACAAAACACCACTTAACTGAGACAGTAGTTTCTGACCCGGCGGGCCGCTTTGTACCGGGCAGAGGACAGCTTCAACTGTTAATCATCGCACTGCTATGTGCGGGGTTAATGTTTGGCTGCGCTCAAATCCGCAAGGTGACCTACCCCGACGATTATGTCTACCTGGAGAAAAAACAGGTTTCCAGTAAGATGGCCCTGCTAAATTATTACATGATCAAGATCGATGAAATTCTACTCGAAGATTCTACTATCAACAGTGACCAACAGGCACGAATCGAAGATATCCTGGTGTCGATGGGAGACACCGTGAGTTCGCTCGAAACCTCCGGCGAGGCTCGTACCAGCCACCTGGTTATCGATGATCATATCGGCCAGTTCAGATCGGATCTCAACCTGGCGCTGAGCAATGTGAGGGCGGACCCACCCAATTATTTCGCCCTGGGCAGACTCAGGGGCAGTTGTGCCGCCTGCCATCAATATCGTAGATTCTAATCACGTTCCTCCAGCCAGAACTCCAGAAAACGGGTTGTGTAAATGTTTTTCTTGCTGAGCGGTATCGTCCTGCTGGCGCTGATCATCGGTTTATTCTGGTTAAAGGATCAGCTGGAAAATCCGTTGCTCGTGCGCTTCGCCTACTCCGGGCTGGTTGCGCGCCTGGCGGTGGTCGGTGCGGCCTTCGTCGTGTTGGGACTCTTGCTGGTACTGTCAGATTTCGCGAAACAGCTATCGGCGTAGCAAGGTAGACGAATCAATAATCAACCGGCGTTGACGGCGGTAAAGGCATATCCAGCTGTTTGAGAACCTGGCGCAGGCGGTCCGGATAATCGGTAATAATACCGTCGACATCCATCGCGATCAGCGCGCGCATACGTGCGGGTTCGTTCACCGTCCAGACATTGACCGACAATCCCAGCTCGTGCGCCAGTCTTATCGAATCGGCGCTGACCTCGCGATGATAGGAAGACCAGATCGCACCACCGGCAGCCCTGATCGCACGCGCGGCGCTACCATCGAAATCATCCACGTCAAACCCGTTCAGCCAGGGCGAAGCCCCGGGCCTGCCAGCCTGTAAATTGCTAAGCCATTTCTGATCAGCGGTCAGATACGAGGTGGCGATATCCGGGGCTATATCCTGAACTGCCCGCAGCGCACGCCAGTCGAAGGATTGCACCGTGGTCCTGCTTTCCATGTGGTAAGCGCGAATAACGTCGACAACCGTCTGCGCGAATTTCCCGGGTGAGTGAGTCAGGTCGGGACGCTCCGGATTGGTCTTGATTTCTATATTGAGACGCACCTGCTGGTTACCCGATTTAGTGACGAGTTCGAATACCTCGCCCAGCGTTGGCACGGAGCTGCCGTCGACCGCCTGCTGATAAGGATAACGTTGCGCATATTTAGTGGTCGGGTTCAAGCGCCCGACATCATAGGCTTTGGCCATGTCCAGCGTCATCGAGTGGATGGTGGGACTGCTTTTGCTTAGCCAGGCTCCGTTAGCGTCACGCGCGATTTCAGGCTCGAAACGCGGGTTATGTATGACCACGACCGCAAAATCCCGGGTTACCGCGAGGTCGAGTTCAAGCGTGCTGACACCAATGGAAAGCGCTTTGGCAAATCCGGGCAGGGTATTCTCCGGCATCAGGCCACGTGCCCCCCTGTGCCCCTGTAGATCGAATCCCTGGGCAATGCCGCTTAAACCGATGAAACTCAAAGTGACAATACTCCTGGCTACTCGTTTGAATGCTTGACTGGTTTCAAATTTCATTATTAAGCGAGACGTTATTCAGTCGATGCAGCGAATAGATCAAACTTGTCCGGCTGGATATGCATTGATAATGCCTCAGCTATCTGGAAATTCTGTATTTCGGGGAGACGGATCGTCATATCGATCTGATTATCTCCACAAAGGCCATGTTCTGCATTTCAAAATTTACGTCAATATCTGGCAATAGCATCGTTATACAAGGCGATTGGTACTGTATAGTGATACCTTTCACATTTAGTTGCAATTTGAAACTTATTTCTTATAGTTATTGACAGCTTTTTCAGAGAGTAAGAATAGAACCACAACTATATCTCAGCTTTATCCTGTTTGTGCATATATCAATATTAACGCTGTAGTGGTGGTTGATGCGCTAGATGTTTAAAACGCATCCTTAATGAGGAGGAGTTTAAATATGTTGCCAGGAATAGAGCTCATAAAGAGCGAACTAGAAGAAAATCCCCAGGGTCAAAGCGTACCTGAAACGACTCATCGAAAAATCCCCGGACGAGGTTTACATACGGAAGCCGCGCGACGAGAACGTCTGCAATACGTACGCAAGGAAACAGACACCGAATTGGTCGGGATGGATAATTTCTCGCTGCAAGCCGAACAACTGACTGGCAATATCGAAAACCTCATCGGTTCCGTCGAGTTACCGGTCGGGATCGCTGGACCTCTCGTCATCCACGGCGCCAGGGCAAAGGGGACTTTTTATTTACCCATGGCCACCACCGAAGGTGCCCTGGTAGCCTCCACCGCACGCGGAGCGAACCTGATTTCGTGCTCCGGTGGTGTCACTGCCCGGGTGCTGCGCCAGCAAATGATCCGCGTTCCACTCTTCATCCTCTCCAACATGCAGGATGCGATGATTTTTGCGGAAACCGTTCGTGAAACCGTCGATGATCTCCAGGCGCAAGTCAACCAGGTGTCCAGTCACGCGAGGTTGACACAAGTTGATCCGTTTCTAATCGGTAACCAGGTTCACGTTCGTTTCGTCTATGAAACCGGTGATGCTGCAGGACAGAACATGACGACTTCCAGCACCTGGCATGCTTGCCAGTGGTTAATGGGATACATGCAGAAGCAACGTAGTATGCACTTTGAGAACTTCTGGATCGAAGGCAATATGAGCGGTGACAAAAAGGTCAGTTTTCAATCTTTCATCGCTGGCCGCGGTACCCGGGTTTCTGCCGAGGTCTTCATTCCCAGCGAGAATCTCATGCGCATCCTCAAGGTCACACCTGAGCAAATGGTCAAATGTCATAATCTCGGCATGGTAGGTGCGTGTCAGACGGGCATGATCGGTTACAACATCAACACCGCTAACGTGATCGCAGCTTCCTTCGCGGCCACCGGTCAGGATATTGCCTGCGTGCATGAATCCAGTGTGGCGCAGCTGCATGTACAGTCCATGGAAGAAGGGCTATATGCCTCCATGCTTTTACCCTCGTTGGTGATCGGTACTGTTGGCGGTGGCACTGCCCTGCCCCAGCAGCGACAAATGCTGGAACTGATGGGCTGTGCAGGACCTGGCAAGGTGTCAAGACTCGCAGAAATTATCACCAGCTTTTGCCTGGCTCTGGACTTATCAACGATGAGCGCAATCATCAGCGGTCAATTTGCCAGTGCTCACGAACGATTGGGGCGAAACAGACCGGTCCAGTGGTTTCTGGAAAAGGATCTTGACGCCGAGTTTATGTCAGTCGGATTACGCGATTATTTCGCCGATGAAAGCCTGGTTGTCAAGTCTGTGGAACCACTCGAGCCGCTTAAAACGGGTAGCAGTATCATTACCGAACTCACCGCTCGAAAGATGGATAAATTCGTCGGCTTCCTGCCTTTGTCGCTGAATTATCACAGTGGAAAAGGGCAGGCAGAAGAGGCTTCACTGGACGTAGTTGTCAAGGTAAAACCACTCGATAAAGAGGTCATCCTGATGGCCAATAGTATGGCCAGTATGTGCACCTCGCGATTACGCGAAGCACACGATCGCTGGAAATGCAGTACCGGGGCCGCAGACTGTCACATCAGGGAGTTAGCGATCTACAATCAAACCGATCCCCGACTGCATCGACATATCCCGACTATTTATCAGACTTACCAAAATCCTGATCGGGAAACCTACCTTATCGTCATGGAACATTTACAGGACATGACGCTCATGGACACGGCCGACGACGTCAGCGGTTGGGAGTCCACCCATATTGACGCGGCATTAGAGGGCATCGCGAAAATTCACGGCATCTGGTACGGGCGCACCGAGGAACTCGAAAGCGAACCATGGATTGGCAGTGTGCCTACTACCGCATCGATGGTAGAGATGTCCGACCTCTGGGAGCAACTGGGAATTCATGCGGCGGAAGAATTTCCAGAATGGATCGTTGGCCACGATCTGGAGTTGCATCGTCGCCTGGTTAACCGTATCGACAAGTGGTGGAGTGAAATCGATCTGATGCCCAAGACCCTGATTCATAACGACTTCAATCCACGCAATATATGTTTGCGCAAATCGACTGATGCCGAAGACAGTTTCGGATATCGACTGTGCGCCTACGACTGGGAGTTGGCGACTGTTCATATACCACAACACGACCTGGCCGAATTGCTCAGTTTCGTATTACCCCCGGATGTGCCAAAAGAAGTAGTTGATCATCATGTCGAAGTTCATCGACGCGCGCTGGAAAAAGCCACTGGTCAATCAATCGATCCCGTACAGTGGCAGCATGGCTTCAATTTGTCACTCTGTGACCTGGCGGTAAATCGTTTCATGCTCTATGTAATGGCCCATACCTTCCGCCACTACCCTTTTATGGAACGTGTCACCAAAACCTTGCGGCACTTGATTCGAATGGAGTCGTGTAATAGCGGCCAGGCCTAGCAGCAATGACCAGCGCAACTAATCTCTGGGCCTGGGCCGAGGAACGTTTCCCTCCAGCTCAAGGCATCTTTGTGGCGGTGCTGTTCACGACTGGCGTGCTCTATGGGCAGTTCCTGAGCAGCTCGGATACCCTCGTTATGGGTCTCGTCGACGTCCTGGGTTTTATCTCGTGCTGGGCCGTCTTCCTGATGCTGCGTATTTTTGACGAACACAAAGACTATGTTCAGGACTTACACAACTATCCCGATAGAGTTCTCCAGAGCGGCCGTATTACCCTGGGCCATCTCAAGATCCTGGGGCTGATGGCCATCCTCCTCCAGGCCGGATATTCGATGACCTGTGACAACGGCGCGGGTATGGTGACTTTCTACTGGCTAATGGTTTTCGGCTGGAGCCTGCTGATGTCAGCGGAATTTTTTGTGCCCCGTTGGCTCAATTCCCATCTGGCTGTTTATGCAACCTCCCACATGCTGGTTATGCCCCTTATCATGGCCTGGTTGATGCGAATTGGTGCTTCCGGTTCCACCTTGACCGCTGCAGCCTGGTGGCTGGTCCTGTTGGCATTTTTTGCCGGTTGCACTTACGAACTGACCCGTAAAGCCTGGGGTGCCGAAGAGGAACGCGATAGCGTAGCGTCCTACGCCCGGTTACTGGGAACCAATGGCGTTGCGATAGCGATAATGACCACTCTGGGGGTAACCGTTCTCGCTAGCACTGGCATGGTACTGGCAATTATACCGTCGACACCGGGTTGGGGCTGGTATGCAGCACCAGTATCGGGTTGGCTGGCGGTGGTAGTTGCCGTTATCAGGTACGCGAAGTTGCCAACGGTCAAGACGCGTAAAAATAATGAAATCATGGTGGGGCTGGGTATGTTGATTACCTACGCCACACCTCTGACAGCGATGATTGCTTATCGAGGCATCTCGTGGACACTGTAAAAGATATCGCTCACGGCTCGTCCCTGGCACGCCAGCATGACGCCTGGATACTGTCTACCGCCCAGCAGGTCATAGCTGCGGGCGATTATCAGGCAGGCGGCAAAGCAATAGGGTTGGCGAGACTCGAAGCAGCGGGCGCCAGGGTACCACCATGGTTTTCAATTACCGCAGATGGATTCCTGGGTCACCTGGCACAGGCCGGAATTCTTGACCGGGTGCGAGCGACTATCTGTGAACTATGCGAAACCCCGGCATTCGAAGAGTCCAGCCTAATTGATATGCAGGGCTGGATAAAGTCCCTGACCCTCGAGCCCGACTTTGTGCATGCTGTGGGCAATGCAATACAAGCCATTGGACCCGGTCCATATGCCGTGCGCAGCTCCATGGCTGGTGAGGACTCGGCCAGCTTCTCATTTGCGGGCCAGCTGGAAACTTTTCTCTACCAGCGATCACTGGACGACGTGGTTACTGCATTGTGCGCGTGCTGGGCATCCTGCCTGTCTGCCCGGGTGATGACTTATCGACAACGAGTAGGCCTTGGCAACGCCCTGCCCCGCATGGGCGTGGTGATCCAGCGCATGATCGGTGGGCAGGTGTCGGGCGTGGCATTTTCATCGCACCCGGTTACGGGCGTTCGGGATCATGCGTTGATTACCGGCGCCTGGGGATTGGGTGAAGGCGTGGTTAGCGGCCTTTGCAATGCCGATGATTACACTTGCAGCCACAGCGGTGAGGAGATAGATGTCACTCTCGCTGACAAGGACCGGGCCCTGGTCGAGTCATGCGATGGTTCCACAGGTACCGTGGAAGTAAGGGTGTCTGAAGATCGACGAAAAGTCCGCTGCCTCAGTCAGGATCAGGTACTGGAACTAACCACGGAAGTTTGCCGCCTGGCCACGACAATGGGGCGTCCCCAGGATATTGAGTGGACCATTGATAGCGAAACACTCTACCTGCTGCAGTCCCGCCCGATTACCAACCTGGTGGCTCCACCAAACACCGACGGACCGCGACAGGTATTCGATAACAGTAACATCCAGGAAAGTTATTGCGGTGTCACCACGCCGCTGACATTTTCGTTTGCGGCACGGGCTTACCAAAGTGTCTATAACCAGACCATGCGGACTTTGGGCATGTCCGCTGCAATGGTGCAGCTGCATGATGAACGGCATCGACACATGCTGGGGTTAATTCAGGGGCGCATTTACTACAATATCAATAACTGGTACCAGGGCCTGCTGTTATTGCCTGGATTTGGTCGCAACAAGGTCGACATGGAAAAAATGATGGGGTTGACTGACCCGATTGATTTTGTCGAGGACTATACGCTGACCTGGAGCAATAAACTGCGTCAGTTGCCACGCCTGTTGGCTACCGCGGCGCGGATGCTCCACGCCTTTACCCGCCTCAAGCGGGAAGTTCCTGAATGGCTGGACAATTTTGAACGGGTTTACGCCAGATTAGATCGAAGCCGTTTTGCCAGCGCCTCCTTCTCTGAACTCATGCAATGGCTGCAACAGTTGGAAGACGAAGTTCTATCTAATTGGCACACGCCCATCATCAACGATTTTGCCGTGATGATATGCAATGGCCGACTGCGCCGCCTGGTAGCGGCCAGTGGAGTCCCCAATCCCGACATTGTCACCCAGCAACTGCTGGGGGGTGAAGACGGCATTGAGTCTACTGAACCCACTCACTTACTCATGCGCATGGCAGTGTTGATTCGGCAACAGCCGAATCTGATCGAAGTCGTTCAGCACCAGGAACCCCTGGCGGTTATAGCCCAACTGAGAAACTATCCCGAGCTGCACGAAATGTTCTGCCATTACATCGAACGGTACGGGGATCGAACTATAGGTGAGTTGAAACTCGAAACCGTGTCGCTTCGAGAGGACCCCGGCTTTGTGATCGAAATCCTGAGAAATTATCTCGGTCGCGAGGATCTGGATCCCGATCAGCTGGCGTCGCGGGAAAAAGGAAATCGTACCAACGCGGAGCGATTACTTAGACAGCATCTCGGCGTGTGGGGAGGTATGCGCGCCGACAAGATTTTACGCACGGCCCGTGCGTCGATAAAGCATCGGGAAAATATGCGTCTGACACGAACTCGTACGTTTGGACTGGCCCGTGACCTGTATCGCGCTTTGGGACAGCGGCTTGTGGAGTCGGGACAACTCACCGAACCACAGGACGTATTTTACCTTACCGTGGAGGAGATAAGGGATTACTTCAAAGGTCGGGCCGTGACCACCAACCTGAAGGGATTAACTGCGCTACGTAAAGCTGACTATGCGCAATACGAGAACCAGCACCTGCCGCATCAATTTGAAACTCTGGGGCCGGTATATTTCGGAAATAGCTACATCGCTCCACAGACAGTCACAATCGACAGGAACGAAGGCATCCTCAAGGGCATTGGCTGTTACCCCGGCGTGGTCGAGGAATGCTTGAAGATTATTCACGACCCGCAAAGTAGTCTATGCATTGATGGACAGATTCTGGTAGCCGAGCGCACCGACCCTGGCTGGGCACCTTTGTTTCCCACCTGTGGCGGCATCCTGGTCGAGCGAGGTAGTACCCTGTCGCACTCGGCGGTGATTGCGCGAGAACTGGGAATCCCCGCAGTAGTAGGCGTAGCCAATCTGTTTGCTATCGTCAAGGACGGCGAATCGGTACGGCTCGATGGCGGCCAGGGAACGGTGGAGCGACTCGACATGGACGCCAAAGAAGAAACAGGAGGTAACCATGAGTGACGGCTCCGACGAGATGTTGCGCAGTGAAATTGCCCAGACCATGGCACTGGATATGATCCGCTACAGCCAGGTTTGGGAAGATCATCGTGTGCTCTGCGAGGGGTTGGCCATTGGACCCGAGGACGATGTTTTGTCCATTGCCAGTTCGGGCTGCAATGTACTGGCTCTGCTTCTGGCTGGTGCGCGGTCAGTGACCGCCATCGATATGAGCCCGGCCCAGATTGCCCTGGTAGAGCTCAAGCTTGCGGGTATTCGCCTGCTCTCTCACGATATTTTCGTTGCCTTCATGGGCGCCACCCAGTCAACCACAGCGCGGTTGGATATCTATGAACAGATACGCCACCAGCTCAGTTTTCAAGCACAACAATTCTGGGATGCCCACGCCGACGATATTGATAACGGCGTCATTCACTGCGGGCGATTTGATAAATACCTGCGTTTATTTCTGGAACAATATCTACCAGATGCCTGGCCACAGGGTACCCAGCAACGATTGCTCGACGCGGACTCCATCGCAGAGCAGCGCCGGGTATATGAAACAGAATGCGATACGCAGGAGTTTCGGCAATTGCTGCGCTGGTTTGCTGGGAGGGAAATGATCGCTTCGAGTGGTCGTGACCTCGCCCAGCTCAAGTATGTAGGGTTGGAAGATGTGGGCGAGCATTTCCTGCAACGCTTTCGTCACGGCCTGGTGAAC
>Ga0316192_10003566_pt1 | contig 11344 bp, 10 predicted proteins | sample MerIslwburrow_MG_FD_204931 | JGI IMG/M metagenome (GOLD analysis project Ga0316192, IMG submission 204931) | Coastal sediment microbial communities from Maine, United States - Merrow Island worm burrow | ecosystem: Environmental > Aquatic > Marine > Coastal > Sediment | place: USA: Maine...
GTGCCGTCTCCATTACCCTCATATATATCCAGATAGTCATAATATGCCGCCGCAATATCCACCTTACCGTCTCTGTTAAAATCGGCCGCTGCAACCCCGTAATACGGAACATAATTTCCATTAGTATCTTTTAGGCCTTCAAAAGTAAGCATCGTAAAGTTCCCCTGACCGTCACCAAGATTAACAGAGAAGGGCTCATCGGTGGATTGTCCACTGGTAGACGGGGCAATGACAAAATCGGCATGCCCGTCGTTATTAAAATCGGCTGCATCCACACCGGCCGACAAGTATGGCGCTGCATCTTTTAATAAAAGAGGATCCGCAGGATCAGTGCTGGGACCTGTAAATCCAAGGGCGCCATCGCCCAGGTACAGCCCGCAGTTAAAGCTGGAATAATACGATATAACAAAATCAAAATTGCCGTCCTCATCGAAATCGGCAACCGCCATGTCCATGGGAAAATACCCTGTCGACCATCCGGCAACAACGACCGGCGATGCAAACTGATTGCCGGGACCGATCTTTTCAAAAAGAAAAATATCGCCGCCAAAGAAGCCGTCGCCCATTATATAGTCAAAATCACCGTCATTATCAAAATCACCCATGCCGTTGCCTTTGCTGTAAAAATCAAACCCGCCTTCACCCATTGGGTGAAGGCCGTCATCACCCATTAACAGCAAATTTTCTTGAGAAGAGAATGAGCCATCCCCATGGCTGACCATGTAGCTGGCATCTCCATTGCTACCTGCTGAGGCCACAAACACTTCATTTCCGGCAGATACAGCCGCTGAAAATGAAACAATAAGAACGACACATGCGATGAAACTGACTACCCCCCTGGATACTGATTTCATTTTTCCTCCTCCTTTTTTTGAATCCTCCGACTCGTGACGCTTCTTCCCCCCGGAATAACATCGAAGCATCCCCGGAAAATGTTTCAAATAATGATATTGATAGGCATCCCTCCCGTATTTAGTGAATAATTTTTTTGTCCCGCTACTTTCCCGCCAATTGATTGCAAAACTATCAGATTGCATTTCATCCAAAATCAATAGATCAATTTACAATAAACATGCCAAACAGAAGAGACGTGATATATTGCTAATTTTTCAAAATGATTCTCAAGGATTATAATTTATCCGGCACCAAAGCGGTTAGTTCGCAAAATTGGATTTTGCCGATTTTTGTCAGTTGAAAGTTACATTTCTTGGAAGACCCCCACCGAATTTCTGCTTTAGGGGAAAAAGCATAATAGTTGACTTCAAAAAAGAGGGTGTGTTAAAAAAAATCACGCTATTCAAAACGAAGGTGAAAGGTGGGGCTGGAGGGGGCGCAACTTCTGTCCCGACGGACATTTAATAAAAAATCTTGATCGAGGTTAATTAAGCCATATTATGGAAGATATTAAAAACACTCAAGTTTCTCCCTTCAATGAAGCCTGTCGGGGAATTTTGTTTGAGCGCCCCGAAGCGATCGGAGTTGCTTACAAGGTATTGGATTGCGGTTGTGCATTGCTCTGTGGAACATCAGCCGGGGGAGATCCGACAGGGACCCTGCAACATATTTCCGGTCAACCGGTTAAAAAGGGGAATACGCCTCCCATCTGTCTGAAGTGTAAAAAAGACAGCGGCTTAGGCCGGGTGGTCTGGGATGGAATTTATTGGCCCGGTTCTCAAAGTGAATGGCCGGATAAAAATTTAAGGATTTCAATCGGCCGAAAGATTTTCGGCCCCGGCTATATGGAACCGGAATAGCAGAACAACGGACAATAAATCGTTGCGTTGACATCAATACACGTAGGCGCTTAAGAGCATTTTTCTGACAACATGTTGTAAAGAACGCAAGGTTATAGGTGTCGGGTGTCAGGAAAAACAGATGTTAGATACTGAAACCTGAAACCCATGTAAATTACCAGCGTGCTTGCTGCCCTTCGGGGGCCACTTTTCCCGAGCATCGTCTCGGAAAAAGCCTATCCACTGATTGTCGTAAGCACTTCCCGCCGTCCCATTAATTCCTGCAATCGTTTGATATGGCAATTCTCTTCGTTAATAATCTTATTTATACCCTCTAAACTAACGGGATCTTCAATAAAAGGTTCAAGCACCTGATAAAATCGTACTGAATCTTTTTCAAATTCAATAAAAATAGCAATCAGATCATCAATTTCACTGACTGAAGAAAAATCAACATCTTTGAGGAAAAAATTCTTATCCCCCAGAAGATCGTTAAAAAGCTCCCTGCTCATCTTTTCCATAAACGGATTCACGCTCTTTTGATCAAGCTTAAGTTTCAACTCGGCAAACCAGTCGGCGTGTTTAACTTCTTCATCAGCCATCCATTCCAGCAGTGTGATAAGCTCCGGGTTCGAAATATTTGCGATGGCATCGCGGTACACGACCTCACCATTTTTCTCCAATTTGATAGCCATATCCAGTATTTCATTTGCTGAAAACAAGGCATTTCTCCTCAGGCATTCGCGTTCTCATTTTAATGAAAGGTAGCCGAAAATAGAATGTAAAGTCAAGCTTTATCCGTTTATTTAAAAATACGGCTTGAAAACCATTAATATTTTTGTAAAAATGATCATATTGTACTTTTTTAGGGAAGGGTTTAACGAGGCTCAGCTTAGCGGGGTAAAATGAGCCACTTGCGATGGCAGTCAATTGGCCCAAGAATTGGAGCGCAAATGATGTTTAAGGAAAGCAAGATCAGTCAGCGGTTGCGAAAACTGGAAAAGCACCTGAAGCAGGAAAATCCGATCCTCTCTGAAGTGGTACAAAACTTTCGTGAGCTGGATCGAATCAGCCGCCGGATTGGATTTTTCCATCGCGAGGAATCCCATGCGACCAGCACGCCCTGGTGGCCGCTTATTTCGATTCTGGGAATCTATTCAGCTGGAAAATCCACCTTCATCAACCAATTTCTTCAGTATAATCTACAAGCAACCGGCATACAGGCAGTCGATGACAAATTCAGCGTCATTTGTTTTACCAGAGACAATAAAGAACGAGTGCTGCCGGGTCTGGCACTGGATGCCGACCCGCGCTTCCCATTGTATAAAGTCAGTCGGGCCATCGAAGAAGTGGCCGTAGGTCAGGGTGAGCATATAGATGCCTATCTACAATTAAAGACCTGTCCCAGCGAATCCCTGCGCGGCAAAATCCTCATCGACTCCCCCGGCTTTGATGCCGATGATCAACGGACTTCCACCTTGCGGATTACGGATCACATCATTGAATTGTCTGATTTGGTGCTGGTCTTTTTCGATGCCCGACATCCGGAAACCGGATCAATGCGCGATACCCTGCAACATCTGGTCAAGGCCACGGTTAACCGGCGGGATTCGAACAAATTTTTGTACATCCTCAACCAGATCGATGTAACCGCCAATGAGGACAACCTGGAAGAGGTCTATGCCGCCTGGCAACGGGCTCTGGCGCAATATGGATTAACGGCGGGATCTTCTTACGCCATCTACAATCAGGACGCCGCAATTCCATTTAAAGATGAAGATGTCCGGGCTCGTTTTGAGAGCAAGCGCGAAGCCGACTCCAGCGCTATCTATAACCGCATCGAGCAGGTGGGTGTAGAGCGTGCCTATCGCATTGTAGGGATGCTGGAACAAACTTCCCATATGATGAAGCAGGATGTTGTACCCATCTTGCTGCGTTTTATCGACCAGTGGCGCCGCAAAATCCTGTGGTTGGAGGGGGTGATTGTGGGCGCGCTGGTGGTGGCCTTTATGGTACTAACCATTTGGGGCGGCTATTGGGAAGGACTGTCGCTAAAATTACCGTTCTGGGATCTGGTAACCCAAAACAATTATATAAAATATGGCGCCATTGCAATATTGCTGATTTCCGCCGGTTATGCACACTTCAGCATTCGGCGATGGTCAGCCAATAAGATCATACCCAAACTGCTGTTAGAGGTAAAAAATCAGGAGCTGCATCCAAACTGCCGGCGTGCCTTTCGCAAAAGCAGCCGCTGGTGGCGCAGTCTTTTCTTGCCCAACCCCGCAGGCTGGGGGAAAAGCACTGCGGCGAGACTGGAAAAAGTACTGGATGACAGCAACGCTTATATCCAGAAACTCAATGACGAATACACCAACCCTTCGGGGGAAGACAAGATAGCCGCAGAATACGGCAGACAGGCATCCGGGGGATCACCACAATCCGGCTTAACCCGGGATGAATCAGCCACCGCCCGGGGGCATAATATCGGACCGTTTACCTCGGACAATTGAATGGTAAATAAGATCAAAGAAAATGTAATTCCTAAAGAGGATGCCGTATTCTGGCTCGACAAAAACGGCTGCTGGCGCAACGTACATGGGAAGTTTGAGCATAACAAAATCATCGATTACTTTCACTCCTGTATCAAACGGGATCAAGGCGGCTACTACCTTTCCCAGGTAAATGGAAACTATAGAGAAAAAGTTTACTTCGGCTATGAAGATCAAGTCTTGTTCGTTTTTGACGTGATCCGGCAAGACGATATTACGCTGATTTTGAACACCAAAAAGCAGATTGTACTGGACCCGGAAAGTCTGTTTGTTAATGACGACAACCTATACATGCGCATGGGCGATGAAACCATAAAATTTGTCGAACACGGATTAATGAAAATGGCGCCGCTTTTAGAAGATGAAGACGGGCGCTTTTATATCCGGCTTAAAGATAAAAGATACAGAATACCTATTTTGGATGACTCATCGAAGGGTCCCGCTGCCCGATAATATTACAAAAAAGGAGTCAGAGACATGGGCTTTAAAGATTTATTTTCTCCGGTTACCAACATGAATACCAGTCAGTTGCAAGCATTCATCGACTCAAACAGAGAGGGCGATTTTACCCTGCTGGATGTACGTCAACTTGCGGAATATGAGAATGCACGTATCCCCGGAAGTAAACTGATCCCCCTGCCGGTTTTAAACGACAGGCTGTCGGAACTGGATCCGCAAAAACCGGTCATTGCCTATTGAGCGGCCGGTAGACGCAGCCGTGCCGCTGCGCAGATCTTGACCGGCAGGGGATTCAAATTGGTATACAACTTAAAAGGAGGCATTGCAGCCTGGCAGGGTCATGCAGCCGCAGGAACGAGTGAAATGGGCATGATGCTCTTAAAGGGCAATGAAACGCCCCGGGAAGTCATCTGTCTCGCCTATGGATTGGAAGAAGGGCTGCGAAAATTTTATTCACTGTCAATCAAACTGGCGATCGACTCCGAGGTTGTCGCAATACTCACTAAATTGGCTGAAATTGAAGTAAAGCACAAACAGAGGCTATTTGACCTCTATCTTACGATTGACCCCACTCCTCTGAAGGTGGAAGCCTTTGAAAACAGAATCACCTCCGAGTTGGTGGAAGGCGGATTTGACCCGGATAAATTGCTGGAACAAAGCCTGCCGGCCTTTAAAACAGCAGCCGGGATACTGGATTTTGCGATGATGTTAGAGGCTCAGGCAATGGATCTCTACATGCGATATGCTGAAAAAAGTGAAGATTCCGAGGTAAAGAAGGTTCTTTTTAAAATGGCGAATGAAGAAAAGGCCCATCTAAAAAGTCTGGGTGATCTTTTAGATAAAAATATGGACTTTAAATGAAATACTACGTTTACTATTTTTGATACGTGAAAAAACAGCAAATAGAAAAAATGGAATCCCTGTTTCACCTCATCCAACATGAGTGGCAGGAAATTAGCCCCATGGAACTGGCCATGTATCACCTGGCCCGAGGAAACACGTTTAACGCCCGCGTCATCGGCCTTGACGGCATAAAGCGTTTAAAAGAAGTAAATCCGCACTGTGCGGTTACCTTCAAACCAAACCACCTCAGTGAAGCTGACTTCATTTTACTTTCTATTCTGTTTAGGGAAAACAACATGAAGGTGCTCGTGGAGGGTGGCGCAAATCTGTTTATCGACGATATCGATATTTTCAACGATCTACTGCCGCAGTATGTAATGAAGGAATTTAAAGAATTTGTTAAAAACCATCGGATGAGTATTGGCCGATACCTCTCCACCAGAGGCGCGTTTAAGGTATTCAGGGAACCCTTAAACATTAAGCAACCCGACGGCAGCGAAATAGCGCTCGGCAGAAAAGAAATTATCTCGTTAACCCGCGCTTATCGATACCGCCTGGTAGAGGAAAAAGAAATGTATGTCACATTTCCCGGATACTCCTCCATTAAGCTGGGCTTGCTGGAACTTTTGAAAAAAGACGGCACCAAGACCGGGAGAAGTTATACCGGAAGAACTGACGGGTTTCATCATCTTCCATTTCAAATGGACATCGAGGCCGCCCTGCTGGCTGACGTTGCAGTCTATGTTGTCGATGTAAACATTGCCTATGAAAGGGTTCTGGAAGATGAGCACTTTGGCGAATTAACCCGGCTTTATGAATCCGGAGAAAGTAAAAGGGATATTTATTTAAAGGATCTGGGTTATATAGTGAAAGAATTTTACTGTGACAAGCAAAAGAGTAATTTGTCCATAAAATTCGGTACACCCCGTAAAATAGACACCTCCGATCTAAAAGACGGCTTTGTCGGCCGGAAAATAAAAAGCGCCGCCTTTAAGCATGCTGAAGAATCGTACGAAAATATGCTTTCGATGCAACCCATCTTTCCTGCCAATATTTATTTCAATGCCTTTAATCAAGATTTCTCCAAAACGCCCGCACGCGTGATGAAGGAAAAAATCGATGACATCAGAGATTATTTAAGAACGCTGACATGGGGAAAATCAAAACGTCGGGTCGACCTGCATTTTATAACCGGCTACAACCAAGACATCATTTCAGCGGATGAGATCATTAATCGAACATTTCAGATTTTCAGCCGGCCGAACAGACACATTACCGCTATGGACGCCGATATGTTTGTCGTCTACAACAAAGAAGTGGCGCAACAGTACAGAAACCACACCGCCCATTTTTTTGAGAATATGAAGTAATAAAAAAACTCACCTATTCCAAGACAACGATAGAAATCGAAGGCAAACGGGTACCACTGTCTGCCAAAGGTTGAAGCCTGAGCACGGGATAATTGACTCAAAATATGGAGAGACCGCATAATGACCCAGCAGTTGAGCCTATTCCCGAACAGTCCGCTGGATACACTAAATCGGCAGCAGGATAATAAATTCGCCGATCTTGAAGTCGCACTCAGCCCGGTAGACGAAGTGTTTACAGCCAGCACCCGGTTGCGGAACAGCCGCAATTTCATGGAACTTCTGGACTTTATCGCCCGCTTTCCGAATTATTCTGCCTTTAACGGGTTTTTGTTATACATTCAGGATTCTTCTGCCACCTATGTTGCAACAGCTCGCACCTGGATAAAAAAGTTTAGCAGACAACCCGGGCCAAATGCCCGTCCTCTGGCAATCCTGGCACCCATGGCCCCAATCCGCTTTGTCTTCGATATCCGGGACACAGAGGGATCGCCGATCCCTTCGGAATTACTTAAGTCGGTTGAAAGCGGGAATCAACTGTCCGGTAAAGTTTTTTCGAATACACAGCAAAACTGCTCCCTACAGGGGATTGCCGTTTGTGAAACGATGTTGAGCCATGGTACCAAAGGCACCACCGATCGAATCACACCCGCGCTGCGAAAACAGTATAAAGATTTAAACATTCAAAAAGATACCAGCTATTTAATCCATCTGAATAAAACGCATCGCCTGGAGGAAAAGTATTCATCCCTCGCCCATGAGCTTGGACACATCTTTTGTGGTCATCTGGGAATTGACCGTTATGCATGGTGGCCGGAAAGAGAGGCCTTAAATATCAGCGCTGAAGACATTGAGGCCGGTTGTGTTGCATATCTGGTCTGCAGGCGCAAAGGGTTGCAAGCATACTCGGAAAAATATCTGCCCAATTATGTAAGAGCGAATCAAGAAATGCCCGCATTCAGCTTTAATGCAGTGCTGCAGGCAGTAAGCTATGTGGAAGAAATGGGAAAACAACGGTGGAAGGAGCCCCGCAAACGCCGTCGAAATTAGCCTATCCCGGACGAGCCGGTTTGGGGAATGTGAAAATTCCGATTTTATAAAGCGCCAATCAAGTTTAAACCTTCAATGGCAGTGGAATAAATCAAAGAACTCCTGCCTGAATCTTCTGAGCGGGTTATCCGTTTCGCTGCCCTTACGCATATAGTAGGTTGTGTTAAGCGTGACACCGACGCAACTTTTGTTGAGTTCGCCTATCTTAATGTGCCTCAATAGTCTCAAATAGCATCAAAATTAGCGAACCCAACTAAATCGGTTGCAGACCATCGGCTTAATCCAACCTACGATTTATCGTTTAGGCTACGAAGTGGATCCCTCCTTTTTTCTGAATCATCAATCGCCACAATCGTCAATCGTGCATCTTATCCTTTTTGTGAACTAAATTACCCAATACTTGGGTACTTTTTTCCCTATGTAGTATGCAAAGGTTGCTGGCATATTTTATAAATTACTGATTTTAATGATAATATATATTAAAATAAAATTGTGCATGTTTTTTGCGTATCCGTTATTTAAAGACTCGAAAAAAACTGAAAATGGACCTTGGGACAAACAATATTGTTCAGGTAAATTAATAGCCCTAACCAATACCACAGTAGGTATTTATGGTTGGCACAGACAGTCGCCAGTCTGGAATCGGGAAGCGACACTTCTCCTACTCGGACTACCTTTCAGAAAAAAGGGTCCACATTGATCTCAGTATCCGTTCTGAAAGAAAAAACCGCTAAACATCCCACAGCCAATCGCCGGGCTTGTCGGCGTTGACAAAAAAGGTATTTCACCGTTGGCGACGAATCTCGAGTCGAAATACCGTTGAAATCCTATGGCCGGTTAAATTGTTGGGCATGTTATTTCTGATATCAGACAATGCCGCAGAGCGCAATCCCATTCAAAGATAGATTAGCGGGCATCTGGAAATAAATCTTGCTCTTGAATCTCAAGTCAACTGCAACGATGTATTAATATTTGCCCCTTCCTCATTCACTATTGCCTTTTAAGGTCATTTCTGCTTTATTACAATTTAATCAGGGTAATTTCAAAACATTCATTTTTTCTAAAAGCAGCATTACTCTCCCGTTACATCGGGACTGACACAGTCAAATATTGAATCTATTGATACGCTATAAATTATGGATAGATCGGCCAAAATAATCGTTGCCATAGTCGTGATTGTAGCAAGCGCCTTTTTCATTTATAGCAAGTTTGCCGGTTGGCATGCGAGCAAACTTGAAACAACGGTCAAGCAGGAGAAGAAGATCTGGCAGGACAAAACGGATCAAATGAGTCAGGAAATCGCCACTCTCAAGCAAGAACTGGCGGTTGTCAAAGGGCAAAACCTTTCGCAAGATAAATTGGCAGAGGTTTTCGGAGAGGTACAACCGGAAGATAAAGAAGTAACTCAGCAATTAGAAGGGAAACTTTCTGTGCGCAAAAAGCAGCCTAGCCTGGCTGAGGTTGAAGGCCGGATCATGTCATTTTTCAGCTATATGGATGACCAGGAATATGTTCAATCGTACAAATTTAAGGAGGGGACCTACCGCCAGTATCAAATTGCCATCCAAAAATTATCATCAAAACTACCGATAGTCAGCGGTGAAATGTCCTCGCTTTATAATATCGTTCGTAATGTGGCCCATTTCTATCGGGTCATGGGTAAAAAAAGAGTTCTTCTCATCAAACAAATGCTGCAAAACGAGTCTGAAGTAATTGAATCGGTCATGAGAACCTTTTATTTTTGGTTTACCATGGACGGCGAGGGACAACCCACCGTACAAGGCCGCCCTTCAATGGAGAATATGTATGAATATGCCGGCTATTTTTTAAATACCTTGGGAGGAAGAAGTTATTTATTGAGAAGGAATCCAAAGGTAAGAACCTTAACGACATATTACTGTGTCCTTATTCTGAACAAAGCCAACGATGAAGAGCTCAATTCAAAAGGTATCGATATCAGGCCTTATATAGGATCTTTATTGATGGAAATCGAAAATCAAACCGGTTTAGTCCATCAAAAAGAGTATTTAACAAAACTCAGAGAACTAAGGCTTAAGTATCATCCCTATTGACCCTAACGTTGCAACATTGAGGTTGAATCAGAGCTCAAACCAGGGGAATGCAATGGAAAAATTCAAGCAAATTATATATGGCTTGGTCTTCCTGTTTATCAGCACCGGTGTTTTACATGGGGCTGATTTGCAGGAAGGTTTTTTGGGAACTAATTGGGGGGCCCATATCTCAGAGTTGACGGGATTTAATAAAGTTTCCCGGAATGGAGATGTCAGTTATTATGGGAATCCGCAAAAATCTTACACCATATTCGGCGTCGATACAGCCAATGTTATTTTTGGGTTTTTCAAGGATAAATTCTTTGCTGCTTATATAGCGGTAGAATCAATTGAGGTTTTTGACCGGGCCAAAAACCATCTTACCCAAAAATTTGGATCACCACAGACCATACTGAAGACACAAAATCAGCAGACGATTTTTTCTTGGAAACAAACGGATACCAGGATAAAGCTAAAGCTATATGAAAAAGAAGGTAAAATGAAATTGGCTTTTTATTACACGCCACTTGCAGGAAAGGTTAATCAGGCGCAACGGGAAATATTTCCGCAAATACCGGCAGAATACTTATCCATTGACAGCCGCAGCCGGCAACAAGCCATTGATGACCGTAGATTGCAACAAGCCATTGATGTGATGGGCTTTTAGAAGGAAAACTGAATGTCGCTCAAGGAACACGAATACATAAGACAAACATTGGAAAGGTATACGAACAGTAAACTTGAAGAATTTTGTGATTATGTGCTGATTACCAATTTCAGACAGTATATCAAGCGCTTTAAAGAGAAAACCAAAGGCAAGTCCGCAGAAGGTAATTTCCGAATCGTCCATGCTAAGGAAATGAACTGTACCTTGATCGATTTTGGTATCGGCTCGCCCCAGGCAGCTCTTATCATCAACTGCCTTGCATATCTCGACAACCTCAAATCCGTAATTATGCTGGGTATGTGCGGTGGTATCGACGACATCCTTGAAGTGGGGGATTTTTTGGTTCCTTCAGCCGCCATCCGCGGCGAAGGCACAAGCCGACACTACCTACCGCATGAGTTTCCCGCCATACCGGCCTCATCGGTTAACCTGTATTGCATCGGAGCCGTTCGCCAAGTCGGTTTGACCCCCCGATTCGGCATCGTCTACACCACCGACAGGCGGCTGTGGGAATTTGATGAAGAATTCATCAATTATTTGAGGAAACAAAGAATCCTCGCCATCGAGATGGAACTGGCAACTCTTTTTTCGGTGGCTTACCGCTACGAAGTGCCGATAGGAT
>Ga0316192_10003567_pt1 | contig 11341 bp, 12 predicted proteins | sample MerIslwburrow_MG_FD_204931 | JGI IMG/M metagenome (GOLD analysis project Ga0316192, IMG submission 204931) | Coastal sediment microbial communities from Maine, United States - Merrow Island worm burrow | ecosystem: Environmental > Aquatic > Marine > Coastal > Sediment | place: USA: Maine...
TTCATTTTCTCAACCTCTACCTCACCGCCATGAGTGACATCATCCTCAAACGTGGCGGCACCATCGATAAATATGAAGGTGATGCCATTATCGCCTTTTTCGGTGCTCCTTTGGATATGCCCGACCATGCCACCCAGTGTGTGCTGGCTGCGCTCGAGCAACAGAAAGCTCTTATCACGCTGCGCCATCAATGGGCAAAAGAGGGTTATCCTGAAATTCACATCAGGATTGGCATCAATGATGGGCCAATGGTTGTTGGTAATATGGGTACCGACACCCATATGAATTACACCATGATGGGAGATAATGTAAATCTGGCCAGTCGGCTTGAAGGTGTCTGTAAAGTTTACCAGGTGCCCATTCTGATGAGCAAGGATACCTATCTTCAGGTGCGAGATGATGTTGCAGCTTCATTTGTAGACCGGGTAAAAGTGGTTGGCCGTGCTCAGGCAGTTGATCTATACCAGCCCTTGGCTACACGTGATGAAATCAGTGATGATGATCTGCAACCACATCGAACCTATGAAAAGGCGTGGAGCCTGATGCATCAGCGCATGTTTGATGAAGCTGGCAAGGTTTTCGAGGAGCTTGTCAAAGAGTTCCCCGACAACGGCCTGTATGAGGTTATGCTGGCCCGCAACAACAGTTATATAAAAACACCACCACCTCAAAGCTGGGACGGTGTGACCGTACTCAAGAGCAAATAACAATGAGTGGCCACCTTGGCCATTCGCGATGCTTACTCCAGCTTTTTAGCGCAGTTCTTCAGGCAGACTAAATGTCACGTTCTCCTCGATGACTTTGGAAACTTTCACATCGTTACAACCACGCTGCTGGAGAAAATCTATGACCTGCTGAACCAACACCTCCGGAGCCGATGCGCCGGCAGTGATCCCGATTTTGGATCGCCCCTCAAGCCACGCATCATCAATATCCTCAGGCCCATCAATCAGCCATGCAGTAGCCCCCCTCCTCTCAGCAACCTCTCTCAAACGATTACTGTTGGATGAGTTTTTTGAACCGATCACCAGCACCATATCGCATGCGTCAGCGAGCTCCTTAACAGCAGCCTGTCGATTGCTCGTCGCATAGCAGATGTCTTCCCGTTTTGGCCCCTGAATGTTAGGGAAGCGTTCTCTTAATGCCTCAATCACATCTGCAGTATCATCAACGCTCAGAGTTGTCTGAGTTACAAAAGCAACTCTGTTTACATCGGTAACAGAGAGAGCAGCCACATCTTCTGGCATAGAGACCAGCAGCACAGCCCCCTCAGGTGCCTGACCCATCGTTCCCTCCACTTCCGGATGCCCTGCATGACCTATCAGAATCACCTGATCACCCCGTTGATAGTGCCGTAGCAACTCCAGATGCACTTTGGTCACCAGTGGGCAGGTTGCATCAATAACACGCAAACCTCTCTCTTCTGCCCGCTTACGTACAAGCTTGCTTACCCCATGCGCAGAAAAAATAAGCAGTGACCCATCCGGAGCATCATCCACCTCGCTCACAAAAACCGCACCTTTTGCACGCAGCCCTTCAACAACAAATTTGTTGTGAACAATTTCGTGGCGCACATAGACCGGCGCACCGTAGACCTGAAGTGCCCGTTCCACGATTTCAATCGCTCTATCTACCCCTGCACAAAAACCCCGCGGCTCAGCCAGCACTGCCTGCATCGAAAACTCCTCGTCTATTTCTACCGTGCAACTTATCATTCATGATTGTACCTTGGAAGAAGAAGCAAAAGGAGCCCTGATTATGAGCGACTACAAACTGAATCCCGGTGATGCCGCACCCGACATTGAGCTTCAAACCTGGCCAGAAGATAGTTTCAAGCTATCAAACGCTCTGGGCAAATGGGTGATTCTCTATTTCTATCCGAAGGACAGTACGCCCGGCTGTACGACAGAGTCTTGTGAATTCCGTGATGCCCTTCCCGACTTCTCATCGGCTGACGCTGTGATTGTTGGTGTAAGCCGCGACTCGGTGAAATCGCATTCGAACTTCACTGCAAAACAGTCACTTAACTTTCCGTTGATCTCCGATCCGGATGAGCTTCTCTGCAAGGCATTTGACGTCATGCAGGTCAAAAAGAACTACGGCAAAGAGTATATGGGCGTGGAACGCTCCACTTTCATTATCAATCCTGAGGGCGATATTGCCTACGCATGGCGGAAAGTTAGTGTGAAAGGTCATGTCGCCGAAGTTTTGGAAACACTGAAAGAGCTACAGAGTTAGGCGGATAAAGAGATGCTGGCTGGAAAACGAATACTTGTTGGCATCGGGGGCGGTATTGCCGTCTACCGCACAGCCGAACTTGTTCGCTTGCTGATCAAGCAAGGAGCCGAAGTGCGCTGTGTTATGACCCGGTCAGCCTGCAAATTTGTTACTCCACTCACTTTTGAGGCACTGACAGGTGAAGAGGTTCACACCGAACTTTTTGACCTGACCGGCGAGAAGACGATGGGGCATATCCAGCTGGCTCGCTGGGCTAACGCAATCGTCATCGCTCCTGCCACTGCAAATCTTATGACCAAACTCGCTTACGGCATCGCAGATGATCTCCTGACCACGATTATACAGGTGGCAGAAGCCCCGCTATTAATTGCCCCGGCTATGAACCACTCCATGTGGAGCTCTTCCGCAACACAGGAGAATGTTAAAACCCTTCGCTCTCGTGGCATTCGATTTTCAGGGCCTGAGAGCGGAGAACTGGCCTGTGGAGAAGAGGGCACCGGGCGCTTGAGCGAGCCGGAAACCATTCTTGATCGGCTTCTTCCCCTGCTAAATGAGCAGCTGCTTACTGGCCAACGGTGGGTGATTAATGCCGGCCCTACCTGGGAGAGCTGGGATACCGTTCGCATTCTGAGCAACCGTGCAACAGGAACTCTTGGCTCTTACCTGGCCAAAACAGCCTCAGCATATGGGGCAGAAGTGACGCTTATTGCAGGCCCCGGCACTCCTGAATCACCGGACTCGGTTCGCAGGATCGATGTGGAATCAGCAAATGAGATGATGACTGCTTGTGAAGCCTGTGCCAAAGGGTCTGATCTCTTCATAGCAGCTGCCGCAGTCAGCGATTTCCGTTTCAGCAAACTGATCACCGAAAAACTTAAACGCGGTGATATTGAACAGCTGCAGATCGAACTGACAGCCAACCCGGATATCGTAGCCTCCGTTTCAGCCATGGCGGAACGTCCACGGCATGTCGTTGCATTTGCAGCCGAATCTTCTGATCATATTGAACATGCCCGGAAGAAACTCGAACATAAAAATGTCGATGCCATCTTTGCCAATGATGTTAGCAATATGGGTCGTAACAGTGGTGGCGGCTGGTGGATAACAGCAGATCAGAACGAGCAGATTGAAACAGCTCCAAAAGAGAAGCTTGCTGAAAAAATTATTGGAAAGATCATGGAGTTACAGAAATGAACAGAACTGAGAATAACTGCCCCAGCGTACAGATTCAGCGATTGCCACATGGAGAGGGGCTCGACCTGCCGCACTATGCCACCCTGCATGCTGCTGGAGCCGATCTTCGTGCCGCCATCAGTGAAGACCTGATTATTGAACCAGGTAAAAAGGTCCTGATTCCAACCGGATTTGCCATGTCGCTACCGGACAATTTTGAGGCCCAGGTACGGCCCCGATCAGGCCTGGCACTTAAGTACGGCATTACTGTGCTCAACACCCCCGGAACCATTGATGCTGATTATCGAGGCGAGATCGGTGTGATCCTGATCAACCATAGCGATACACCTTTTCACATTCATCGCGGCGACAGGATTGCCCAGATGATCATAGCTCCATTTGTTCAGGCTGAGTGGCAGGAGGTTGGTTCGCTTACAGAGACCGACCGTGGTGCCGGAGGCTTTGGAAGCTCAGGTCAGAAGTAGTCTCTTTTCATGCCCGCCGTTGAACTGCTCTATCAGGCAGCTATTGAGACACTGAATGGAACTCCAAAAAAGATTGCCATCTTCAATGCGTATGCCGAGCCACAGCTAAAAACAGTTGCCGGACGCTGCGACGCTCTTTTTATTCTGCAGCACTTTAAGCCCGAACATAATGAGCTGAAGCGAATGGGGTTGGCGTGTTCACTGCAAATTGATAGCGAAGTTGATGTGGCCCTGCTTATCCCCTCAAAAAACAAGCAGCAGACACTTGGCTGGATGGCAGAAGCGATGAACTGCCTTGTAGATGGGGGGAAACTGATTGCCTGTTGCGCCAACAGCCATGGTGCCAAGAGTTATGAAAAAGCCTTGAAAGAGCTGGCAGGAAGTGTCAGTTCATCTTCCAAGTCCAAGTGTCGCCTGTTCTCGGCGCGCAAAAGTGAGTCGCTCAACAAAGAGCTGGCAGCTCAGTGGATAGCTGATGCCAGACCCCGACAGGTTGAGAGCCATGAGTTGATTGCGCAGCCCGGCAACTTCTGTTGGGAAAAAGCGGATATCGGCTCCCAACTACTGCTTAAACAGCTGCCAATCAATCTTCAAGGCAGGGGCATGGATCTCTGCTCCGGCTACGGCCTTCTCTCAGTAGACCTCCTGAAAAACTCTCCGGATATCGAAACGCTTTACCTTGTAGAGGCAGACCGGCTGGCGCTTCAATGTGCTGAGCAAAACATAAAACCGTGGCAGAAGAAAGTTGAAGCCCACTGGCTTGATGCTGCCCAAGAGACGTTGCCTCTGAAGCTGGACTGGATTGTCTGCAATCCACCTTTCCACAGTGGGCATGAACGGGATATTTCATTGGGACAGGCTATTATTGCCAACGGGTGTAAATCTCTGAAACGCAGTGGAAAAATATATATAGTTGCCAACAGAAAACTACCTTATGAAGCAACTCTGGATCGCATGCTGATGCAGCACCACATTACTGCTCAGGAGCAGGGTTTTAAAATTATTGAAGCCACCAAGGGCGCAGGCAAAGTACGCGGCGAAAGACCATCCAGGAAAGCAGAAATGAGTGAAACCGAAAAAGATGGTTGGGAAATATTCGGTCATGAGTAAGAGCAAAGCAGAACGTCTGGACAGGCTGCTATCGAATCTGGGATACGGCTCTCGCAAAGATGTCGGCTACTGGATCAAAGAGGGTTTGATCACTGTTGATGAGAAGCCTGCAAAATCCGCATCTCAGAAAGTGATTGCGGCAGATGTCAGGATCGAAGACGAACCGCTGGACCATCCCGATGGGCTGACCGTGATCTATCACAAGGCAACAGGATCGGTCTGCTCCCATAAAGAGGCCGGCCTGCTAATTTACGCTGACTTTCCGGAACGCTGGCGCGACAGGAAGCCACCTCTCTCCAGTGTGGGGCGCCTGGATAAAGAGACCTCCGGACTTCTGATCATCACCGATGATGGGCATCTTAACCATCACCTGACCAGCCCGAAACATCACATCTCCAAAACCTATGCTGTCACACTCGACCAGCCTCTAAAGGGCAACGAGGGCGAAATCTTCGCCAGCGGCAGACTGATGCTTGAAGGTGATGAAAGACCATGCCTTCCTGCAGAGATGACAGTGGTGGGCGAGAAAGAGGCCACGCTTGTGCTTCACGAAGGGCGTTATCATCAGGTGCGGCGCATGTTTGCCGCTGTCGGCAATCATGTTACAGCTCTGACACGGACCCATATCGGAAGCCTCTCTCTGGTTGACACTGGCCTTGCTCCTGGTAAATACCAAACCATGGAGCCCGAATCACTAATCACAATGGTCTCACCTGATAATAGCAAGTAAGGAATAAAACCGGAGAACATATGCACTGGATCTACCTGAGTTTTGCGATTCTTTTCGAAGTTGCAGGAACCACAGCGATGAAGCTCTCAGAAGGCTTTTCCAGACTGCTGCCATCGGGGTTGATGGTTGTTCTCTATATCATCTCTTTTGCGCTGATGGCACTGGCTCTGAAACGGCTGGAGGTAGGCATGACATACGCCATCTGGGCAGGTGTTGGCACGGCTCTGATTGCCACTGTCGGGGTTATCTGTTTCAAGGAGCCGATGAACCTTATAAAAGCAGTCAGTATTCTTCTCATTATTGCAGGTGTGGTTGGACTGAACCTTTCAGGAGCCAAGGAGTGAGCTGATCAAACGCTGCTTTGACACAACTGTTCAGAGAGTGGCCACTCATTAACAATAAAAAAAGCGCCCCCGAATCAGGGGCGCCCTGTGAACTGTCTCAAAATCAGTATTTTTCGGGATGTTTGTTGTGATCCTCATGTTCCTTTTCGACATCATCATCGTCATCATCATCGTCGTCATGATGTTTTTTCTTATCATACTTGGATGATTTGTGGTCATCACGATCATGCTTGTCTGAATCTGCCATGGCAGGTGCCATGGTAACACCAAACACAAAGGCCAAGGCCATCAATTTAAGTAGTAAATTACGGATCATCTTAATCCTCCTGTGAACTTGTATAATATGACAACAATATTATTTGAAGCAAGCGGACAGAACAGGTGAAAAAATTCCTCCTACAGTTGTTTTCTCACAAATTGGTGCTATTAATCAATTATGCATTACCACTCCCTGGGCGATACCGACATTAAAGTTAGTCAAATCTGTCTGGGAACCATGACCTGGGGCAATCAGAACAGTCAACTCGAGGCCTTTGAACAGCTCGACTATGCACTGGAGCAAGGTATAAATTTCATTGATACAGCCGAGCTCTATGCCATTCCACCCGAGCCTTCAACCTATGGCGCAACCGAAACCATTATCGGCAACTGGATTAAGAAATCCGGGAGACGCAGTGAGATCATCCTCGCCAGCAAGGTGTGCGGACCAACTGCATGGTGTCCGCATATCAGAATGGGTGAAGCAAAGCTGGATCATAAAAACATCTTCAGCGCGGTTGAAGGAAGCCTGAAACGGCTGCAGACAGATTACCTTGATCTCTATCAGGTGCACTGGCCTGAGCGAGAGACAAACTATTTTGGCAAACTGGGCTATGAGGAGAGTGGCTGTGACCACACCACTCCCATTGAAGAGACTCTTACGGCACTTGCCGAACTTGTGCAGCAGGGGAAAGTTCGTCATATCGGCATCTCCAATGAAACTCCTTGGGGAGTGACGCAATACCTCAAGGCTTCAAGAGAACAACATCTGCCACGGGTAGTATCTATCCAGAATCCCTACTCTCTGCTTAACCGGACGTTTGAAATCGGCCTGTCAGAGATTTCCCATCGTGAAAAAGTTGGCCTGCTGGCCTATTCGCCCTTGGGATTTGGTACACTTTCGGGGAAATATCTTGGAGGAAGCCGCCCTGAAAAAGCCAGAATCACACTCTTCCCACACTATCAGCGTTACTCCACTGAGCAGGGAGTCAAAGCAACCAAAGCGTATGTTGCTTTAGCCCGTGAACACGGCCTTGATGCTGCACAGATGGCATTAAGCTTTGTCCGTTCACGGCCATTTGTGACATCGACCATCACTGGTGCAACTACAATGGAACAGCTTCGATGTAATATTGCCAGCATGGAGATCGACTTATCCGAGAAAATCTGCGAGGCCATCCATGATATTCATCAAAAACTTCCTAACCCCTGCCCATAGCCAACTCCATGTTTTACATCCATAATTCGCCATAATGAAATTCGAGGAAATCCCCACTCACCGTCTGTTATCAATCACTCTTGTGATGGGCGCACTGCTATTTAGCGGTTGCGCAACAGTACAGAATAACCACGACCCTATTGAAAGGCTCAACCGTGCTACAGACAACTTTAATGAACTTCTGGACCGGGCAGCCCTGAAGCCGCTTGCCGAAGGCTATATGGCTGCAAGTGAACCGAAAATGCGCAAAGCCATCTCAAACTTTTATGACAATATCACCTATCCCAATACGATTCTGAATGATTTCCTGCAGGGAAAAGCGAGTCAGGGGGTAGGAGATATTCTCCGCTTTATCATCAACTCCACGGTTGGCCTGGTTGGGCTGATTGATGTGGCTACTCCACTGGACCTTGAAAGACATGACGAAGATTTGGGGCAAACGCTGGGTGTATGGGGGATTTCGCAAGGGGCCTACATTATCTATCCGCTTTTTGGACCAAACTCAGTCCGAAACACACCGGATTTTGTTACAGCTGCAGCTACCGATGGACTACTATGGGCATCTATAGTGCTTGCCCCCCAGGTCACGATTCCACTAACGGTACTCAGATATGTCGAAAAGCGGGCTCGTCTGCTCGATGCCTCGGATATGCGTGATGAGCTGGCACTGGATCCTTATCTATTCACCCGGGAATCATGGCGTCAAAATCGTGAGTATCTGGTTTTTGATGGAAATCCTCCAGCCCTGCAGCCAATGAACGGAAGTGACTCCAGGCAAGAGGATGAGGATGAGGATGACGGTTGGGAAGATGAGCCTCCCACTACAGAGTAGCGAACAACTTCTTAAACTGGATAATTTTATGCTTTCGATTTTTCAGAGCTGACTGGATCGATGGCGTAATAGATGATCGGCTAAAACCAGAGCAAGCATCGCTTCAGCAATTGGAACCGCCCGAATACCAACACAGGGATCATGCCGGCCTTTCGTAATAATTTCCGTTTCATTGCCATGAACATCTACAGTAGGTCGGGACTTCAAAATGGATGATGTCGGTTTCAGCGCCATGCGCGCACGAATCGTATCGCCATTGGAAATACCTCCAAGCACGCCGCCTGCATGATTGCTGGCAAAACCATCTTTATGCATAGCATCCCCAAATTCGGAACCCTTGGCCTCAACACATGCAAAGCCATCGCCAACCTCAACGCCCTTCACAGCCGGAATCGACATCATTGATTTGGCAATATCGGCATCCAGACGATCAAACACTGGCTCACCAAGCCCTGGAATCATACCGTGGGCTTCAACCGTAACAGCGGCGCCAATGGAATCGCCCTCTTTACGTAGCGCATCCATGAAGTTTGCCATCTCCTTCGCAGCGGCTGCATCAGGGCAGAAAAACGGGTTGTTGCCAATCTCGTTCAAATCAAAGCGGGATGAATCCGCTTTGACCGGACCTATCTGATCCACCCAGCCACGAATCGATATGCCAAAAGAGATGAGCATTTTTCGCGCCACCGCCCCTGCCGCAACACGCACAGCAGTCTCTCTGGCCGAGGAGCGTCCGCCACCCCGATAATCACGCATTCCGTATTTCTCAAAATAGGTCATATCGGCATGGCCGGGACGAAATTTGTCTTTGATCTCTGAATAATCTTTGCTGCGCTGATCGGTGTTTCGAATCAGAAGTCCGATCGAACAACCTGTGGTCTTGCCCTCAAATACACCGGAGAGAATCTCAACGATGTCATCCTCTTTCCTCTGAGTTGTATATTTAGACTGCCCCGGTTTTCGCCGATCAAGATCAGGCTGGATATCAGTCTCACTGAGCTCGACACCGGCAGGGCAACCCTCAACAATCGCGACAAGCGCTGCACCATGGGATTCGCCCGCCGTTGAAACCCGGAATATCTGACCGAAAGATGAACCTGACACGATCTATTCGATACCCGGATCGCCAGCGCCTACATGGAAGCCACTGTCGACATAATGCACTTCGCCAGAAACACCGGAAGCCATATCAGAAAGAAGATAAGCCGTAGTATTGCCCACCTCTTCCTGACTCACGTTACGGCCAAGCATCGATCCTCGCGCACTCTTATCCATCAACTTACGGAAATCGCCGACTGCGGAGGCAGCCAGTGTTCTGATCGGACCAGCTGACACGGCGTTCACACGAATACCATCGTTACCAAGATCTTGAGCCAGATAACGGGTCGAGGCTTCCAGGGCAGCCTTGGCAACACCCATAACGTTGTAATTAGGAACGGCACGTACAGAGCCAAGGTAGGTCATGGTCACCATACTCCCACCCGGTTGCATCAATTTGGCTGCGCGCTGTGCACAGGCGATAAATGAGTAAGCAGAAATATCGAGTGCCAGCTGAAAGTCGGGCCGGGTCGTATCTCTGAAATTGCCTTTCAGTGCGTCCTTGTTGGCAAATGCGATGGAGTGAACCATGAAATCAAGCTTGCCCCACTGCTTCTCAACCTTCTCAAAAAAATCATCCATCTGAGCATCATCGCTGACATCAAGCGGTTCAATAAGTGTCGCACCGGCAGATTCGGCCAGCGGACGGACACGCTTCTCCAGCATCTCTCCCAGATAGTTAAAACCGAGCTCTGCGCCTTCGCGCTTGCAAACTTGTGATACGCCCCATGCAATGGACTTATCATTTGCCAAACCAAGGATCAGACCTTTTTTACCTTCAAGAATTCCCACAGAACCCCCCATAAGCGATAAATTAACGTTAACTCGCCGAAATCTAACAGCGATATCAGGAAAGCGCACGCAGATGACGCCTTATCTCCCATCGACTCCAGGGAGTGCACTCACCATACGTCTGTCGCTCCCATGCAATCACAAAAGTATTCCACGCCACGAAGTCGATATCTTCAGGAGTCGGAACAGATCGGAGAGGCTGGTGAAGAGTCCGCTTCACACCATGTCTCTCCAGCCATTGGTCCAGTACAGGCCACTCTCTCCGCCGGAGCGCTCTCCCCCGTACGATTTGTCGAAGGAGGAGCCAGCCAACCGCAATGACAAACAGAAAAACCATTACTGGAACAAGATAACGCTTGAGCATCCCAATCGCCTTCTGCAACAGCTCCCCCCTGTCAGAGTCCTGAAATTCCAATACATATCGATACCAGGAGAGCTTGATCGATTCCCATACCTCATCCATCGCGGGAAAATAGACCCCTGTTAGCTGCCAGCGGGATGCCGGCGTTGAATCATAACGCTGCCAGTTTCCGTCAATCCAGGCTTCCACCCAACTGTGAGCATGCTGCTGACGAATCAGATAAAAACCACCAACTTCATTCCACTCACCGCCGAAATAACCATTCACAACCCTTGCGGGAATTAACTGCGACCGGAGTGAGAGGGCCAGCAGTGTGGCATAGAGTTCACAATGCCCGCTCTTGCCGTTTAAAAAAGATTCCACAGGGCGGGAAGTATCAATTGGAGCATTCAGGTCATAGCTCCACCCCTTCATCTCATCAACCAGCTTCTGCACCCGTTGCCGGGAAGAGAGAGCACCTGAGACAGTCTGTCTTGCCCATGTGGTAATAGCATCAGGAATACGCGATATATCCAGCTCTGTGGCTGTCGGTGGTACCATATCATCTAACAATCTTCTTCTGGCCTCCACCTCCATCAGCATTCTGATTCGTCTTGCCGGTGAGCGCACAAAACGAAGACTGCCAGCCGTATCCATCTTCATTGCCTCAGAAGCCCTTACAACTCCCAGAGCTCCTTCCGGCAACATGATAAAGGGGTGGT
>Ga0316192_10003568_pt1 | contig 11338 bp, 12 predicted proteins | sample MerIslwburrow_MG_FD_204931 | JGI IMG/M metagenome (GOLD analysis project Ga0316192, IMG submission 204931) | Coastal sediment microbial communities from Maine, United States - Merrow Island worm burrow | ecosystem: Environmental > Aquatic > Marine > Coastal > Sediment | place: USA: Maine...
CCCAGCTTCCTGCTCGCGCAGAACGCCAATAATCTGCTCTTCCGTGAACCGCGATCGCTTCATCGTCCGTCCCCTCTCAGGTGGCGGACTCTACTCAAATCTGGAGGAAGTTTCGGGGCTCAGGTCACTGCTATTTGGGAGATTCTCCCTGCATATTGCGAAATAGCAGGGAGAGAGGGGTTAGCAAGTGACTGCCAGCACAGCCACCATAACTCATTGATATAGAAGCATGTCTATGCTCTGGTGAGCGATTCGAATTCCTCGCGAAATTCCGCCAGTTTTCGGCCGCTCAGATTCCGTTTGAAGCGGTGGAGACGATTCTTCGTCGAATTCGCGCGCGCACTGATGGGAAAATCTCTCGGGGGGCATTTGGGGGTCAACATTTTCGGCTACGGCGACAGGGAAGCATCGCGCGGGAAGCGAACGTAACTCGCTCTAAGCTTCCTGAAAGCCGAGCAGCTAGCGCAGTTCGGCCCAGTCGGTGGGTAGTTTGAGGGCCAGCCGCATCAGCCGCTTTGCGCTGAGTTCAGGCGGGTGTTTGCCGTTGATGATGGCCGTGACGATATCGGGTGCCAGCGAAGGAAGTCGCAGCAAGCGAGAAAGATAGCCGATTGTGTGTACCGAAAAACGTCATCCGTTCTCTCGACCCATTCAGCGGGCCGGAACCATCCAGTCAAAAGCGGTCCTCGGCGGACTTCATCACCACTAGGTCCGAGTCTAGGTTTCCGGTACACACAACGATAAGATTGAGGCGAATTTCAAGAATGGTGTGCTGACCGTCGTCTTACCTAAGTCGGCGGAGGCGCAAAGGAATGAGAAGAAAATCAAGACTCGCACTGGTTGAGTCACGCGCTTTGCAACCTGGATAAGTTCATGAAAGTGTCCAAGCTATGGTTCGTCATCGCTGACGGCGCCAGGGCCCGCTTTGTCGAGCGCGACGAGGACGGAGCCTTCCGCACGATCGCGAGCTTTGTATCGACGGAGCTCCATGACCGCGCCAGCGACCTCGGACGTGACCGACCCGGTCGGGTCATGGAGAGCGCGACGCCTAAACGGTCTAGTATGGTGCCGCGGTGTGATCCAAAGGAGGCAGCCAAGGAGGAATTCATCGAACTGGTCGCCGACGAGCTGGGGGTGGAACGCGGACGGGGCCAGTTCGATCAACTGATGCTTGTTGCGCCGCCGGGCGTCCTGACTAAGCTAAAAGACAAGCTTCCTAAGCCTGTCGCCGAGCTTGTAGTGAGAGATCTACAGAAGGATCTCACGAACGTTCCAGACCATGATCTGACCGACCACTTGGCACCATCACCTTAGGCTCGTTGCTCAAGCCACATCCTGTAACCGGGTTGGGAGCGTGAGCCGCACCTTCCGAATCGACGGGTCGTCTGGGTCAACAGCAATCTCGAATCTCAGCCTTCTGCACATTTCGAGCATGCGCGCATTCTGTTCGAGGACATCGCCAACCAGTACACGCAAGCCTTCGCCCTCAGCATAGCGGATCAGGTGGCGCATCAACATCCAGCCGATTCCGGTTCCCTTCAGATCGCTCCGCACGATGATGGCATACTCGCCCTTTTTATAATCGGGATCGGTAGAAAGACGGGCGACGCCGCAGAGCTCCTTCTCATTCTTGTCCAAAGCAACGAACGCCATCGCCCGGGCATAGTCAATCTGCGTGAAGCGAGCGATGAACTTATGGGAGAACTCCTTGCGCGGCGCGAGGAACCGAAAGCGGATGTCCTGAGGCGACAGTTTATCGATGAAAGCCTTATAGAGATGCTCGTCTGCTGGCCGGATCGGCCTGATCAAGATGCGTTCGCCGTCCGCGGTTTCGGTCCACCGCTCCCACTGATTGGGGTAGGGCCTGATGGCAAGCCGCGGGTTGGGTCCGTTCTTCTCCACATCTGCCGGATCGATTCGGATGCGAGCGTCCAGCGCAATGACGCCCATCTCGTCGGCGATCAGGGGATTAATATCGAGCTCCTTCACCGCCGGACAGTCGACGACGAGCTGAGACAAGCGCACCAGTGCCTCGGCGATGGCTGAGAGGTCAGCGCCTGGGCGGTCGCGATAGCCTTCGAGCAACCTATAGATCCGCGTCTGCGCCATGAGATCGCGCGCAAGAACCGCGTCGAGCGGCGGCAGCGCAACCGCCATGTCCTGAATAACCTCCGTCGCCGTGCCTCCGGCGCCGAATAAGATCATCGGCCCGAACAGCTGATCCTCATAGACACCCAACAAAAGCTCGTGTGAGCGCTTTCGCAGGACCATCGGCTGAACGGTGAAGCCTTGTATGGCCGCTCCAGGGCGAAGCTCGGTGGCACGCACCAACATGCGCTCGGCTGCGTGGCGTGCCTCGTGGGAGGTGCGTAGGCCGAGGCGGACGCCGCCTACGTCTGATTTATGTGAGATGTCTTCGGAGAGAATCTTGACGACAACCGAGTCCGCCTGCCGTAGCAGCGTCTGCGCTATGCTTTCCACCTGCTCCGTTGATAAGGCTACCCGGGTTGCAACCGTTGGAATGCCAAATGCGGACAGCACTGCCTTGGCTTCAGGTTCCGTAAGAATGGAGCGTCCGGCCTTCGCTGCTGTACGCATGATCGTACGCGCGGCCTCGTCGGCGATGTTGGTGCTGGGCGTCTGTTTTGGAGGCGTGCGCATCAGTGCATCTTGGGCCTTGGTATGCTGCCAGAGATAGAAAAAGCCCTTGATCGCATCCGTCGGTGATTCATATGTCGGGATGTTCGCCTCATGGAACTTCCGTCGACCGCCAGCGGCGACCTGATCACCAAGCCAATTGGTGAGGATTGGTGGCAATCTGTTGCGATTTTGCGCTTGAGCAATCGCGTCGAGCACGGCTTGCGCGGCGTCGTTCGATGAGGAGAGCGCCGTAGGACAATTCATCACAAGGACGCCGTCAGCCTCAGCGTTGGCAAGTACAGCATCGAGAGTTGCCTTGTAGCGCTCCGGCGTTGCGTCGCCGATTATGTCGATTGGGTTCGCCCGCGACCAGTTGGTAGGGAGTGCCGCATCCAATGTTGCTACGAGGTTTTCGTCTATCGACGCGAGCTTCCCGCCGAGCCGCATAAGGTCATCTACAGCAAGCACGCCAGCGCCGCCGCCATTGGTAACGATCAGGAGTTCATTGCCGTCGACGGGCTTCAAATTCGCAAGGGTCTCGGCCGCGGTGAACAACTCCTCCAATTCGTCCACGCGTACGAGTCCCGCTCGACGGAAGGCGGCACCCACCGCCGCATCGCTACCGGCCAATGCGCCGGTATGAGTCGTAGCCGCCCGCGCCGATTCTTCGTGGCGCCCCGACTTGATTACGATGACGGGCTTTGCCCGCGCGGCGGAACGCGCTGCAGACATGAACTTGCGGGCGGCAGGTATCGTCTCGAGATAGAGCAGGATGGAGCTTGTCGACACGTCGGCAGCGAGAAAATCGATCAGGTCACCGACATCGACATCAGCCATGTCACCCATGGAGACGACATAAGAAAAACCTATGTCACGGGCGGCGGCCCAGTCGAGGATGCCGGTCATGAGCGCGCCTGACTGGGAGAGAAAGGCGAGACCGCCCGTCTTTGGGCTGGTGAGCCCGAAATTGGCGGCGAGACCGAGGCTAGGAACGGAAATTCCAAGGCAATTTGGTCCGATGATGCGTAGGCAACGCGGCCGAGCAGCGTCGAGCATGGCCTGCTTGAGTGCCGCGCTCAATCCAGCGGTAATAACGACTACGGCGCGGCAACCCTTCGCGCCGAGGTCATCGATGATCGGCGGCACCGTATCGGGCGGCGTGGCAACGACGGCGAGCGCGGGCGTCTCGGGCAGAGCCGATATCGACACGAAGCATTGATGTCCGTCGATCGATGCGTGATGCGGATTAACAAGATAGACGGAACCTTGAAACCCGCCGGCCACGATATTTTTGGTCAGCGTGTTGCCTACCGATCCGGGCTCTTCGCTCGCGCCGATAACCGCGACCGAGTATGGACGAAGCATGTGCTCGAGATTACGAACTGTCATTTGGCGCGGAAGAACCCTCTCATGAGCAAAGTGTTACTCCAGAGCTTTGACCATGGCGACTTCGTCAGTCCCGCTCAGGTTTGTCTGACAATGCCCAGCCCAGGCGTAAGGTGTGATATTGTAAGTGCCTGACTCATATACAGGATGTTTCATCGATGGAGGCCGCGCGCAAGGATTTTCAGGCAACGCCCGTTGCTGGCACGATCACCGGCGTCGTCGGCTCCATCGTTGACGTGGAAATCGCCGCGCCGCCGCTGCCCTCCATCAATCAGGCTCTGGAGATCGATGATGATGGGCGATCCATTGTGCTCGAGGTGCAGCAGCATCTCGACACGAGCACGGTGCGATGCGTCGCCATGGGCGATACCTCAGGCCTGTCCAGCGGGATGGGCGTGCGCAATACGGGCGGGCCAATTACCGTTCCCGTGGGTGAGGCGCTGCTCGGTCGCATGGTCAACGTCACCGGGGATGTGATTGATGGCGGGCCTGCATTCGCCGCTGAAACCCCTCGCTTGCCGATCCATCGCCAACCCCCGCCATTGGACGAACAGACCGGCGCGCCGGAGGTGCTGCTCACCGGGATCAAGGTCATCGACCTTCTGGCGCCGCTCGCACGAGGCGGCAAGGCCGCGATGTTCGGCGGCGCCGGCGTCGGCAAGACTGTGCTCATCATGGAGCTGATCCACACCATGGGCGAAAAATACGCGGGGCTGTCGGTCTTCGCCGGGATCGGCGAGCGCTCGCGCGAAGGTCACGAGTTGTGGCAGGAGCTCAAGCGAACCGGCGTCATCGACCGCACTGCGCTCGTGTTCGGGCAAATGAACGAGCCGCCGGGTACGCGGTGGCGCGTGGGTCTCAGCGCTCTGACCATCGCGGAGTATTTCCGCGACACCATGCACAAGGACGTGCTGTTCCTTATCGACAACGTGTTTCGCTTCCTGCAAGCTGGCGGTGAGGTGTCCGGGCTCCTCGGACGCTTGCCCTCGCAAGTGGGCTATCAGCCGACGCTCGCGACCGAGATCGCCGATCTCGAGGAGCGCATCACCTCGGTGCGCGGCGCTGCGGTGACCTCGATCCAGGCCGTGTATGTACCGGCTGACGACTTCACCGATCCTGCCGTAGCCAACGTTTTCACCCATCTCGACGCTTCGATCGTGCTGAGCCGTGACATGGCCAGTCAGGGTCTCTATCCGGCCATCGATCCGCTCGACTCGACCTCCCTCATGCTCGACGCGAGGATCGTCGGCGCGCGCCATCATCGTATCGCCCAAGATTGCCGCCGCTTGATCGAGCATTACCGCGAACTCCAGGAGATCATCTCGCTGCTCGGCATGGGCGAACTCAACAGCGAGGATCGGCAGGCCGTCACGCGGGCGCGCCGCCTCGTGCGCTTTCTCACCCAGCCTTTTGCCGTGACTGCTCAGTTCACCGGAGAAGCCGGGGTTTCGGTGTCGATCGAGGATACGCTGGCGGGCTGCGAGGCGATTCTCCGCGGCGAGACCGACACGTGGGATGAATCCTCGCTCTACATGGTGAGCACGCTCGAGGACGCACGTCGCAAGCAACAGAAGGCGACGAAGGATAAGCCGGCATGAGGCTGCAAATCGTCACGCCCTTAGCGGTCGAGGCCGATCTTGCCGACATTGCCACGGTGCGGGCCGACGACAGGACGGGGTCGTTCATGATCTTGCCGCGTCACGCGGACTTCATCACGGTCCTCACGATCACGGTCGTCGAGTGGTCCACTGTGACGGGCGAGACGGGCCATATCGCGGTTCGTGGCGGCATCCTCCGCGTCGAAGGCGGAGAACTGGTACAGATCGCCACCCGCCAAGCCGTCTCAGGTCCCACGCTGGAGAAGCTCGGCACGGCTGTTCTCGACCAGCTCCGCGACGAGGCGGAGACCGAAGCCAAAACGCGGGTCGCGGCGACAAGGCTGCATATGGGATTGATCCGTCAACTCGATCGTTATCTGCAAACGGGCCGCGGCTATTTTATTCCGGGCACAGAAGGCGCATTCTCTTCTCAAGCTGGAGAGTCCGGAGTCGTCGATGAGCAATGGGACTGAGGATAACGACAAGCAGAACGGCCTCTACCGCTCGGTCGAGCAGCGTACCGAGCGGCGGGAGCGCTGGGAACACGAGGGCGAGCGGCCGTTGTGGCAAAATCTGTCGATGGTCGGCGCCCTCGGCTGGCTGATCGTGACGCCCACGGTGCTCGGCGTCCTGATCGGCCGTTGGCTGGACCACGGGCAGGGCGTGTTCTGGACCGGGAGCCTGATCTTTATAGGTGCGGCCATCGGCTTCTATCTCGCCTGGCAAAGGATGCAGAGCGACAGGTGATGCACACGGTCTTGCAAGTCCTCGTTTTTCTCTTGCTCGGCTTCGTGCTCGGCGCCGGCTATTTCGCGTTGCTGTATGCCGAAGTCGGGCAGTTCGTGCGCGGCGCTTCTGCACGTTATGCCATCGTGACGCACCTACTGCGTCTGGCAGTTGCCGTATTGGTGTTTTGGTTGATCGCGCAATATGGGGCCACCGCGCTGCTGGCCTCATTGGCCGGCTTCACGCTGGTGCTCGCGATGCTCAAACCGCTCACGAAGCCATGAAACTTCAACTGCATCCGTTACATACCGAAGTCTGGTTCCATGTCGGGCCTGTGCCGATTACGGCCGAGGTGGTGACCACCTGGGTCATCATGGCCATTCTGGTGCTGGTGTCCTGGCTTAGTATGCGCCGGGCGCAAGTGCGTGGCGGATGGCTCCAATCGACGGTGGAGGTCACCGTCGAGGCCATTGCCGACCAGATCAAGGCGATCCTCTGCATCGATCCATGGCCTTATCTGCCGCTGCTTGGCACGCTCTTTATCTATCTCGTGTTTGCCAATCTGTCGGGCGTGCTGCCAGGCGTCGTAGCGCCAACCGCCCATATCGAGACCCCGGCGGCGCTCGCCTTGATCGTGTTTTTCTCGGTCCAGTTTTATGGGCTCAAAGAGCAAGGGCTCAAAGGCTACGTTAAAGGCTATCTCGAGCCGAACCCGCTGCTCTTGCCGCTCAACCTGCTGTCGCAGATCACGCGCTCGTTTTCTATGATGGTGCGGTTGTTTGGAAACATGATGAGTCACGAATTCATCATCGCCATCGTGCTGTTTTTGGCCGGCTTGTTCGTGCCGGTTCCGTTCATGCTGCTTGGCATTCTGATTGGCCTCATTCAGGCGTTTATTTTTACCGTTCTCGCCACCGTGTATGTTGGCGGGGCGGTGAGCGCCACTGAGGCAAGATAGGAGAAAAGATGACTGTTGAAATGCTCAGCATTATCGGTGCGGCCCTCGCGGTCTCTGTCGGGGCGATCGGACCTGCCTTCGCGGAAGGCCGGGCGATTGCCGCTGCCATGGAGGCCATAGCTCGCCAGCCCGAAGCGTCCGGCACCATCTCGCGCACGCTCTTTGTCGGCCTCGCCATGATTGAGACCATGGCAATCTACTGTCTGGTTGTCGCGTTGCTTCTGCTCTACGCCAACCCGTTCACGCAGTGATATGACAATCGACTGGTGGACACTCTTCCTCCAGACGGTGAATTTCCTTTTCCTCGTCTGGTTGCTGCAGCACTTCCTTTACAGGCCCGTGCGGGCTGTGATCGAGCAGCGACGGGAGCTGGCTGAACAGGCATTGCTCAAGGCGCGAGCCACCGAGAAAGAAGCATCGGAAGCGAAGTCCGCGTTCGAGACAAAGTCGGTTGAGCTTGAAAAGACTCGCGAGGCGTCGATCGAGCAGGCGCAAGAGTCCGCCGAAGCCGATGCCAAGAAGCTCATTGCTCAAGCTAGGAAGCAGGCCCAAGGGATTGTGGAAGAGGCGCGCAAGGTTGCTGAGCAAAGTCAGACCGACGCTCTCGCGGCCGTCAAGCAGGACATCGTGGACACCGCCGTCAAGATTGCCGAGACTATCCTCCGCAAGACAGCCGATGGCGACCTCAACGAGGTCTTTCTGTCTTATGTGCTCGACGAGATCGGCGCCTTGAGTAAGGAGGACCGGGCGCGGATTGATGCCGACATCGCCAGCGATCCAGGTGTTGTGGAAGTGGCCACGTCGATGAAGCTGACCAAGGTCGAGAGGGACGCGTGGACGAAAGCGCTCAGCGAGCAACTCCAGCTGCGCAGCGCGCCGCGTTTCACCATCGAGCCGGCTCTGCTCGGGGGAGCCGAGCTGCGCTTTCCGCATGCAGTGGTCCGCTTCGCCTGGTCCGACCAACTCAAGAAGGCAGCCGATATTCTCGCTAGAAGCGAGGCCGAGGGTATGAAGGTTGACTGACTACTCAAAATGGCTCGCCTCGGCCCGGTCCGAGCTTGATGACCTAGATGTGGCGGGCGCCTTCGAGCGTGTCGGCGTCGTCGAGCATTGCGGTGACGACATCGCGACCATATCGGGCTTGCCAGGGATCAGGCTAAGCGGCCTCGTGCAGATCGGCGATCATGGGCTTGCGCTCGCCTTGTCGCTCACCAAGGATGTCGCTCATTGTGTGCTCTTGTCCTCCGGCACTGAGGTCGGGGCGGGCATGAAGGCGGTCGATATGCGCGCTGTGGCCCGCGCTCCCGTCGGCGAAGGCCTCCTCGGCCGCGTCGTCGACCCACTGGGGCGCCCACTCGATGGCGGCGATCCCGTCAAAGCCGAGCGATTCGACGCGATTGAGCAGCCAGCACCGGCGATCATCGACCGCGATTTCGTCAGTGAGCCTCTCGCCACCGGCTTGACGGTGATTGACGCGATGATTCCGCTGGGGCGTGGTCAGCGGCAACTCGTCATCGGCGACCGCAAGACCGGCAAGACGGCGATCGGGATCGACGCCATCCTCAATCAGCGCAACAGCGACGTGATCTCGATCTACGCCGCCATCGGACAGAAGAACTCGACTGTCGCCCGGGTCATAGAGACGGTTCGCCAGCACGGCGCGCCTGAGCGCTGTATGTTCGTGGTTGGCGAAGCCGAAGCCCCTCCGGGACTTCAATGGCTGGCTCCTTATGCCGCTTGCACCATGGCAGAATATTTCCGCGACCGGGGGCGTCATGCGCTGCTCGTCATCGACGATCTCACCAAGCATGCGGCGGTCTATCGCGAGTTGTCTCTCTTGTTGCGCCGTCCCCCGGGGCGCGAGGCCTATCCCGGTGACGTCTTCTATATTCATTCGCGCTTGCTCGAACGTGCCGCCAAGCTATCGTCGGCAAAAGGAGGAGGCTCGCTCACGGCGTTACCGATCGCTGAGACCCAAGCCGGCAATCTCAGCGCCTATATCCCGACCAACCTGATCTCGATCACCGACGGCCAGATCTATCTCGAGCCGAAGCTCTTCTATGAAGGGCATAAGCCGGCGGTGAATGTGGGGTTGAGCGTGTCGCGCGTTGGCGCCAAGGCGCAGCCGCCCGTGCTCAAGGACCTCGCGCGCAACCTTCGCCTGGCTTATGCCCAATTCCTCGAGCTCGAAGTGTTCATGCGCTTCGGCGCGATCGCCGACGAGCGCACGCGTCGGACCATCGAGCACGGCCGCAGGATCAGGGCCGTTCTGTCGCAGCCGGAAAATGCGCCGCTCACGCTCGCCGAGCAGGCCGCTTTGTTGCTCGCCGTCGAGGAAAACCTGATCGATGCTCTGCCGCTTCCGGCCGTGGCAACGCTGCAAGGTGACCTGGCCGCCTCGCTCGCGAAGGACCTGCCTGGCGTCACCGATCGCATCAACAGTACGGGCAGCATGGACGACAAAGACCGCGCGGCCCTCTACGCCTACGTCAAGCAGGCGCTGGCTGCCCTCACTGCCGCGGAGAAAGACATCGAAGATGGAGCAACTCGCTCGCCTTAGGACCAGGCTCAAGACCTTGATCGAGCTTGGCGACATCATCGTCGCCATGCGCGCTTTAGCTGCGGCAGCATTGCAAGAGGCCCGCCGGGCCCTACCTGCGGTCAGGCGCTACGCGGGCCTTCTCGAGAGCGGTATCTCTGACGTGGCGGCGATGTTGGACGCAACCGCCGAACCTGCGCCCGCGAACAATAATGGCGAGATGAAAACGATTTGCATCATCGGCAGCGAGCATGGCTTTGTCGGTGATCTAAACGCTGAGCTGTTAACAGGTGTCGACATCCCGGGTGCGAGCCGGCTCATCGTCGTCGGCCGCCGTCTGCAATTAACGGCAGCGGAGCGTGGCCTTCCCGTCGCGGCGGCTCTGCCTATGACGACCCATGTCGCCGGAATTCCTCTTCTGGCACGAAAAATTGCTGAGTGCGTGGGCACGGCGACGCATGTGCACCTGGCCGCGGTGAAACACGACCCGCGCAAGGCCGCGGTGCAGGCCCAGTCACGACAGGTCTTGCCGGTGAAGTTGCCCGAGTTTGGTGCCAGGACTTCTCCACCGCCCTTTTGTCAGCTCGAGACCCAGGAGCTCCTCACCGAGCTTGCTGGGGAATATCTGCTCGTGGAAATCAGCCGCGCGCTCATCGAAGCCTTGGCAGAGGAAAATCAGATCCGGCTCGGCGTGCTGACTGCCGCCAGTCAAAATATCTCCAACAAGCTGGAGGAGCTTGGCCGCAAGGAGCGCACGTTGCGCCAGGAGACGATCACCACGGATCTCCTCGATGTGGTGGTGGGGGCGGAAGCCGTCATCGAATCCGAGGGTGGCTAGAAGCCAAATGTCTGACCGGCATCAATGCCACAAAGAGAAATCACGCCTAAGAAACGGAGTGAGGGTACTGCGCAAACCAAGAGGCCGCGATGATCGAGCTATTGAAAGGCTTCCCCGACAACATCGTCGCGGTGAGCGGCAAGGGACGCATTACCAAGAGTGACTATGATACGGAGTTGATACCGGCCGTCGAGACTGCACTGAAGGCGCATGAGAAGGTGCAGCTGTATTACGAGATCGGTCCGGACTTCGGTGGATTCGATCCCGCCGCGGCCTGGGAGGACTTCAAGGTCGGCATGGAGCATCTCACGCGCTGGCAGCGCGTGGCTGTGGTCACGGATGTCGACTGGATCAAGCACACCATGCAGATGTTCAGCTTCGTCATGCCGGGCGACATGCGCGTGTTCCCAATGGCCGAAGCCGAGCGGGCTCGCAAATGGATTGCTGCCGTTTAGCTCCGTGGGTACTGATGGTCCGTTCTTGGCACTAAGCAGTCATTGCTTCTGATCAGCCTCACGTCAGCTAGTGACCGATACTGTCGATAAAGTCGTCGGCGCGAGCGGGCTAGTTGCCCTGGCTGTGCGGGACTGAGTTGGGTAGTTCTTGTTCGTCGCCCCATCCGGGGCCGAGGGCTCTGCACCGACGCTACGGAA
>Ga0316192_10003572_pt1 | contig 11333 bp, 14 predicted proteins | sample MerIslwburrow_MG_FD_204931 | JGI IMG/M metagenome (GOLD analysis project Ga0316192, IMG submission 204931) | Coastal sediment microbial communities from Maine, United States - Merrow Island worm burrow | ecosystem: Environmental > Aquatic > Marine > Coastal > Sediment | place: USA: Maine...
AGAATGCTCCTTTGTTAATTGCAAAGAACCAATATGTGTTATGGATGACATTACTCTCAATATTATCAATTCTAAAACCGGTGATATATCTTTCACCGAAATGTGTGGTAATTGCAGTAAAGGAGCTGGAAGTTGTCAGTGTTATTTTTCTAATATTTCTGCTAATGTTATTCAATCTCTTATCGACAAAGGTATTCATTTTAGTGCCGACTGCGGAGGTAATTGTTTCACTAAAGATCAAAAACCAATCACATGCCCAACCGGTACGTGTGACGATAAACATCCTTGTCCTCCTAATTTTAAATGTGTGAGTGGTAGTTGTCAGCCTATCTCAGGTAAATGCGACAAGGATAAACCTTGCAGACCTGGGTATGAATGCATCGAGGGAGATTGTGTTCTAAAACCAACTGATGGAAGTTTTTGGGATAAAATAAAAGAATGGTGGGAAGAAAGCACTACTCATAAAGTAATTATAGTTATCGCATTATTGCTACTGATATTGACCATTATTTTTGTTATTGTACTTTTCTTTTATAAAGGCAAATCATCTACCGCCAAACCTCTTTTCACAGGTACTCAACAATCAGATTTAACATATGAAACGTGATTATTTTTGCCTTAGGCAAAAATAAAAATTTATTTATCCACTTTCACTATTACCTAGCAAGCATTTTATTTTTTGAATCAAAAAATAAAAAATTTTACTAAAAGTAAAATTAATTATAATTAGGGGATGCGGTGTTCGACTTTAAAAGGTTTTGTAGTGGATGGAAGCGAAAGGTCGGTGCAAGATGTCGTCAGTAAGCTTAAGTTTATCTCTAAGATCAAAGAGGGTGATATTATTGATGTAGCCACATTGACTATTTCTCAGCGATCACTAGCAACCAGTTTACATCGAACATTTGTTGCGCGCAGTGAGAGCAGGGAAGTCACTCTGAATTTCTTTCGAGAATCTATTAATTCTGCTTTTGATTTAGCTGATGAATATCTTAAAAAAGAAGAAAAATTTCCACATAAGATAGGATTGATGATAATAAATGCTCTAGAAACATGTCCGGAAGGTTTAAATGAACATATTAAAACTTACTCTGACGCGAGAATGCATGTAGCAAAAGTAGAGACATTAATATCTACCATTAAAGTTAAATTAGAAGAGATAAATAATTCTTATGCAGAAGAAGGTTGTTCAGGTCACACTTAGTTTTTTTACTTAGTAAAAAAATATTTATATTAACAGGTAAATATTTTTGTATGAACTATTTCTATTTTAGATCCAAGCATATCTTCTAAAACATAAAAAAGTTTATCGATAGGTGCATCTTCTTCACCATCTGTTGTGTATATGCATATGCCACTGAGAGATGAATCATTGCGATCTGGAAAAACTTTACAACAATAGTTTCGTTCCGAGAATTTTCCTCTTATGAACATAGTGATACAATTGAATTTCGTTTTTCTTTTAGGAGGTTCACCGAAACACATGTATCCATTATACATTCGCGTAATATCGTCATTTGCATCAAATACAGCTTTACATTTCGCGATAGATTCGGTGTCATGAATTTCGAATGAGAGTTTTCTTACCTCAAATAATTCAATATGCATTTGTCTAAATTTATTTCTTTGTTGTTTTTATTTTCATTTTTTTACTTTGCAGTAAAAAAATATTTATATGCGCACTACCATTTATTTGTGCGTTCGTTGAGATGAAATACATCGGAACAAAATTTTGTTTTATCAAAAACTACTTTATATGCATCCTCCCAGTCTCCCTCTTCTAATTGTTCTAATGAATACTCATTAGGGGCTGTTCCGAGAGGAAGCTTTGAAATTTCTTCTCTTTTTGTTATGTTCCAACAGCGACAGGTGTCGATAGCAATGGGAACTTCTTCTTCCACACGAGTAATTTCAGCATCATCACGATATGTATTGAAATCCAACAAAGTCATAGGATCATTAGATAACACAAGAATATTAGAACATCCCCGAACAGTTAATGCATAACACGACATAATTTTAAAATAGTTTTAGTAAATATCTCATTTTGTAGAGATAAATTATTTTACTTTTCATTTTTTACTAAGTAAAAAATTATTTATTGAAATTTTTCATTTCAAAAATGAAAATACGAATCAATTGTAATTGATTCTATATGGCCCACGGTACATTATAAATCATTATATCATCTTCGAGACCCACATACTCAACATCTCTAATAACAAAATGGCGATCAAAGTGTTGATTTAAAGAATCATACACTCCACCTTCGTCTTCTCCTATAGATTTTCCCTGAGCCTTCATTAGCCCGTTATATTCTTCGTATTCCATACATTCAGAGCCATAATCTTGAAGTAGGTAGAAAAATCCTTCATAATCTTCTTTTTTTATAGTTGTATTTCTAATCGCCGTTTGTCCACGACATCTAAAAATAAATCTTAATTTTCTTCTATCGTCCATTATCGTAAAATGCAATAAACAATCAAATAATTATTCTATATTTCATTTTTTTGTGAAAATAAAAATGAGATTACACAATAATATTTTTGAAAATAAGTAAAATGGGAGTTGATTATTTTAATTGTGTTTGGTGTGGAAGAACAATTTGTGATTGTGGTCCGTATTGTTCTTTTGATCTCGGAGCGGATTATATAAACACATGTGAATGTTGTGGCAAGGAACTCAAAGAAAAATATTTAATTTTGAAATACGACGATTATAAATTTTTTACTCGTGAAAAAGAAGAGGAAATAGAGCAAACATGGGATACAATTTCTAAATTAGATAAAAAATGTGAATATGGTTACAGTATTGTGGAAAACGGAGAAGAAATATATTGGTTTAATTCTTTTGAATCTTTGAAAATAGATATCGAAGCCGACGAATGTTTATGGATACCTACCGACGAATTTATCATTGAAATGACACAAAGAATTGAAGATGAAATAAAAGAATTGAAGGAAAAAGTAGAAAAATATGAAAAGATGATTAGGATATAATTTACAAAAGTAAATTAATTATTTTTTTGGCATTACCAAAAAAAGTTTTATTTTTTTCATTAAAATTAATGATATAACTAATAATTGTGTTTCACTACGTGATGTTTGGTTTTGGTAAAGGACCGAGAAATTGGTGGAAATATGTGTTAAATTTACAAGTTATCGGATTTATTATTATCGTTGTTGCAGCAATCTATTTTGCTCTCAAAGATAAAAAACGAGGAGCATATTCTTTTAGAGGTCTAGGTCGATCTGGATGGGATTTGAGTCGATGGAGGCAAATAGTAGGTGGACAAATACCACAACCCATCAAAACCAAGAAACCCCGCTTTAATAAACACGAAGAAAGATGTCGAGAGATATTTCAAAAGATTTTCAGGGCTAAATTTAAAAGTGTAAGGCCAAAATGGCTTAAAAATCCTGTTACCAATAGAAATTTGGAACTAGATGGATTTTGTCCTCATATTAAAACTCCGATAGGAACAGGGTTGGCTTTTGAATATGATGGTTCCCAGCATTCTCAATATAATAAACATTTTCATCGGGGTGGGCCTAACGAATTCTTATATCAAGTTAAAAAAGATGAGTGGAAAGATATTAGATGTAAAGAAGAAAATGTATTATTAATTCGTATTCCCCATTTTGTGGCTTACGAAGATTTAGAGCGTTTCATTACTAATAAACTCCGTAAAAAAGGGGTGAATGTTAGCAGAGGTAACCAATGGAAAACAAGCAATAGAAATAGCACCGGGTTTTTGGCCGGATTATACGGTTAGTTTTATATCGAAGAAATAAACAATTCCGATTTTATCAGATTGGCTCCAGATCGATAAAAAGATGTTTCTAAATCCTCGGATTCTTCTTCTGATACCTCAGTATATTCTGATACTTCGATGTATTCTGTCATTTCTTCAGACGAACTCTCCGCGATCCGAGAAGGTAAATTAGGGTATTCTAATGCTAAATATCTTGGAGAAAAAGGTGTTGTGTAATAAGTATAAACACTATAAGGAAATGTTATTATAGTAACTGTATAATCCCACAACGTAGTCAAAGGAGATAACCAACCCATTTTGATTACAATATATAAATATATTTGGTATACTATAAAACATGTTTCGATTTTATAATCCTGTCATTGCCTCAGTGACATCTTTATCGATAACTTTTGCTAATATATCAAATATTTATCAATCACCAAGATGCGAGATTACGTCACAACAAAAAATGGCTGAATTATTGGTATGGTCAGTTGGCAAAGGAGTTGTATATGGCATAGCTTATCCAATTACTTTTTTAGTTTTGTGCAAAGACGTACAAGATAAAGATAAATTTATGAAACATGTGATCCCAAATTCAAAATATGTATAATTTACAAAGTAAATTATTTTTCTCTACTGAGAAAAATAAAGGAAGATGGGAAAAGATTTTGCTGATTCATATTCATTATTACATTTTGCTGTTGGGATAGTAGCTTATTTCTTTGGATTGAAATGGTGGGTGTTTTTGTTATTACATATCTTATTTGAGTATCTCGAAAATACTCCTCAGGGGGTATCTTTTATCGACGAAAATCTATCACGAGTGTGGCCGGGAGGAAAGGAAAAGCCTGATACATTACTCAATAGTGTCGGAGATACAGTATTTGCTATGTTGGGTTGGTTTTTAGCATATTTCATTCATACATCTTTTCCATTAGTTTATTAAGTTTATGTTCGATTATCAATTCTTCTACTTGCCGAATCTCGGCTCGAATATCTTCTATTTTATCCTCTAGAAGATCCGATTTTTCTTCTAAATCTATTATTGTTTTGTATGAACATTTTGTACACGGTTTTTTAGAAAAATGCTTGAGACACCTTCTTGGCATTTTGCAACAATTTAATATTATTCTATATTATTAAAATGAATAGTTGTAACACCCTTTATGGTTTTTTAGTTTTAATTTTAGCAGTTATTGTTTGTGTTGCTGTTGTTAATCGTGGGAGAAGAAAATATCTTCCGCCGAGCAATAGCGACAAGGAAAGGCTATCAAGATTAAAAGCCTATTCTTTTGGGTTTCCAACCTACCAAAGTTATCGTTTTGGTTATCCGTGGTGGTATAGAAGAGCACCACATCCATATTATTCACCTCGTCATTATTATGGATGGTGGTAAAGAAATAGTTCTGTTTTTAAAAAACACGATTAGTTTTCTTCAAAGAAGAAAACGGAATTATTTGTATCATTTTTTAAAATTAAAAAATGAAAATGAGATGTATGTCGATATAAGAAAATAACTAATATAAAACGTAGTTAAAATTATACTGTTTTTAATTAAAGAAGTATAATTTATATCTTTTCGATATGTCTAAGAAAAGTTTGATAGATGAGATCGAGAAAGCAATGAGTGACAAGGCCCGTACCCGTGTTTCTTCCACATCCTCTTGGCGTGGAAAAACAACCAAGGCAAAAAAAGGTAAGAAAATATATATTCCTAAATCTTTTTCTTTCAGGAGTTCCAAACGAAAGGGGGACTCCAAAAGCGACGAGGAAAGAATTAAGGGATTTCTAAATTCTAAAACGAGTGACTTCGAAGTTGAAGCCCGTTTTGGTACTTACCAAAAAATATTTCCAAAAACCAGGGGTAAAGAACCTTGGTGGCGATTTGACTCTTATATCAAGTCAGGATATGCTTTCTCTCAACTTTATAACTTTCTTCTTACACAATCAAAAAGCGTAAAAGGCGGAATTGCCATGTTTGAGGAGATGGTCGTGACAAACGACACTGTCAGAGTAATTTCTGATGATTTTATTGATATGAGAATCAGAGCTGTTAGTGATGAAGATGATACACTTTACGAAGAAAAGAAAAAACTGTCATACGTCGATAATACCGATTGGGGTATCAGAATTTCAAAATCATCAGAGGAATACTTGGGAGACGAAGAGGGGGAACATTTTGAGGAAATTTGGGAAACCCTAATGACAGGATGGGAAGATACCCGAGATTCTCCTCCGATAGAATACCGTTTTGTTGGGGACGAAAGAGAATCAGATGAAGTCACCGCAGAAGATAAACAAAAGTTTTCTTCTATAAAAAATAGAACTGTACTTACCAAACGTCAACGTCATCGTAACAGTTTTACTGGCCAAGATGGCGTTTACAACGGTTGGAGAATTGATCTAACTCGCGTCCACGAAGATTATTATCGTCGTGACGGTACTGTCTTCTCTTTGTCTAAATATGAAGTTGAAGTGGAAAGAGTTAAAAGTGTCCAATATGACTCTTTGATGGATGTTTTGGAAGAGATAATGAAAGTGATGCAAAATGTAACTGACGTTGACCAACTCATGAGTTTGCCCGAAAGGCGATTAGCTGTTTCTGAACATAACGACTTATTTTGGGCACAAATCAAACTCGATCATTGGTATCAAGGTTCTGATAAATATAAACTTTACAAAAATTATTGGAATCGTCCTCGCAATATCAAGTTAATGGATATGCTCCACCCTAAATTCGATCCAGCTGTTACTATTAAACTCGATGGTGTCAGACGGTTTATATATTTCTCTACCACGGGAGTTTATATGTATAGTGCTCCTTATGATTTATATAAAATTGGAGATCCCAATCCTACTTTAACAGGTACTTTTATTGACTGTGAATATATGGACGACGAAGGCAATGAGCTATTTTCTTTTGATATACTGTGTTGGAAAAATCGTAATATAATGCAACAAGGATTTAAAAAACGTCTTGACATTTTAAATGGTATCGATACAGCACAATTAACTGAGAATTTATGGGACATTGAATATCATAACAAACAATATTTTGGAATTACCGATGTCAAACCAGTACCACAAAAAACTATAATTAAAGAAAAACTTGATCCTCTCCTTACACTTAAATTAACTGTGTTATCTGACATCGTTTCTTCTCAAGAAAAAACTATCCGCGATCAAAAGGAAGAATTAGAAGGACGGGATGAACTCGCACCAGCCGAGAGAAGAAAATTAGTTTCTCTCAAGAACAAACTCAAGTTTATTTCTTCTGTGTCGGATATTATGGCTGTGTATGTTACGTATCTCTCCAGTAAATCCCTTCCTTCAGCCATCGGAGAAAAAACGCCGGAACAACAATTTGAGGAACGAGTCAAAGCTCTTCTTGTTAAAGCTCGAAAAACTAAATTTATGCCTCCTACAAGAGAAATATCGACGATCGATAAAACCACTAGGAAAAAATCAACTATGGCTGACATTCTTGTTCTCTTTAACACTTTGCAGAGAAAAAAGAAACGTGGAGAACTTTATGATAGAGTTGATGAAATAGTCAGTGCTTATAAGCAATATGTAGGTGGTAAAAAATCTAAAGATTCTAAAAAACAAAAAGAAATCGACAATCTTCTCAAAAGTGGACAAAAAGAACTCAAGAAAGAAATACAGGATATTTTATCGGGGATCGAAATTCCTGACGATGATGAAGAAGAAGATGTTATTATTGACGAACACCCACTCACTTTCTATGACAGAGTAAACGAGGCTTTGGATGTAAGCGAAGAAGATTTTTCAGGAAGAACAGATGGTCTCATATTTCAACCATGGGGTCCTTATCAAAATCGCTTTACTTTCAAATGGAAACCGGTAGATCGACTAACTATTGATTTCTTATTTTCTCAAATGTCGCCAAGTGAAGCTAAAAAGGCAAAGATTAAAAAAGGAGGAATTGGATTTTGGCTTATGGTTGTCAGTGATACTTTCCGAAAAACAATTAACATCACAGAAACAATTGGTGGTGAAACTATTTCATTACCAAAAGAAGGAAAATTTCATCCTCTCAAAGGTAAAGATGCTAAGGTAACAAAAGGTACTTACAAAGGACATGTTGGTACTATAACATCTGTTGAGAAAAAAGGTGTTCGTATGGCGATAATGACACCAGCCGGTTCACGAAAAGTATTATTTCCCCGTTCAGATTTGAAATTAGTGGAAATTGTTGAAGTGGCAACCACTACTCCTTCAAAGAACACTGTTTTTACCGGTTCTTCGATTCATCCTTATGCTGGCTACGTTGTTTTTAATAACAAAAAAGAGACATTGGGGATGAATGAATCTATCTTTGAATGTTCTTGGACAGGAGAAGAATTTAAAATAGAACGCCAGCGTGTTGACAGAGATAAACCCAATAATCTTCGAACGGCGTTGGATGTATGGCGTGATATGATGAGACCGATCAGCGAAGCCACCATAAGGGGCAATACATTGCAATTGACTCGTAAGTATATGAATATGGAAAAAAGTTCAATGCTTGCGAAAAATTTTGAGGAAGGAGATGTTGTATTGGATATTGGCTCAGGTCGAGGTGGTGATCTCAGGAAATGGGCTGATATAGGATTTTCTCGCGTGTTCGCCGTTGAACCCGATAAAGATAATCTGGAAGAATTAAAACGCCGCCGCGCCGACATGCTTTTTGGACCTGATATCATTACACTTGATATGGGAGCAGAAAAAACATCAAAGATAGAAAAGTCTATCAAAGCTCATGGTGGCGATCTTAATGGCATCGTCTCTTTCTTTTCCCTAACTTTTTTCCCCGGATCGGATGGAAGATACGAAGGTCTTCTTGACACTTTGTCTCTTTTGCCCGAAGGAGGAAAGTTTGTTGGTATTGTTCAAGATGGAAACAGAACCAGAGGCCTTTTGGAAGAGCACGACGGGATTTATAAAAATTCTGTTCTTTCTATAGAACAAGAACAACATGGCAGATTCACAGAAGATCCTATTGGTAATGAAATAATAATTGATGTTGTTGATCCAACTAGTATGGTTAAAAACCAAACGGAATGGTTATTTTATTTTGTCGATTTCAAAGATCGAATGGAAAAAGAAGGATTTCGACTTGTTCACGACAATTTTATTGAAAAAGGTAATGAATTTAATCAACTTTCTTATGATGCTCAAGCTTTTGTTCGTCTCCAAAGAAAGTTTGTTTTTGAAAAAGCAGCCAAGACCAAAACCATAGCTCGTCTGGCACCTCCTTCAAAGAGTAAATACGGACGATTGGGAAAAATAGGGACACGCGTTCTTTATTATTCAGTCGCTCCCGGTAATACTTATTTAGGAGGCGTATTGGAGGCTGTGGGAGATCGCATGTTTGAAAACTATTCTGATAAATCAATGTCTGAAAAAATGGTTGATATAATGAAACTTCGCCGAGAATGGGCTGATGCTGTCGATATGAAACTTTTCTCTAAATTATACGGAGGCCGATTAAAGAAGATAATAGAGAAAAAGTTTAATCTTACCGGAGAAGAAGCATTGGAAAGATACCAAGAACGTCTCAGAGATAAAAACTTTGAGGCAGGAGAAGTGTATCTATTGGCATTGATATCTCATTTTATGGAAATTAATGTATATACTCTTCGCTTCATGAAAAACAGACCTCTTGTTCCTTTTACGGTGCTTACCGAAGATGATTGTGCAGATTTTTATACTAACGATGAATCTGTTATCTTAGTCACATCTGATTTGGCTAATTACTACACCGTTTCTATCGCCAGAACTCGAGGTGGTAAAAAAGAGAAATCAGCTCTAATGGATAGCAAACTTAAATTAGTAAAAGATTTACAGGAAAAAATGTGTATTGAATAAATGTCTAGATTAGATGATATGAAGAAAGTCTTACTAAAAACATCGGAACCTTGTTACTATGAGGTGCATTTGTTTGACGGAAAGATATTCAAATATGTATATCGCGAATACAATTGTCTATATAAATTGTTTTTTAGATGTACCCCAGCTATTTATATTTATGGAAAAGACACCGAGTATAACAGATATACCGCAATAACATACAAACAACGATTGGCGATGAACCTAATAAATGTATATATCTATCTTTCATGAGTTATCAAAAATTATTTTTGTTTATGACAAAAATATTTTTATTGATTTCCAACTAGTGCCAGTTTTTTTGTCCTGATAGTTTTTTTCTTAGCTCCGTCTTTTTTGATATTTCTGCGATTTCTTCTATTTTACTCTCTTCGATTAATTTTTTGTGTTCCTCGATATTAACTATTTTTGTGGGATAATTTCCATAGTCCGTTCCGTAATAAAATTCTCCTCTTCTAAATTGTCTGGCGACCCATTTTTGTTCTTTACTCCCGAACCAATTTTCGTCTACCGGGAAAAGGTTATAGTAAGCGACTATCCTCGGTATATCTGATTTATTTCTAAGAGAGCGATGGGGAAGATGTTGATGCCAGTATAATATATCTCCGGGTTCGAGTTTGATGGGCGTCCACTTCATTTTCTTTATATACCCCTTCGAGTTGGAAGGAACGGCGATACCCTTTCTGATGAGAGTTTGAAAGAATTTAATACAATTTTGTATAGCGCGCGGTCCGACTTTATAGTAGTCAAAAGCTGCTTCTCCTTTTTCTAAATAATCGGCGTATATTGAAGCGTATCTTTTTATATGAGGAAGATACTTTTTATCAAATCCTTCTTTCCCGGTAGGTAATTTAAAAAATCGCGATCCCGAAGTATTTTTTGGAAATCGGAAAGAGGGATGCCCTGTTGCTGGATGAAAAAAATGACTCGCGAATTCCCAATAATGTTGAAAATAAGGGATGACACAAAAGGTCCCGCTATCTCTTGGGTTGATTTCGGTATCGATTTGAAGAGTGATTAGCGATTGAATGCGAAAAGGGTAGTTGACCTTGTTATTAAAAAGATTAGAATCAATATGTTGAGGCATATCTGTTGCTCCTTTTGGTTTAAGCGAGACTCTTTCTGGGCCGGTGATAAAAGCTAATTTGTCTGTTCCGTTAATCTCGGCCGAAATTTTGTATAATTCCTCGTTAAAAATAATACCTTCGAGGATATCGGGGTTAAAATGAGAATGAATCATTCCGGTAGATTTAGTAAAAATAGGCGTTAATGTATTCCCGTTTCGCCAAGGACAGCGTTTGGCTTCCTCTCCGAGTTCGTCGACGCGAAATTTTTGATCGACTAAAAGACGAGGGGTATCAGGATCGTCAGGATCTGCTGGGTGTCCCTGACGAATGAAGACGAGGTCTATTATTTCTCGATAAATGCTATCTGAGAGTTTCTGACATTTCTTTTCTGATAAAACGCCTTTAACAATTCGATAACCACTTTCCCCTAAATTATCGTATGTTGGTGATGTAATTATTTTTTGAGTTTCCATATTTTCTCGAAAATTAATATATATATACAACTTTCAATTGTCGTTTTTTTGGTAGTATATTATATGAAAAATGAAATAATAAAGAAACAATGAATAAATTATTGGTATATTTGCATAATGGCGTCCGTTTTTCCAGTGAGATGT
>Ga0316192_10003578_pt1 | contig 11321 bp, 9 predicted proteins | sample MerIslwburrow_MG_FD_204931 | JGI IMG/M metagenome (GOLD analysis project Ga0316192, IMG submission 204931) | Coastal sediment microbial communities from Maine, United States - Merrow Island worm burrow | ecosystem: Environmental > Aquatic > Marine > Coastal > Sediment | place: USA: Maine...
CCCATGGAGGGTCGCCCCGCCACGATTACCAGGTCAGAGGGCTGCAGGCCGGAGGTCATGCCGTCCAGGTCGGTAAAACCGGTACTGAGGCCGGTGATATCGCCGTCGGAGTTGAACAGTTCCTCGATGCGATCCAGTGCCTTCTGCAGCAGCGGGTTCACTTCCTGCGGTCCGCCCGCCTTGGGGCCCTGCTCCGAAATCTGCATGATGCGGCGCTCCGCCTCATCAATCAGCTCATCCGAGGTGCGCCCCTCCGGCGCGAAGCCACTATCTGCGATATCCTGCGCCGCCTCGATCAGCTTGCGCAGGCTGGCCCGCTCATTCACCACCTGGGCATAGGCGCGAATATTGGAGGCGCTGGGGGTGTTCTGGGCCAGCTCCGCCAGGTAGGGCAGGCCGCCGGCGGAGGCCAGCTCACCACTGGCTTCGAGTTTGTCGGCAACGGTGATCACATCCACCGGCTCCGACGCCTCGGCCAGCGCGGCTATCTGCCGGAAAATCAGCCGGTGGTCCGGGCGATAGAAATCACCCACCGTCACCGTCTCCGCGACCGAGTCCCAGCCATCTGCCGAGAGCAACAGACCACCCAGCACCGACTGCTCCGCCTCCACCGAGTGCGGCTGCATCTTGATGCGCGACACCTCACCGTCCCTGGGATAGGGAAGCTCGGAGACATTATCGGGAAATTCGGGATCGGCCATGGAATCGGGGGGGTTTATTATCGGGACTACACAGAGTATCGAAATTTGCACATGGGTGCAGTAGCGAATTTGATATTACGCCAATTTCCACCCCGGGGTCAGGCCTATAATTTATGCGCCGCTTGTGAGCGGCGCATAAATTATAGGCCTGACCCCGTCGTATGACCCCGTCGTACAAAAAAATGCACCGACCATTCCTGACCGGTGCATTATTAAATCATCTAGTACCTACCCCAAGGGCAGGCAAAGGATTTACTCGGGGATAACCGCCACGGCAACCATGGCAGTCACATCGCCGTGCACCTGGATAGCCACTTCGTACTCACCCAAATCACGCAGCGCACCCTCAGGCAGGCGTACTTCCGCCTTGTCCACTTCACAACCGGCTGCAGTCACCGCCTCAGCGATGTCGCGGGTGCCGATAGAACCGAACAGCTTGCCCTCTTCGCCAGCATTAGCCGGAATAGAGATCAGGCCCAGTTCATTGATCGCCTCAGCGCGAGTTTCCGCCGCGGTGCGCGTTTCAGCTGCCGCAGCTTCCAGTTCGGCGCGACGCGTTTCAAATTCGGCCAGGTTGTTAGCTGTAGCCGGCACTGCCTTGCCCTGGGGGATCAGGTAGTTGCGCCCATAGCCCGACTTCACATCAACCTTGTCGCCAAGGCCACCCAGGTTGCCGATGTTTTCCAGCAAAATGACTTCCATCGTATTTTCCTCTCTCTCGGGGAGTCGCCTCCCACGGTCTATAAAATTCTATGTTCAGTCTTCGTCGTCGCGTTTTGCGACGTCGTTGTTCGCCGGGGTCCAACGCTGGCGAAAATTCATCCAGCTGTCGGCTATCGCCGCGAACAACACCAGTAACTTCACCGGGTCAAAGATCAGCCAGGCAACATAAAAGCCTGCCAACCATCCCTTGCCCTGCCCCCGCACCTCTGCGCGGGCGTGCACCAGCGCCAGACCCGCAAACATCAGCGGGATGACGCAAATCATTGCCCAGGTGCGATAAGACGCCCCCATGCTGGCAAGGCCAACCGTCAGTAACGCCAGTAATGCGGCCACTGCCGGTGGGTAATACAGCGCCTTGAACTCCCCGCCAAAGCCGCCCGGGTTGTACAGCAATGCCTGCCAGTAGCGCGCCAGTAACAGGCACAGTACCGAGGTCATCCCCGCTCCGACACCCATCATGCCCGCAATCTGCGTCGCATCTGGCCGTGCCAGCATGACCTGCTGATCACCCTGGGACAGCTGCTGCTCCAGCGAGGCCAGGAACTCGCCAAAATAAGTGACGATCTGCTCCAGGGAGGCCCCGGCAAACGCTACCATCGCCAGGCCGGTCAACCCGCCTACCGCAACGCTGGCCAATACTGCCAGCGGCAGGTTTACCGTGTTGCGCAAAACTACTGCCAGCACCGTGGTACCCAACAGCAGCGACAACGGCCCGCTGTCTCCTACGGCATAGGCCAGTACACCGGCCGGCAACAGACCCCAAAATACTAACCAGAGCCCTGCCGCAACGCCCTTTCGCAGGATCACCAGAGCCACTACAGCGGCGCTGACCCAGCAAAACATCAAGCTCCCGGAGCCGGCCACCGTGACCAGCAACGCCTGGAAGCGCCCGCGCATGACAAACTCTGCCAGCCCCTTCATACCAGGCCTCGCTGTTGTATGGCGCGGGTCATGGACTCCTTACTGATGGCTGTCCGTGTAGGGCAACAGGGCCAGGAAACGCGCGCGCTTCACTGCAGTGGCCAGCTGACGCTGATACTTGGCCTTGGTACCGGTAATCCGGCTGGGAACGATCTTGCCAGTTTCGGATACATACGCCTTCAGCGTTTCCAGGTCCTTGTAATCGATTTCCTTCACGCCCTCGGCGGTGAAGCGACAAAACTTACGGCGACGGAAAAAACGTGCCATGGTAATACTCCTTCTGAATGCTTACTCTGCGGCCGGTTCTGCTTCAGCTGCGGGCTCTGCAGCCTCTGCAGCGGGAGCTTCTTTTGCGGCTTCGGCTTCACGTGTACTGCGCGCGGCATCAGATGCCTGGCGCTCTTCGTAACGGCTCTTGCGCTCGCGATTCTCTTTCTCCGCCTTCATGATGAAAGACTCGTCAGTAGACGGCTCATCGCGACGAATCACCAGGTTACGGATAACGGCGTCGTTGTAACGGAAGGTTGTGGTCAGCTCATCGAGAGCGTCATTGGAGGCTTCCACGTTCATCAGCACGTAATGTGCCTTGTGGATCTTGTTGATAGGGTAGGCCAGCTGGCGACGACCCCAGTCTTCCAGACGGTGCACCTGACCGCCGTCTTTCTGGATAGTCGAAGTGTAGCGCTCGATCATAGCGGGCACTTGCTCAGACTGGTCCGGATGGACCATAAATACGATTTCGTAATGTCGCATACGTAAGCTCCTTACGGGTTAATGCTACCCATCTCTCAACAACGAGTGGTGTAGCAAGGAGGATCGGCCGCACAGGGCGACCGGGCAAATTTTGAGGGCGGGATTCTACAGAGTTTGCGGGTGGGTAGCAAGCACCCTGCAAACCATGGTTTCCATCGTTTAGCCCCGCCTTTGGCGGACTATCTCAAACAGGCAGATACCGGTGGCCACCGAGACGTTGAGGCTACTCACGGAGCCCGACATGGGCAGGTTTACCAGGAAGTCGCACTGCTCCCGGGTGAGGCGCCGTAAACCGCTGCCCTCAGCCCCCATTACCAGTGCGATCGAGCCGGATAAGTCACTGTCATATATGGATTTTTCCGACTCACCGGCGGTGCCGTAAAGCCATACTCCGCGCTCCTGCAGGGCCTGCAGGGTACGGCTGATATTGGTCACACGCACAAAAGGCACCACCTCCGCCGCCCCACAGGCGACCTTGCGAACGGTGGGCGTGAGATCAGCAGACTTGTCTTTCGGCACCACCACGGCATCCACCCCCGCCGCATCGGCGCTGCGCAGGCAGGCGCCGAGATTGTGGGGGTCGGTGACGCCGTCCAGCACCAGCAGCAGCAGCGGGCCCTCCTTGTTGTCCACCACTCGCAGCAGATCCTGCTCCTGCCACAGGTTGGACTGGTTCATGTCACCGGATACCGGGGTATTGAACGCCTCCGCCACCACGCCCTGGTGTCGGCCACTGACCATCCCGTCGAGGTCCTGGCGCGGCTGCCGCGCCACCGGCACACCCTGGTTCTGGGCCAGCGCCACCAATGCGGCAATGCGCTTGTCTTCCCGGCCAGACTGCACCCACAGACGCTGCACCGATTTCGGGTTGCTGCGCAGCAGGCCGTCCACCGCGTGTAGTCCGTAGATCAACTGCATCAGCGGCGCCGTCGCTGACCTGTCTTGCGCTTAGCCTTGGGGGCGGCCGCGCCGCTTTTATTGCCCCTGCCACCTTTATTACCGCCCGAACCGCCCGGCTTGGCACCGGCCTTTTTCCTCTTGGATTTTCGCGGCGGGGCCGAATCAATCATCTCCAGGTCAATTTTGCGGTCATCCAGGTCCACCCTGGCCACCTGCACCCGCACCTTGCCCCCGAGCTGGAAGCTGCGGCCACTGCGTTCGCCAGTCAGGCGCTGGTGGGCAGCATCGAAACTATAGTAATCACCCGGCAAGGCGGTGACGTGCACCAGGCCTTCTATATACAGGTCCACCAATTCCACGAACAGACCGAAGCCGGTCACCGCGGCGATCACCCCATCAAACTCGTCGCCCACGTGCTCCTGCAAATACTCGCACTTAAGCCAGGAATCCACCTCCCGGGTGGCATCGTCGGCGCGACGCTCGGTCATGGAACTGTGCTCACCTGCCGCCACCATGGCCGCCACGTCGTAGGGGAAGATATATTTGGTCGGGATGGGCTCAGCGCCCGCCACCCGCAACACCGCCTCGGCTGACCCGGTAGAGCGCACCAGGTGACGAATACCGCGGTGCACCAGCAGGTCCGGGTAGCGGCGAATGGGGGAGGTAAAGTGGGCGTAGGCAGGGTAGTGCAGCCCGAAGTGACCGTTGTTTTCCGGCTGGTACACCGCCTGCCTCAGGGAGCGCAGCAGCATCACCTGAATAACATGGGCATCGTCCCGTTCGGTCACCTGTTGCAGCAGATGTTGATAGTCCAGCGGGGTGGGCTTGATGCCGCCCGACAGGTCCAGACCCAGCTCACCCAGGAAGCTGCGCAGGTTCTCCAGCTTTTCCTCGGTGGGCCCCTCGTGCACTCTATACAATATCGGTAACTGGTTGATCTCAAAGAAGTTTGCCGTGGCCACGTTGGCGCATAACATACATTCCTCGATCAACTTGTGGGCGTCGTTGCGCACCACCGGCACAATGGCCTCGATCTTGCGCTGCTCGTCAAAGATGATACGGGTTTCCACCGTCTCAAAATCAATGGCACCGCGCTCGTCCCGGGCCGCGCGCAGCACGTGGTACAGGCTGTGCAGGCGCTTCAGGTCCGGCACTCGGGCCTTGTCCACATCCGGATGCGAGCCCTTCTCCAGCACTTCCCCCACCTGGGTGTAGGTGAGGCGCGCATGGGAGTGGATGACCGCTTCGAAGAACTGGAATTTCGTCAGCTTGCCGCCCTGGCTCAACTCCATCTCGCACACCATGGCCAGGCGATCCACCGCGGGCTTGAGAGAGCACAGTCCGTTGGACAGAGCCTCCGGCAGCATGGGCACTACTTTCTCGGGAAAATAGACCGAGTTACCGCGATTGGCCGCCTCTTCATCCAGGGCCGAACCCGGGCTCACATAGTGGGACACATCGGCGATAGCCACCCACAGGCGCCAGCCGTTGCCATCTTTCTCGCAGTAAACGGCGTCGTCGAAGTCACGGGCGTCCTCCCCGTCGATAGTGACAAAGGGCAGTTTGCGCAGGTCCACACGGTGCAGCTTATCCTCTTCCCGCGGTTCGTCTTCCAGCCTGCCCGCCTCGTCCAGCACTTCATCCGGCCACTCCCAGGGAATGCCGTGGGAGCGAATCGCCACGTCGATTTCCATACCCGGGTCCAGGTGATCGCCCAGGATTTCACTAATGTGGCCCTTGGCCCCTAACCGCCGGGTGGGATAGTCGGTAATCACCGCGGTGACGATCTGGCCGGATTTGGCCTTACCCTTGGCCTTGGGCGGAATCAGTATCTGGTGCTGGATACGCGCGTTGTGCGGAATCACAAAGCCGATACCGCTGTCCTCCTGGTAGCGCCCGACAATGCTGCTGGTGTTCTGCTTCACCACCTCGACAACCTTGCCCTCCTGGCGTCCGCGGCGATCCACGCCGGTAATAGTCACCAGCACCTCGTCGCCGTCAAACACAAAATTCATCTGCCGCGCGTTCAGGTACACGTCATCGCCGTCGCCGCTCAGCGGGATGGCGAAGCCATAGCCGTCCTTATGCCCCTGCACCCGGCAGTGCAGCAGGTTCATGCGATTCACCATGCCGTAGGCGCCCTTGCGGTCCACCATCAGCTGGCCGTCGCGCTCCATGGCGCGCAGGCGCTTGCGCAGGGCGTCCACCGCCTGGTGGTCCTCCAGCGCCAGCTTCTTGGCGATCTTGCTGTGATTGAGGGGCTTTTTCGCCTCGGTGAGCAGCTCCAGGATAGCCTCACGGCTGGGTATGGGATTTTCGTAGCGGGCGGCTTCGCGCGCTGCGTGGGGATCGGCAGGTTTGCCTTTTTTGGTCATAAATGTGGTGTCTCTGATGAAAATATTTGCGAGAAAACTGACGCCGGTTACAACCGGCGGGGAAACTCTGTTAATTGTGATGTCCGCGCTTGCGGGAATCCGGAAGGGTCATCCATCCATGGATCCCCCGCGTTAGCGAGGATGACGCAGGCCATAGTATACGCCATGATTGACAAAGCCGCGCGGGAAAAGTAAAGTGCGCGCCCTCAGATTCCGCTGTTGCGGATTGTGAAGCCCAGGTGGTGTTGTGGTAGACACTGGACGCAGTCCAGCGCTCGAGCAAAAGGGCAAACAGTAGTAAAATCCACCCTGATTTATGCCCAGGTGGTGAAATTGGTAGACACGCTAGCTTCAGGTGCTAGTGCTCGCAAGGGCGTGGAGGTTCAAGTCCTCTCCTGGGCACCAAACATTAAGTGATTGTTTTTAAAAAACCTATCACTGTTTCTACAGACGCCGACTGCGAATCTTCGTAGTCGGCGTTTTTCGTTGTGCAAGCAATGCCAGCTCCGCCAGCAGACCATTCACGCATGCAAACCTTTGCGTCAACCTGTTCGAGTTGCGGTGCAAATCGCCATAAGGCCCTGGTGCGCCCCCCAGGGACTATCCCACATGACGACGCAGTTTCGATATGGATATCGCCGTCATCATGGGAGACAATCTCCTGCAGCAAGCCCGCCGCGAGCCAGCGGCCCGCTCTTGTTTCTGAATCCGTTTTCTGAATCCGTTCTCTGAACCCATAGCGTGGACATAATACTAATGAAACCAAACCGCTTCCTTCTGACCCTGCTGCTCGCCGGCACAATACAAGTCACCTGGGCCGCACAGGCCACATCCAAACGGTTGGTAGAGGACCAGGAGCCGGGTAACTGGATGGCCCATGGGCGCAACTATGGTGAGGAGCGCTATTCACCCCTGGCCAAGGTAAACGACGCCAATGTGGACAAACTCGGCCTGGCCTGGCGCTATAAATACCCCCTGGATCGCGTGGTTGAGGCCACGCCCATCGTGGTCGACGGTGTGTTGTACACCACCGGTGCTTACAGCATGGTATTTGCTCTTGATGCCACCTCTGGCGAGCTGTTATGGCAGTACGACCCCAAAGTGTGGCGCGGCATCCAGGGCCGGGGCTGCTGCGATGCCGCCAACCGTGGCGTCGCCGTCTGGGAGGGTAAGGTGTACGTCGGCGTTTACGACGGGCGGCTGGAGGCACTGGATGCCAAAACCGGCGAACTGGCCTGGTCAGTCAACACCCTGATTGACGCGGAGCGCAACTACACCATTTCCGGCGCACCGCGGGTGGTCAATGGCAAGGTCATCATCGGCAACGGCGGTGCCGAGTTCGGGGTACGCGGCTATATCACCGCGTATGAAGCGGACACCGGCAAGCAGGCCTGGCGCTTTTTCACCGTGCCCGGAGACCCTGCAAAGGGCGACGAGAGCGACACTATCACCATGATCCGCAAAACCTGGCACGGCGACCAGTACTGGAAACAGGGCGGCGGCGGCACCGTATGGGACTCCATGGCCTATGACCCCGAACTGGACCTGCTGTATATCGGCGTTGGCAACGGGTCCCTTTGGAACTACAAGCTGCGTTCCGAGGCCAGGGGGGACAACCTGTTTGTGTCCTCCATTGTCGCGTTGCGCCCAACGACCGGCGAGTACGTCTGGCACTACCAGACCACACCGGGGGACGCCTGGGACTACACCGCCACCCAGCACATCATCGTGACTACCCTGCAGATCGAGGGCAAACCCCGCCGGGTGGTGATGCAGGCACCTAAAAACGGCTTTTTCTACGTGCTGGACGCGGCCAGCGGGCAATTCATTTCCGCGGAAAAGTTCGGCGAAGTCACCTGGGCCAAAGGCATAGATGCCAAGACCGGGCGCCCCATAGTAGATAAGGAAGCGGCGGACTACTGGACAAACAGTGAGCCGAAAACCGTGTTTCCCGGTTCCCAGGGCGCACACAACTGGCCGCCCATGAGCTTCAATCCCCAGACAGGCCTGGTGTACATCCCCCAGCAGGTGACGATGGAACATTTTGTGCCACTGGATTCCCCGGAGCCGGTACAGACGGGCGTACCGAATCTTGGCATCGTCACCCCGGTGGTTCCACAGACATTGGCGGGCATCGAGGAACTGGCCCAAATCTACCGGGGTAACCTGGTCGCCTGGGACCCGGTGAAGCAGGAAGTCCGCTGGAAGCGACCCTACGAGCATATTCACAACGGCGGGACTCTCAGCACCGCGGGCAATCTGGTATTCCAGGGCACCGCGGATGGCCGCGTAATGGCCTACGCGGCCGATACCGGTAAGCCCTTATGGCAGCGAGAGGTGTCCAGTGGCACAGTGGCCGGCCCGGTCACTTATTCTGTTGACGGGGAACAGTATGTCGCCTTCAACGTGGGCTGGGGCGGCGCCTTCCCCATCACTTTCGGTGCCCTGGCCTACCGCACCAAAGTTATCCCGGATTCCAACCTGTACGTATTCAAACTGGGCGGCAAGGCACCCATGCCCGAGGTCACGCGTCGGGAACTGGAGCTACCTTCCCCGCCGCCGGTCACTGCCGACGCGGCCGCACTGGCAGAAGGGAAGAAACTGTTTGCCAACCACTGCGGCGTCTGCCACGGCCTGGCGGCCATCAGCTCTGACATCATTCCCGATCTACGCTACCTGCCGCAGCAGACGCACGAGGAGTTCCTGCCAATCGTATACGGCTTGCGTTCGCACAAGGGTATGCCACCCTTTGGCGGAATTCTGGAACCCGGGCAGATTGAAAACATTCACCAGTACATTATTCAGCGCAGCCACGATTGGCGCGAAGAGCTGCTGATAACGAATACTGTGAAAGAAAACCAGGCGCCGTAAGCAGATCGGCATGGAATAGATCAGCTGCTGTTTTATTCGGCCTTTTTAGAATATCTTGCCCGGGTTCAGCAGGTTCTTCGGATCGAGCGCCTTTTTTACGGCTTTCATCATTTCTATTTCGGTCGCGGAACGGGAGTGCGGCAGGAATTCCCGCTTATCGAGCCCGATGCCGTGCTCCGCAGAGATTGAGCCATTCACCCGGGCCAGGCGTTCATAGACCATACTTTCCACCGCGTGTTTGTCACGGGCGGGGCCAATACCCAGGTGGATATTGCCATCCCCCAGATGACCAAAGGACATCATCCGGGCTTCCGGGAACCGCTGTTTCAGTTCTTCCTCGATAGCGTTGACGTAGGCCTCCATCTCGCGAATTGGTAGACTGACATCGAAAACCGCTGCCGGGCTGATAGCGTGGATTAACGCTTCCACATCGTCACGCATCTCCCAGAGCTGCGCCGCCTGCTGGCTTGACTGCGCGATCACCGCGTCGGCGATATGGCCCTCTTCCATCAGCGTCCCCAGCACCGTCATAAACTGCTCTTCTTCGCGCTCGGCATCCGAGCCCTCCGATTCCAGCAGGACGTAATAGGGATAGTCCGTCGGCAGGAAGGCCTGGTGCTTGCCGGTTTCTTCGACCATGTAATGGTAGTAATTGCGCCACATGACCTCGAAAGAGCTGAGCTTGCCCTCGAACTCTATGCCCAGTCGCCGCAACAGCCCCGCTACATCTTCGAAACTGGCCAGTGCCACAAACGCGGTCTGCACACTGCGCGGCGCCGGTCGCAAGCGCAACACCGCGCGGGTAACGATACCCAGGCTGCCCTCACTGCCAATGAACAGGTGCTTGAGATCGTAGCCCGCGTTGTTCTTGAGCATTTCGTTCATTGAGGTGATTACGGTGCCGTCCGCCAGTACCGCTTCCAACCCCAGCACCTGCTCGCGCATCATGCCGTAGCGGACCACGCTGTTACCGCCGGCATTGGTGCTGATCATGCCGCCGATGTTAGCGCTGCCGCGGGCACCAAAGTCCACGGCGAACAGCCAGCCGGCCTCAGCCGCCAGTTCATGCACATTTTGCAGGATGGCTCCGGCCTGCACGATCATCGTGCCTGCCTCGTCATCAACATGCTCAATCGCATGCATCCGTTCCAGGGAAATAACAATGTCCTCGGGCCCACAGGTAATGCCGTTGACCAGGCCGGTCAGACCGCCCCAGGGGATTACGGTTTGATCGTGTTCATGGCACAGGGCCATGATGCGCGACAGTTCTTCAGTGCTTGCCGGGCGCACGATAGCCCGCGCCGGGCAGTTTCCCAAACCCCAGCTGAAATTGGGTCGGGCAGTTACATCGTCGCCGGTGAGTATGCCTTTGGGTCCGACGATGTCTGCTATGGATTGCATAATACCCATGGGCTATCTTCCATCTACTGCGTATTTGAGCAAGCATAGCCCAAATCGACCGCGCGCAACGTCAAAAAAAATGACCATGCCACTACATCAGGGCCGCCATGGGTAAGCACGTCACAGATACCCGTGCGCGCAACGGCACCGGGCCTCAGCTCCTGTGCTGGCCTGGCCCCTGCAAAGCCATGTACTTCTTAGCTTGAGCGGCATTTTTATTCACCCTATGATGCGGTATCTGATTTCGCAGAGGCACCCCCATGAACCTGAACCAGAAAATCACCCTGTCCCCTGAAGTGATCTCCCAGGAGGTGTCCGGGGAGACGGTGCTGCTGGACCTGGAGAGCGAGAATTACTTCGGCCTGGACGAGGTGGGCACCAGGATCTGGCAGTTGATCAAGGAAAAAGACGACCTGCAGGCGATATACAACACTTTGTTGGACGAATACGAGGTGGAGGAATCGCGCTTGCAGGCGGACCTGGAGGCCCTGCTGGGCGAGATCTCCAAACTGGGGCTGGTGTCCCTGGAGGCCCGCACATGAGCCGGCAGCGCCACTACCGGGCCTGCCACCTGTGTGAAGCCATCTGTGGGGTAGTCATCGAGACGCAGGGCAGTGAGATTGTCTCGATCAAGGGCGATAAAGACGACCCCCTCAGCCGCGGCCATATCTGTCCC
>Ga0316192_10003581_pt1 | contig 11320 bp, 7 predicted proteins | sample MerIslwburrow_MG_FD_204931 | JGI IMG/M metagenome (GOLD analysis project Ga0316192, IMG submission 204931) | Coastal sediment microbial communities from Maine, United States - Merrow Island worm burrow | ecosystem: Environmental > Aquatic > Marine > Coastal > Sediment | place: USA: Maine...
GTACACGTAAAACCATTGAAGTCGCACTAGCAAACAGCCCTGTGAAGATTTATCCAGGTTCGTGTAGAAATAATCGATTTTCCGAACAGCTTGAAACGCTTGCCATTAGAGTCAGGGTTGACCATCAGGTCATTGAATTTACAGACACTATTCAAGGTTCTTTTAAGCAACAACTGAATAAGGATGTTGGCGATTTTGTAATAAGACGGGCGGATGGGCTAATTGCTTATCAATTAGCTGTGGTAATTGATGATGCTCAGCAAAATATTTCTGAAATTATCCGAGGTGCCGATCTTTTTGATAATACGCCCAGACAAATCTTTTTACAGCAGTTACTTTCCCTACCAAGCATTAACTATGGTCATCTACCGCTTGTGGTGGACGCAAACGGGATTAAAATCAGCAAACAAGCACAAGCTCCTGCAGTCGATGTTGCAAAACCAGTAGCATGCGTTCATACGGCTTTAAATTTTTTAGGCCAAAATCCACCACAAGAATTACTCAATGAACCTTTAAATACCTTATGGCAGTGGGCAATTACCAACTGGAATATTAAAAAGGTGCCACAGCAACAATTAAAGAAATAAATTGATAGCATCATTTAGTTTGAGACAGTACACTACGTAAAACAATAGTTATTCAAAAATATCAATAGGAGAGCTAATGTCTACTGATAAAAATATTGAATCCACATTGCAAGAAAACCGTCTATTCCCCCCTTCAAAATCCTTTGCAACAAATTCCAGGATTAGTAGTCAAGAGCAACTCGATGCGCTTTACAAAAAGGCAGCGGATGATTATGAAGGTTTTTGGGGTGATCTTGCCACACAAGAAATTAACTGGCAGAAACCCTTCGAGTCTATCCTGGATTCCAGCAAGGCACCTCATTTTCGCTGGTTTTACGATGGTCAATTAAACGTTTCCTACAACTGTATTGACCGTCACCTTGAGACCAAAAGTGATAAAACGGCTATCATTTTTGAAGGAGAAAATGGTGATACACAGCACATAAGCTATACCGAACTACACGCTAAGGTCTGCCAGTTTGCAAACGCACTAAAATCACTCGGGGTAAAAAGCGGCGACCGTGTCGTAATCTATATGCCCATGGTCCCCGAAGCCGCTATCGCGATGTTAGGTTGTGCACGCATTGGTGCTATCCACTCAGTAGTTTTTGGTGGGTTTTCTGCTGAATCCTTAAAAGATCGTATTGAAGACGCCGGTGCGACCATTGTAGTAACTGCAGATGGTGGGCACAGGGGTGGGAAAATTGTTGAGTTAAAAGCGGCTACCGATAAAGCACTGAGCATTGGTTGTGCAACTATTCAAAAGGTCATTGTGCTCCAGCGTACAGACCACAACGTAGACTTGCAGGAAGGCAGAGATATTTGGTGGCATGATATTGTCAATGACCAAAAAAATGAATGCGAGCCTGAATGGATCGATAGCGAACACCCCTTGTTTTTGTTATACACGTCAGGCTCCACAGGAAAACCCAAAGGCATACAACACTCGAGTGCAGGATATTTACTAAATTCTATTGTGACCATGAAATGGGTTTTTGATACACGCGATGATGATGTTTATTGGTGTACGGCGGATGTCGGCTGGATAACGGGACACAGTTACGTAACCTATGGACCACTGGCTATTGGCGCCACCATGCTAATGTACGAAGGCGCTCCAACGATTCCAGACTCTGGAAGATTTTGGAAAATATGCCAGGATCATGGCGTCACAATATTTTATACAGCACCAACCGCAATTCGCGCATTAATGAAACAAGGGGATGACTTTCCAAACACATACGATCTTTCCAAATTACGCTTGCTTGGTACGGTAGGTGAACCCATAAATCCTGAGGCTTGGATGTGGTATCACAATGTGATCGGCAAAGAAAATTGCCCGATTGTCGATACATGGTGGCAAACAGAAACCGGCGCGAATATGATTGCACCCATACCCGGCGCGACTCCCACCAAGCCAGGTTCCTGTACTCGAGCCTTACCTGGTATTGATGCCGATATTGTGGATGAACAAGGAAACAGCATCACCGCACCAAACCAGGGTGGCTATTTAGTCATTAAAAAACCATGGCCATCCATGTTACGCACTATATGGGGTGATGATAATCGCTATAGGGAAACTTATTGGGATAAATTTGATGGAAAATACTATCTTGCCGGTGACAGTGCGCGACGTGACGAAGATGGTTATTTCTGGATAATGGGTCGCATCGACGACGTGCTCAATGTATCTGGCCATCGTTTGGGTACAATGGAAGTAGAATCTGCCCTTGTCGCTAACCCCAAGGTAGCAGAAGCAGCCGTTGTGGGAAGACCCGACGAGATTAAGGGTGAAGGTATTTTTGCTTTTGTGGTTTTAAAAGGAGAGCGACCTCAAGATGGTATTGATGACGCGCTAACACAGGAACTAAGAGCCTGGGTTGCTGAACAAATTGGACCGATCGCCAAACCAGATGAGATTCGTTATGCTGATAACTTACCAAAAACGCGTTCCGGTAAAATTATGCGCCGTCTGTTACGTACTATCGCCAAAGGTGAAGAGATAACACAAGACACTTCTACGCTGGAAAACGAAGCGATATTAGAACAGTTAAAGGGTAAAACATAGGTTAAAACATAGGTTAAAACATAGGTTAAAACATAGGTTAAAACATAGGTTAAAACATAGGTAAAAGGCTATAGGAACGAGGTAAAAGATAAAAGATAAAAGATAAAAGATAAAAGATAAAAGATAAAAAGGTAAAAAGATAAAAAGATAAAAAAAAAAGGCTAATTAATGGCGGTTTCTTGTTCGCGGAGATAGACCTCGATAGTTAGTTCACCAACGAATAGTGCGTCTATGAACATTCCATCAATAGTGGAAAATACTTTTAGGCCTGCTTGCTCTTGGGGTTGGATATCTTCATATTGCAAATAGTCATAAGGCAATCTTACATCCATGGTGACGTGCATTGGGTAATAGCCGTCTAAAAATTTGCGTAAAAATGGGCCGTTACGCATACTATAGGTGCCGTCGTAATTTGAGTGTAAGGCTTTTACTTGCGCTTTCACGCAGACCTGCGCGTTACGATCTATGTTTTCCAATTGCACAGAATTACCTTCCACCCACGCTGCACCGATATTTTTACTGCTAAGCACGGTTAATTCTCGAGTCTGACTTTTACGGTAAAGAATTTGTGCCGCCAAAACGGCATCCAAATTTTCATGGCATTGAACCAAATCTACCCAACCATCTTTTAAACTACTCTCTAAAATTGTTAATTTATTTTCTAACAAATGTGGCGCTTGGCTAGGAGGAGAATTAAGAAATTCCAAGTCACCCTCATTAACCGCGAGGGCTTTGGCGACGATTAGATCTTCTTCTTCCAACCATCGATCAAAATCAATATCATCCGCTGATTTCATTCCCATCAGAGCCAAGGTGATCACGGACATTACACAGAGCAGTAATCCCCGCCCCCCGATTCCTCGTATGATTCCCGATTTCCACATAGCAAAAGTCTCCATCAAACCTAGAAATACTCAGTCGAATCAAAATTGATGACATTTTTTGATTAGGACAATATTGTTACCTATCTATCACAACACCAAATCAATCTTAAACATTATTAATGTGTAAATGTTGTTATTTAATAGAGTAAATGTAATGTATTTTACTAAGTCTTTCTAGAGTAATTTTGAAATAGATTATTACTTTCTGGCAGGCATACTTTGATTAATTGTAATTACTGACGACACAATATGAAAATAACATGCCCCACAAACAATGAGTTACAGCGTTTTGTTAAAATTAAACCTAAAATAATCACAAAGACCCTATTTTCTATAGAGTCAAATTTATTAAGAAAAAACCCTTTTAATAAGTATTTTTAGATACGTGACCTTATTTTTCTTTCCTGGATTTTTTGGTAGCTGAAGGTATATTGACGTAACTGATGAGAAGAAAAGAGACCTGACTGACGCTGTTGTGTAGCGAAAGCCAGGTTCAATAATGACATCCAAGCGTTGGACATCACTCAGTATCAATCGTTGCTTGTCCGAATCAAATGTAAGGTCTAGTTTCCGTTTAATTCGTAGTGATGCTTGTCAGATTCGTAGAAAGTATTGATCGATTCAAATGCAAGTTCTTTTGCCAAATCCTCTTCTCCCGCGCGATACGCAGTGACAGCTTTGATGAACAGCTTACGTGCCTGAGCAAGCAGGTCTTTCGCTTGTGAATTTGTGGTCGTTTTTAGTGAGTATTCAAGAGTTGAATACTCCAGTAACCGCTGGTTGTGTACAAGGACTGCCCCGGCGGATAACATTGAACGATCTATATTGTTAGAGACGCTATTGCCATACATATTGTTATACGTATCGGCCTGAGCGTTGCCCGTAACTAAGAATAAAGAACTAAACAACAAAATCAATAATGATGTCTTCTGCGCTGTATTTTTCATCGTAGTAACTCCAGATTAACTTCCTGTTATTGTAAAATTAGAGAGCTGAAAAGAGCTGTTTGAACAACGTTTTAACGAATGCAAAAAACAAGTTTTCTAGCAATTAGTTTTTGGCTTGATAGTGTGCTTCAACAGACTTGATCACCACCAGGATGGAACTAACAGCCATGTCTTTGGCCTCCTGTTTTTTGCCTGATTTATACAAGCTATGGGCCTGTTGATATTTGGCCTCGGCATCGCTAAAGTAGTCCTTGGCCTTTTTATTGCTGCTCGTTTTCAGTGTTTGACTAAGGTTAGAACTGGTAAGCAAGATTTTGTTACGGTCAAGAATGGTTCTCGCCGCGACCTGAGTGAAATCCGCGTTTTGACTATGCGTATAACCCATTGCGTGGGTTGTGGCATACGAATCTGCCTCAGTGGCTAACATCAGTGTTATAAACATACCACCCATTAAAGTGAAAGCTGTAAAATTTGCTGTCTTCATTTCATTACTCCTTTGCTGGTTTCTTTTTCCATGGTTTTGTAAAAGATTGCTGACAACGGTGGCTCAATATCCTTTATAGGCCCATACAATCTAGCAGCATCTTACCTGAGTAATTTACTAAGGTATCTGGGCGAGATGATCTGCTAATTTGTAGGCTATTGCAAGCGATATTTTCAGTATTTTGCTGACTTGACCTTTGAAAATTCTTATGTTTGCTATAAATTTTAATTATAGACCTGCTCAAAAATATGACTTTTGTGCTCAAGAAACACTGATTTTTCAATAACTTCAGAGAATTACGCGAAATTGCACAGAGTGCCCCAGCTGTTTCGTCTCGAATCCAACTGGATTTAACCGAATGTCTAGACCTTTATACGACAACAATTATTACAGGATTTGCTCGCCATTTTGTCTGTTATGGCATAACTAATGAAAATAGCGGCCTTAATGACCCAAGGCTATTGCATTTGGTTTCGAGCTAATTTTTACTACGACATATTTGCGGATTGTGAAAGGAGAAGCGATATTTTGTGGTTTCGGGCCATAATTATTTTAATCGGCGTTTTTGGCGCATCTAAATCCAAAACTATCATTTTTAGTTCTTTTCGCAAAAAATGCTCGATTAAATACCGGAGCTGAAATACCACATTTGTAAAAAGAACAATCAAACCATGATCCACCTTTCAAGGTCTTATATCGTTTTCCATAACTCTCGGATGCAACTGAATTCTTGGGATAGGCCGTGTACCAAGAATCAGTCCACTCCCACACATTGCCCGACATATCGTATAAGCCATAAACGCTGATACCCTTTTCGAAAGATCCTACTGGTGTCGTATCACCAAATACACCAATTTGCTTCCAACGCAATGGTGTATTGGCGTTTTTAATATCGAATATTTCACCCCAGGGAAACATCTTACCATCAGTTCCGCGTGCAGCCTTTTCCCATTCTTGATCAGTGGGTAAACGTTTACCTGCCCACTTACAATACTCATATGCATCATCCCAGGATACATAAGTCACTGGGTGATCGGCTTTCCCCGCGGGAAATGTTCTGTTTCTAAAGTGTGTGGGAGATCGACGATTTTTCGCATTGTTAAATTTTTTATATTGAAGATTCGTTACTTCGTAAATATCTATGTAGTACGCAGGTAGATTTACTTTGTGTTGTGGACCTTCGTCGGGTAAACGGTCATCGGTCCCCATAATAAATTCACCAGCCGGTATGAGGATCATCTCGTTTGGTTTATCCTCTAACCTACTTCCCTGATAGTATATTGGATAACGCATGCCTAAAGCTAAGGGCGCATTACTATCCTTAACAGACTTACTATCCCCTTCCTTTGCACTGATCTTACGTAATCCCATCTCGCCTAAGTTATGACAATTTTGGCATTGTTCTAAATTAGAATCAGTTGTATTAATCTTATCCTTATGATGGCAGGACTCGCATTTATTATTTGTTTCTCTATGTAAATCGATGTCAAAGTCTTTTGCTTGAACGCAGAAATCAACAATTAATAATATAAAAATAATAGATAATTTAATTTTTTGCATGGAGTCAATACACGTTTTTGATGTTATTCATTGCATCTTTATCTTATCAGAAGTACGGAACACTAAAATGATTCTAATATGACCAGGCAGGTTCCCAAATTATCTCAAAACCCAACTCTTGGGAATTAGCTTTGTATTTGGAGCAAACAACAAAATCGGCTATAGCCACCAAGTGGTTATCGAAATAAATCAAAGGAATACGACCTCTTAACCAAGGTGGTATGGCCAGTTCCTGGAACAGTTTTTTTAACGGTCTTGTACCGACCTTTTCGTATTCGCAATAGGTTTCACCTCCTTGCCTGAATACAATTTTAACATTTTCAGATTGCGCTACAATATTTTTAACGCCATTGCCTTTTAATGATTTTACCGATAACTTACCAAATATTGGTGATTGAATACTGGAATTAAAATCCCAAGAAATTTCTAAATCAGCGGTATGTTTCTTTAACGGTGGCATCGCATAAAGTCGGTCTTGATACCGCCTAATTTCACACCCCGGCCATGCTACAAGAGGCGTCGCAGTGCGTGAGGCATTTATTACCGAATTTATAATTTGTTGCATACCAGCCTGTGTCGGCCCGGGCAATCTAAGTTCTTTGATCCAATAACGGACAATATTTTTACGCTTTATTTCGTCAATGGCATTCAGAGCAGACACTGACAGGGTCTGTTTATCAAGCAGTACGTCTTGCATTCCAGCATGAGAATCAATTTCAATAATATGCTGTGCTTCCGCACACAATTGAGCCGATCTGGAGACGGTTTTTGAAAACGCAGGCCAGCGTTTTTTGATGAGAGGAATCACCTCATGTCTCAAATAGTTTCGACTATACGACAGTTCCTTATTGCTTGCATCCTCTACCCATGACAAGTTTTGCTCTTGGGCATATTCGAATATTTGTTCTCGTGTCAATGTCAGTAAAGGTCGCGCAATATATCCCCCGGCAAATGGAGCAAATTCCGGCATTGATGCCAGGCCTTGAGGTCCGCTACCACGAAGCAGTTGTAATAATAAAGTTTCTGCCTGATCGTCTTGATGTTGTGCTGTCAGTAGACATTCATGTGCCCGTAATATTGAGCGAAACGCCCCATATCTTGCTTCTCGAGCCAAGGCCTCGGGACTTTCTCCTGATTTTAAGTGTACTTTGACACTAATAATATTAATTTCAATCGCTAATTTTCGACAAATATCGGCACAATGTTTAGCCCAAATGTTAGCGTCACTACTCAAGCCATGGTTAATATGCACTGCTCTCAATTTTATAAGGGGGAAATGTAGTGAAACCACACTAATCGATTGTAACAGGACGTGGGAATCCATACCGCCGCTATACGCAACACAAAATTCGACAACTTTATTGGTATTATGTAAACGTTGGACTAATTTTGAAACTTGCTCTGGAAGATCCACCATTATCTTATTGCAGTGTTTTGTTTTAACTCTCGTCCCCGCGCTCTGCGTGGTTATAACCTATAACCTTTTACCTATGTTTTAACCTATGTTCATTCTTCTGTGAAATTTCCGATTTTCATGAGTCTTTCATAACGTTGTTCTAATAACTTATCCAAAGGAATGTTTTCAAGATACTCAAGATTTTCTACCAACACATTCTTAATGTTTAGCGACATAGCCTCGATATCTCGGTGAGCAGCACCCAGTGGCTCTGGAATGATTTGATCGACAAAACCTAAATCTTTTAATCGCTGCGAAGTAATACCCATTACTTCAGCAGCCTCTGCCGCATTTTCAGCACTCTTCCATAAAATAGACGAACAACCTTCTGGTGATATTACAGAATACGTACTATATTGCAGCATCATATTTCTGTCTCCTACACCGATAGCAAGCGCCCCGCCTGAACTGCCTTCACCAAGCACCAAGCAGATTATGGATGTCTTGAGTTGAGACATAACCAATAGATTTTTCGCTATGGCTTCACTCATACCTCTTTCTTCAGAACCAATACCAGGATATGCGCCTGGAGTATCAATAAAGGTAATTATCGGTAATTTGAATCGCTCCGCTAACTCCATAAGTCTGAGTGCCTTGCGATAACCTTCTGGACGAGGCATACCAAAATTACGTTTAATCTTTTCGTTTGTGTCACGACCTTTTTGCTGACCGATTATCATCACTGGTTTGTTATCCAATCTACATACACCACCGACAATAGCTGGATCATCAGCGTATGCACGGTCTCCATGCAATTCATGAAAATCAGTAAATAAATGCGGTATGTAATCCAGTATATAGGGGCGTTGTGGATGACGCGCCAATTGAGAAATTTGCCAAGCAGTTAAATTGGAAAATATTGTTTCCGTCAGTACCTGACTCTTTTCCTGCAGACGTACGATTTCTTCTGAAATATTAATTTCAGCATCGGACCCCACAAAACGAAGCTCTTCTATTTTTGCTTCGAGCTCATTTATGGGTTGTTCAAACTCAAGAAAATTTAAATTCATGTTTTTTTGATTACTTTATCGTTATTAAACTTTTCGAATATTAACAATTACTTGCAACATATTGTATTATTTATGTATTTCGTAATGAAAAACACTATTACTATTATAATTCAATCTTTCCACACTTAATAGTTTTATTGACTTCTTGTGCATTATTCGTCGCCCACATTCAGTTTCGATTTTATCGATATTCAATCTTTACCTGCGATTTACCAACTAAATCGGAAAGCCGATTAATCAGTTCATCAGTGGGATGTATACGCCACCGCTCCCCAAGAGACAGTCTAACGGAAGCATTTTGGCCCTGATACTCTACATAGACTGGGCAGCTACCATCGATATATGGACTTAGTGTGTCTTGAAGTGAATTAACAAAACCATTTTTTGCCGCCAAATAGTCCGTATTGACAAGGAGATGTTTTGCGTAAATTTCGCGAGCGCGTTCGACGTCAATTAATTCTTTGACACTCATTTTAGTGTTACCAGTATAATCATCAATACTGATTTCCCCTTCAACAATTACCACACGATCTTTTGCTAGCATATCTCGGTTTTTATCGTAAGTTTCTGAAAATATTGCCAATTCTAGGCGGCCTGTTTTGTCATCAATAGTAACAAAGGCCATTTTGCCTCCTCTACGAGTATTCATCGTACGAATTGCGACGATTAATCCTGCTAAGACAATCGATTTTTTACTGTTAGGATTCAATTTAGCTATTTGGCAAGTAATGATATTCTTCAGTTCACTCTCATAACGTTCAATAGGATGCCCGGTCAAATAAAGGCCCAATGTTTCTTTTTCTTTCGTAAGACGTTGCTCGTCCGTCCAGTCTTTAACTTGAACAAAAGGTCGGTGGGGAATACCTTGCTGGGTACTAGACACACCAAACATGTCATTTTGGCCACTTATATGATTTTGAGTGTGCTGCTCCGCAAGGTGCAATGCAGTCGATAAGGTAGCCATCAAGCTCGCACGATTAGGGCCTAATGCGTCCAAGGCTCCGGCACCTAATAATGCCTCCAGAGTCCTACGGTTAACCTTGCGCGCATCGACGCGCTGACAAAATTCAAATAGGTCTTTAAATTGGCCGTTTGCCTTATACTCAGTTCGTATGTTTTCTATTGCGCCTTCACCAACCCCCTTGATGGCGCCCAGCCCGTAATATATTGCCCTATTATCCTTAATAGTAAATGCATACTCACAATTATTAATATCGGGAGGCATAACGTCCAAAGAAAGATCTCGGCATTCATCGATTAACATAACAACTTTATCTGTATTGTCCATATCGGCTGACATCACCGCTGCCATGAACGCGGCAGGATAATGTGCTTTTAACCAAGTAGTTTGATAGGATAATAGAGCATACGCTGCTGAGTGAGATTTGTTAAAACCATAACCAGCAAATTTTTCCATAAGATCAAAAACATAAGTTGCTGTCTTTTTATCGGTACTGCGCGCAACGGCACCATTGGTAAAAATTTCCCTTTGCTTAGCCATTTCTTCCGGTTTTTTCTTACCCATAGCCCGACGTAATAAATCAGCGTCACCTAAGCTATATCCAGCTAAAACCTGCGCTATTTGCATTACCTGTTCTTGATATAAAATTACGCCGTAGGTCGGGTTTAATATTGGTTCCAAATCGGCGTGAGGATATTCGACTTTAGCTCGACCATGTTTTCGATTAATAAAATCATCGACCATGCCTGATTGCAGAGGGCCTGGACGGAACAATGCTACCAGAGCAATAATGTCTTCAAAATGATCCGGCTGTAAGCGTTTGATGAGGTCTTTCATTCCTCTGGATTCCAACTGGAACACTGCGGTTGTTTTACAATTTTTCAGTAGTTCAAATGCTTTAATATCATCAAGAGGTATATCGATGATATCAATAACAGATCCTCCATCTTGCTGGATCTGTTTATTCACAATTTTCAGTGCCCAATCTATGATGGTCAGAGTACGCAGACCTAAAAAGTCAAATTTAACTAAACCTACGGCCTCTACATCATCTTTATCAAACTGGGTAACTAAACTTGCACCACCCTGCTCACAATAGAGTGGTGTAAAATCAGTCAATTCTGTTGGGGAGATTACTACCCCACCGGCGTGTTTGCCAGCATTCCGGGAAAGACCTTCTAACGAGCGAGCGAGGTCAATAAGATTTTGTACATCTTCTTCAGATTTATATCTGGCACTTAATACCTCTTCCTGCTCCAATGCTTTGTCGAGCGTTATGCCGATTTCAAACGGGATTAGTTTCGCAATCTGGTCTACAAACCCATAAGGGTAAGCCAATACACGACCTACATCTCTAACCACAGCTTTTGCCGCCATAGAACCG
>Ga0316192_10003582_pt1 | contig 11318 bp, 9 predicted proteins | sample MerIslwburrow_MG_FD_204931 | JGI IMG/M metagenome (GOLD analysis project Ga0316192, IMG submission 204931) | Coastal sediment microbial communities from Maine, United States - Merrow Island worm burrow | ecosystem: Environmental > Aquatic > Marine > Coastal > Sediment | place: USA: Maine...
CGCCTGGGCCTCCTGAAGCTGGTAGGATTCAAAGTTGGCAAGCGTGGTGACCAGTGCGCCCTTGGCACCTGATGGCCGAAGTCGTGAATCAAACTCAAAACCTGCGCCAAAGGGTGGTGCCAGTGTGAGATGCTGAATCAATCGTCTACCGATACGCTGTGCCCAGTCACGCATACTGCGGCCATTCGGCCCTGCTTCGGACGGATCGTCACAGATATAGAGAAAGACCATATCAAGATCGGATACCAGTCCCATGGTTCGGCTACCATGCTTGCCCATAGCAACAGCGACGATGGGAAAATCATCGGCGAGTTTGAATTGATGAAGGGCCAGCTTTAGTGCGGCCGAAGTTGCCTGGTCGGCACAGTCGGACATCCAGTTGCCAATCAATAGCGGATCAGCTTCATCATCCGAAGCGATCTCTACTGCACAGGTGAGACGTGCCTGATCGGTCAGTCTGCCCATCTCGGCCAGAAACTGCTCATCATCCAACTCCTTCGGATCAAGCGATTGGAGTTGTCGAAGAATGGATTTGATCCTACCCGCACCGCGTTCATCTTCGATCGGCCACTCCAGCCATGAGGGGTTCTTGACCAGATGTTCGGCTATATAGTTGCTTGCCGACAGCATGCTGATCAGCCATTGCAAGACCAGCTCGTGTGTGGCCAAAAGATCAATCCATGTAGCGCGTCCGGCAATATTCTGGAAGAGAGAGGCCAGCTGTTCGATCGCTTGTATGCCGTTCGCATCAACCCGCCACGCCTCCATGCCGAGGGCAATAATCTTCTCAACCTGCTGTCTGCTGCGCTCAGGTAGAATGCCGCGATCAAGTTGGCTGTCGATGCGATTCAAAGCCATATGTGCCCGGTGAACCTGTTCGCTTTCAAAGTTGTCGAGTTGACGGGTCAGTTCAGTGCTTTCCATCTCCAGCCATGAGGGTCCGGAGGTTCCCTCTAATTCAACTTCTGCAAACTGATCGGCGAATAGGTTATGCACCTTTTCGGCGTGGAAATGCATCTCTTGCAAAATATCTACCGAATCCAGTGCGGCGTTCAGGTAGGCTTCGAAATCGCCGGAAAGTTTGTGGGTCTGTTCTCCCTTTCGACTCTGGATGGCATGCTCAACCCTTCTCCAGAAACAGTAGGCATGGTGTAGATCATCCCGATCTTCCGGCTGGACGACACCCTGTTCACAGAGATGATTGAGCGAGGCCATGCTCGGCTGGCTACGCAGTTTAGGGGTTCGTCCGGCATGCAGTAGCTGCAGCGATTGAATGAAGAACTCAATTTCACGAATGCCGCCACGGCCGCGCTTCACATCAAAGCCTTCGCCAATCTCATGCAGATTTCCCTGTGCATCAATGCGCTGCTTCATTTTTGCCAAGGCTTGGACCGTGGTGTAATCGAGGTAGCGACGGTAGATGAAAGGTCGAACCCCTTCGATAAAGGCTTCTCCTAACGCAATATCACCGGCAACAGGGGCAGCCTTGATAAGCATGGCACGCTCCCAGGTTTGACCATAATCACAGTAGTGATCGAGTGTGGCATCAAGATTGAGGCAGATGGCGCTTCCATCTCCTCCCGGACGCAGACGCATATCGACCGGCCAGACGATGCCGCCAATACTGTTTTCACCCATGAGCTTAATAATCATGCGCGAGAGATTCTGATAATACTCCTGTGCTGAAATATCGTTGCGGCCTCCCGACGTTTGTCGGACTTTGCTCTCCCAGATGAAGAGGATATCGACATCAGAACCGAGATTGAGCTCCATGCCACCCAGTTTGCCAAGGCCGATAATGGTAAATCTTCCACTCTCAATTTTTCCGAAGCGTGGGGCTAAAAGTTCAATCGCGATCTCATATGAGGATTGCAGCAGAGCTCCAGCCCATATGCCGAGGTGTCTGGCTGATGTTTCAATGTCGGCATGAAGTGCTAGCTCCCACCAGAGAAAGTGGCGCATGCCGCGGCGTTTGCAGGTTCGTAGCGCCAGCATGGCATCATTGATGTTTTCAATCTTTGTGTCTGGTATCCAGGGTGAGGCATTGTCCGGCAGCTGAGCTTTGTCTGCAGGAAGAAAGAGCGCAGTGATCTCGTCTTCAGTAGCGGTTCGCATCAACTCAGTGAACAATGGTGAGATGGTTGAAAGGTGACGAATCGACGATTCAAACTTAGGGGCTATATGGATGGCTTTGCCAATGGATTCATCGCTCATACCCAGAGACTAAATGGAGTTCCTTCATATTTCGAGCATATCCATCGAAGGCTTGAGTAATGGGCGGGAAAAGAATTAAAAGATGTTAATAAAATTGCGGGTGCAAAGCGGATAGGATGCGTTTAGATTTCTGACTATGGAAACAGTTTGCAGGGGATTCTTCCAATGATTCGCGCTGAAAAGCTTACACGCCGATTCGGTGATACGCTGGCGCTGGATAATACGGATGTGCATATCCGTGAACATGCCACAACTGTTATTATGGGTGGTTCGGGATCGGGTAAGACCACTCTGCTTCGGCTACTGGCGGCACTCGATGTGCCCACATCCGGTTCCGTCTGGTTTGCTGATGAGGATATCGCGCATGTCGGCCGCAAACGTCTCTATGAACTGCGTTCTCGTATGGGCATGGTGTTTCAATACTCGGCTCTTCTGAACTCTCTTAATGTTTATGACAATATTGCATTTCCGCTACATGAGCACACCAAACTCGATGAGTCGGTGATTCGTACGATTGTCTCGATGAAACTTGAGCAGGTTGGTTTGAGAGGCTTTGAGAAGTTGATGCCATCTGAGCTCTCGGGCGGTATGGCCAAACGCGTCGCTTTCGCCAGAGCCTTGGCAATGGATCCCGAAGTGGTCTTTTTCGATGAACCGACCTCCGGCCTTGATCCCATCTCGGCAGGTGTGGTGACAACCCTGATTCACGAGTTGACCGAGAAGACCAAGATGACCTCTGTTGTTGTGACGCATGATGTGCATGCTGGACTCTCTATTGCCGATCACGTAATTCTTCTCTGGCAGGGCAAGGTGATTGCCGAGGGCGGGCCGGAAGAGATTCGGCATAGTACGGATGAGCGCGTCCGGCAGTTTATTGAGGGCAGACCCGATGGACCTATTCCCTTCTCTCGGAGCAAGACCCCCTACATCGATGATCTTCTTGGGCAGACAGAGGGAGCGAGTAAATGAGTGAGCAGGTGATAGCTCAGAATGGTATGGCTCGCCTGCTTGGTAAGCTAGGCCGAAAAGTTCTCGGCGCGGTTGCTTGGCTGGGTGATATGGCATCAGTTACAGGCTCTTCATTGGCGCTTATTTTTGTACCGCCTTGGCAGGGGAAGCATTTCGTGTTGCAGCTCTATGCGCTGGGCGTGGGCTCTTTCATTATTATTGCCATTACGGGCGCTTTTACCGGCATGGTGCTGTCACTTCAGGGCTACTACACACTGGCCAAGTTTGGTTCCGAGTCGCTGCTTGGCTCCGCTGTTGCCCTCTCCATTATCCGTGAGCTAGGCCCAGTGCTTGGGGCCTTAATGCTGGTGGGACGTGCTGGTTCAAGCATTACTGCAGAGATCGGTATTATGCGGGTAACCCAGCAATTGGATGCATTGCAGATGATGGCGGTGAATCCGCAGTCAAGGATCATCCTGCCAAGAATTGTAGCGACAATCATTGCCCTGCCTATTCTGGTATCGATGTTCGATATCATTGGCCTGGCTGCCGGCTATGTTGTTGGTGTGGAGATGCTAGGGGTGAATGCAGGTGCTTTTACTGGTGAGATGATAGCCAAGATTTTGCCTGAGGATCTCTATGCCGGTTGGACCAAGGCTTTGGTCTTCGGTGCATTGATCGGTTCGGTATGTACCTATATGGGCTACCGGGCTGAACCAACGACTGAAGGGGTGGCTAAAGCAACGACGCAGGCGGTGGTTATCGGCTCAGTCGGCGTATTGATGATGGACTATATTTTGACATCGTTTTTCCTATAGAGAATGAATTGAGAGAACGCATATGAATGAGTACAAAAAAATTGAAATGATAGTCGGGGCATTCGTGCTGCTCGGCATTATCAGTATCAGCTGGATGGCCATTAAGCTTGGGCAGATCGGTGGCATCGGCGCCACAGGCTACCCTTTGCAGGCGGTATTCACCGATGCTGGCGGCATGCGTTCAGGCAGTGATGTGATGATGGCGGGCGTGGTCATTGGTCGCGTTGGCGAGGTGGTGGTTAATGAACGTTCACGAGCTAGGCTGACACTGTTGATCAATGATGATATCTCGATTACCTCTGATGCCATCGCCTCCGTGCGAACCAAAGGCATTATCGGTGAACGTTATGTGCGAATCTCGCAGGGTGGCGATGATGAGATGTTGTTGGCCGGAGATGAAATCGAAGAGACTGAATCTGCCATTAATATTGAAGACTTGGTGAGTAAGTACATTTTTTCCTCCAGTGAGGAATAAATTCCGCCTCATCGCTATATGATAGGCTGCTAGTGTGTGATTGTTCGAAGTAACGGAAGAGTGATTTAAACGGAGCAGGTGATGGAAAAGTTTTTTTCAATAAAGGTGCTGTTGGCTGCATTAGTAGTCATGTTCTCAGTATCAAATGCGGTAGCTGAGGATGATCCAAAGATAGTCGTTGAGAATGCTGTAAACGGGATTATCAAGGTGCTGGAAGCCAGAGAGGATGTGTCCATTCTGACAGAAGAGAATCGTGATAGTATTCGTAAAGTTGTTGCTGGACGATTCGATTATCGAGAGATGTCCAAGCGTAGCCTTGCTCAGACTTGGAGAGATATTTCCGAAAATCAGAAAGCAAGCTTTACAGAGCTTTTTCGCAAGCTGCTAGAGCGTTCTTACGGCAACAGGCTGGCAAGTTTCCGGGATCAGAAAGTGACGTTTGATGATGCGCAATTCAAAGGTAACAAGGCTCGTGTAATTACCAGTGTGATTGATGCTGATAAAACCACACCTGTGGAGTATCGCCTGCATCAGACGGATTCAGGTTGGCAGGTCTATGATATTAAAATCGAGGGTGTCAGCTTAGTGAGCAACTTCCGTAACGACTTTAATGCAGGGATTAAGCAGAACGGTGGATTTGATGGGCTGTTTCAGGCGTTAGAGAAGAAGGTAGAAAAACTTGAATCTGGAGACAAGGCCTGATCTTGATCGTAAGTTGAAACTTACTAACTGGGTACCTCATGTGTTGGCAGGCTGTCAGCGCGTTCTTTTTCTTTTGTCAGCGCTTGTGGCTGTTGCGGTGGCTTCAGCCTGGTTGTTAGCTCCTGATGTTAAAACATTAAGGCCGGAGATTGAGTCATTTCTAAAGGAAGAGCTCAAACTTAAAGAGGTTAAACTAGGCGACCTCTCTTGGTATTGGGCTGGGCATTTTGGTATTAAGGCTGACTCCAGTTCTTTTTCCTCTCATGACAATGGTGTGACTATTAAAAAAAGTGATGTCACCGTAAATATCTCCATTCTTGACCTGCTTTCCGGAAAGATTGAACCCGCTGGTATTCATCTCAATGGAGGCGATATTTTCGTTGCCGTTGACTATAGCGGTACGCCTCAATCTATGCCGATGCCCGATTTAATTGCTCTTAAAGATATGAATCTGAAGTGGGAATACAGGGATCAGTCTGGCCAGCTTGAGCACTTCACCTTGTCGTATGAGAGAGATGATCGGCATCTTTTAATGCGGACTCCTGCCATGCGATTGGAGATGGATTTCAATAGCCAGTTTGAGCCCAATGAGATTGAAGCAGGCTTTTCAGATTTAAGCTGGCTACCTGAACAGTGGCGGAAATATTTTGTTGGCCCGGTTACCGGTAAGGTCAAGGTAAGAAAACAGCAAAAGGATGAATGGCGTTTGGTCGTTAGTGTGGACTCAGATAGCTCATCTGATACCAGGTTCTCGCTCAATGGAGCCTCATGGCCGTTGGAAGCGTTCGATGCTGTTGCAGCGGTGAAGACAGATGCGTCAGGGATGGTGGTTTACCAAATTGAGTCAGAGAAGTTTGAATATAGATCTGGGGAAAACTTAGTTAGAGGAACTTTTCTTTGGCGAGATGGGTTGTTGAAGCTATCTGCCTTTTCTCCACATTTAGAAATGCCTTTGATATGGCGCGGCTTGAGACCTCTTGGAGACTCTTCCTGGCACACATGGCTATCAAGCATGAAGAGGGGCATAGCCTCCGATGCTAGGGCAGAGGTTGAGGTTCCCTGGGCTAAATGGCAGGCCTTGCCAACTGACATCGAGCTCGAAGCGTTGCACTACCATGTTAATGGACATGTCAGAGATACGGAAATTTCCCTTGGCGCACATGATGATTTTATCTCTCAGGTTGAGGCAGATATTGAACTCGATCAGAATGGACTGAAGGCAATTGTTTCTTCTTCAACCCTTCCTCATGATATAGGCACGGCCAAAGGCGGCCTCGATATTCCATGGTCATCTCTGGTTCTGAACGTTAACGCACGAGGCCAAGTTGATGCTGGTAAGCTGCATAGATGGCTGGATGAGGAGGAGGCCATGGAGCTCAATTGGGGGGCTGCTCAAGCAGATGCTTCGGTTTCTCTTAAATGGATGCCGACAGAGGAGAAGCCACGACAAGCTTCCATTACACTTAAGCCACAAGCACCATGGAGTTTAGAAATTAAGGAAACACCGATTCGAGTCGATAGTGGCCAAGTCGAATGGATGTTTGGTGACAGGTTACAGTTTTCAAAACTGCTCTGGGCAACACCATTTTTGAATCTAAAAACTGAGATGAATGTCTCGAAAGATGAAAATGGTCAATGGCAAGTAGAGTCGATGCAGGCTGAGGCAAACGGCGAGCTGGAAAAACTTACTACCTACTACCTTCTCCCTGTTAAGTCTGCCGGAGGGCGCATTACCGCTTCGCTCAATTATGATGAAAAGTGGCATGGTAAAATCAGGATGAAGGATGCTTCTTGGGAGAACTTTCTTGGCACTAAAAAAGGTGTGGGTGATGCTCTCGCTATTGAATATACAGGAACAAATGGAATAAAAGGCGGCAAACGAGTTGTCCTTATTGATGAAATTCGCTGTGCTGATGATCTGTTGCTGCTCAATGGCTCCGGTGAGGTCTCTCAGGATGACTTACGCCTGAGTTTAAATCAGATCGAATCTCAAGCCTTTGCAGGTGCGATTGATATTCTTGCACCCTTTGGCTCTGATCCATGGGAATTGAACGTCAATGCAACGTATCTTAATCGGAATGCACTTCCTGAGGTTTTGTCACGAAATTCTGATATGAAGAAGTCGTGGGCCTTGAGGGCCGATCTGGAACGTTTTGTTTGGGATGAGGCTGAGATTATGGGGGTTTCTATTAAGCTAGCTTCCGCTCTTAATAGCGTTGCAGTTATGAAAGCGGAGTCTCTGAATAGTGGTGAGTTGACGCTGAGCAATGTGATTTCAATATTCTCCATGCCCGGTGGTGGTGTGATTGATTTGCGCTCACTGGAGGCTGAGATGGAGGGGCTGCATCTAAAGTTATCGGCGACGCTTTTGCCCGGAGAGAATGGTGGAACAATTTGGCGTGGGTTTGCCGGCTTGGAAGGGAATTTCGGACATATGATGAAGAGGGCAGAGCTTTCCAACCTTTTTGAAGATGGAACGATGCATGCTCTATTTTCCGGAAGAGGTGAGTTGTTCACCGAGAATCCCTGGTGGCAAGGCCTTGAAGGACGTTTGAGAATGCGCGTTGACCAGGGGCGATTGATGAAAGGGGGAACCCTTTCCAAGTTTCTTTCTGCTATCAGCTTGGCCGATCTTCCAGCGCTCTTTTTCGGAAGCAGAGAGGACCTTACTAAACCGGGGCTTAGTTATAAGCGGCTACAGGTGGAGGCGACTATGCAAGGCAAAGATGTTCAGGTGCATAAGGTTGCGATGCGATCTTCTGCTATGGATTTGGCGGGCAAGGGTGTGATGAATATGGATGATGCTCATGTGGATCTGACCCTTGTGATGAGACCTTTTCAAAACTTGGATGCCATCCTTTCCAAAATTCCTTTAATCCGCGACATGTTTGGTGGAGCCGCGCACAGTTTTTTAAGAAAGATATACCGGATGCATGGGCCAATCGCGAATGCCACGGTCGATGAAATTTCACCTGAAGAGGCAGGATTGGCTGCTCCAGGTGTTTTTGAGTCCCTTATGACTCTTCCTGAGAAGTGGTTTGGTAAAAGGGAAATTGCTGTAACTCCTTAACATTAAGGTTACATGATGCAAAAAGGAGTGTGCTGTTTATAATGTCGACCATGCGTTTAATCATGTTAGATACAGAGACTACGGGGCTGTCCCCACAAAATGGGGACCGGATGGTCGAAATTGGCGCTATTGAAGTGAGCCATCGCAAGCTTACAGGTCGAACCTTTCACCAATACTTAAACCCAGAACGACACATTCCTGAAGAGGTTGTTCGTATTCACGGCATTAACAATGACAAGGTTAAGGATTCACCGACGTTCGAGCATGTCGCAGATGCTTTTCTTGAGTTTATTCAAGGCGCGACACTCGTTATTCATAACGCGCCATTTGACCTTGGTTTTCTCATGAATGAGTTGAACTTGTTTGAAAAACCTGAGATCGATCAGGTTCCAGTGATTGATACGCTGGAATTGGCCCGCAAGCAGCATCCGCAGCAGCGGAACAATCTGGATGCTCTTTGTGATCGTTACGGGATTGAGCGGGGGCATCGTGAACTGCATGGAGCACTATTGGACTCCGAGTTGCTGGCCGAAGTTTATCTTTCCATGACTGGAGGCCGTCAATTCTCGCTCGAAATGGGAGTGCAGGCCAAGCCAGCCTCTTCATTTGTGCAGATATCAAAAGCTGCTCGCAGCCGTGATGAAAAAGCAGAGACGGCTAAGATTATGCGCCGGGATCCCCTGTTGGTTCCACAGGATGATCATGAGGCTCATGAGGCAATGTTGAAACGAATTCATCAAGAGAGTAATGGCCAGTTAATCTGGCGGGCGGTTGATTAATATGCTTCTTCCATCACCCATTCTATTTATTTGCGCCGGTAATTTATGTCGAAGTCCGTTTGCCGAAGCCTATATGCGTAAAAAGCTTGAACAGGGCGATGCATATGCGGAGTGCTTCAGTCGTGGTCTGTTATCTATGCCTGGAAGAAAGGTTCCGGAAATGGCGCTTAAGATTGCGAAAGAGTTCGATGTTGATTTGAGTCGCCATGTTTCTCAGACACTTCTTGTCCCTGATCTTGATCGGGCTGCTTTGGTTATGGTGATGGAATCAGATCAGCGACAGCACCTCAGCAAGATGCGGCCAGCTCATATTGGTAAAGTGATGATGTTATCCCAGCCGCATGGAGGGGCAAAGATTGATGACCCCATGAGTCGGAGCGAAGACACTTTCCGAAGGGTTTATGGTGAAATTGTAGGGCACGTAGATGCTTGGTCAGAACGTTTTGGAGTTCATGATGGTTGAGTTGGCAAGGTTTAGTTTTGCTTTGACTCCTCGAATGCGTTCCTTTATCGAGCTCCGTGATGGTCTAAGATCTTTAGAGCGTGCCCGGCAGTGCGATCAGTCCTACACATGGTTGTTAGCAGCTTGCGATGTTAGATCCTCTCTTCTTGGTGAGCATGGAAGGAAACAGGCAGTTCCTGAACTGGTTGCGCTCTTGGCATCCATGCGGACACATCTGACGCAACTGGTGGAGAATCACCCAGAGTATCGTGGAAAGATACTTGAAGCCTGTGATCTGATTGAGAAATACATCGAATCTATGCGTCTGAGTGTTCAGGATGCTATGGATTTCTTTTGCGAAGATGCTTTGTTAGGTAGTTATTTTAATGCACTGAAAAAACAGGATCTGCTGGCTCATAAGCCGACTTTACCGCAAGGGCTGGGTTTGCTCTGGAGCACTTCAAGGCATAAGGACATTTTAGGTGATCACCTTCATGATCTTCATGCGGCTGTTACGCATCTCGATATCATGCTGAATGATTTTGTCGGGTGGGAGAAGAGAGTGGCTTCTTCAGGATTGGATCAGATTGTGCCTGAGCGAGGCGTTGAATACGGGCTTCTCGTCCTAGGGCTCGATACAGCATGCGTGCAGCAGGGAATTGTACCCGAATGCTCAGGCAACAGACATGCGATACGGGTTCGTTTTCAGCAATGGAAGGCTGGAACTGCAGCTTGTGATGTTGAAGATGATCTACCATATTATTCAATGATGGTGCCAATCGGATGATGCGGTTTAATTGTCCAATTTGTAAGTCGAAGGTTGAAAAAGGAGCAAAGGATTTTCCATTTTGCTGTGAGCGATGCAAATTGATTGATCTGGGCAACTGGGCGGATGGCTCCTACGCTATTGCTGCTGAGCCGGCCTTTTCAGAAGACGAGGATAACCAAGAGAGAATTCATTGATTGATTCGGTTGCAGCAGAAGGCAAAGCAACGCTGTACGCCTATTTTTCTATAGCCCTAACGTTTCCTGTTATCGCGTGGCCTTTTATATACCAGTTGGTTTTTTTCTCATCCAGAGAGGATTTTTATTCTAGCTGGATCATTGTTTCTGGCATGGCGTTGTTGATAGTGATTGTTATCGATTCAATCTGTTCCGGTCCTCTCTCTTTGCGCGGCACCGCAGTCTCGCTGGCTTGGCTTTTCCTGCTCATTCTGTTTGTCACCATCTCTTTAAGCCTTTGGAATAGTATCTATTTGATAGCCTTGATCTATTTTCTGCATTCTCTTAGATCGTGTTTGGACTTATGGTGCGGGAGAGGGGGTTGGTGGAGTTGGACCGCGTGGAGTCGTGACAGCATAACAGCGCTCATCCTTTTTCTCTGGCAGCCCTTTCTGATTCTAGCTGAATAGAATCAGGCGGTCGGTTTTTCAGGCCAGCCACACTCGTTTTCAATAGGGCACTGGTGACACAATGGTTTTCGCGCCTTGCAGGTATAACGACCATGCAGGATCAGCCAGTGGTGGGCATGCATTTTGAATTGTTGTGGAATCACTTTAAGTAGTCGCTTCTCTACCTCTAACGGTGTTTTCCCCGGAGCTAAGCCTGTTCGGTTTCCAACACGGAAGATATGTGTGTCCACAGCAATGGTTGGTTTATCAAATAGAATGTTCAAGAGAACATTGGCAGTTTTTCGGCCAACACCCGGAAGGCTTTCAAGTGCACTTCTATTATCAGGAACTTCACCTCTATATTGATCGACCAATATTCTGCAGGTCGAAAGGAGATGTTTTGTCTTGCTATTATAGAGCCCCAAAGTGGAGATCTGTTCTTTAAGATGTGACTCGCCCATTTTCAAAATGGCTTGAGA
>Ga0316192_10003583_pt1 | contig 11316 bp, 12 predicted proteins | sample MerIslwburrow_MG_FD_204931 | JGI IMG/M metagenome (GOLD analysis project Ga0316192, IMG submission 204931) | Coastal sediment microbial communities from Maine, United States - Merrow Island worm burrow | ecosystem: Environmental > Aquatic > Marine > Coastal > Sediment | place: USA: Maine...
CTTATATATACTCAGGGCTACCTTGGTGATTTCTCCTCCGTTATGGGGTGCGGCGGTGACACTTTGAGCTACGGCCTCGTCGATGGTCATGCCTTCGTGTACTGATGTCTTCAGCTGGGCCTTGATGCTGTGTGCATCTTCGTAGGTGGTCTGTGGGCTGGCCAAGCCAGCAAGAGGGTATGCGGCAAGTAAGCAAATGCCAACGAATTTGTGGAGACTGCTAATCACAGGATTATCCTCATCTTTACAGCTGCCTTTGCAGGTGGTTATGAGGGTTATCGGCCTGTTTGTGCGTTAGTTTAATAGTGCAGTCTGTGGTAGCGCCAAAGACGATAGGCCGGCATCTAGTGTCTGCATCTGACTCGATATGAACTGACTGCAACGACCAGTCGTGACGATATAGCAACAATAAAGATTTCGTGTTGACATAGTGGGTTTTATGATGGAGAATCACCATAAGTTTTGTTAATCATTCTTTTTGTTTGTATTTACTTATATATATGGAGCTGCCGTTATGAAAAAGCTAATTCAAACCTCACTTCTCTCTCTTGCTTTGGCATCTGCTGCTTTCAACGTAAATGCATCTATTGAAAACGACGCGACTTCACAGCCTAAACTCTCTTATGCCTGCAAAGCTATGCTGGAGCGTGGTTCAAGCATGTTTTGTGGAGATGCAGTAAATACAGATGTATACGCAAAAGCCGACATTTCTGAATTGGCATATGTAAGTAGCACCAGCTCCTATGCTTGTGAAACTATGGCAGCACAGGGCTCAGAGATGTTCTGTCAAGCAGGGAAGGCTGTAATGTCCTCCCAGATAAGCAATCACTAATGAGTTCAAAAAACGCCACCAGCTAAAAATGTGGTGGCGTTGCGATTGCAGTAAGACTGATCCCGGCTTATGAATTGAGTCTGGTTAAACTTGGTGCATCAACCCAAAAATAGCAGGTGGCTAGCATGAAAAGCTTACAATCACGTTATCAGTTAGGCATTAGCGCAGCCGTTGGCCTGTTGCTGCTTTTATGTACCTTTGCGGCATCAGCCAAAGCATTGCCTTTGCCTGAAAATACCATACAGAGTGTTGCAGATTCACTGAAGACTATTTTGCACGATAATCAGGAGCGCATTAAAACGGATAAAGCCTATGTCTATCAGCTGGCCAATGATATCGTAGCACCCCGTATAGATTTCAATAAGCTATCTGGCTTGGCGTTAGGGAAGCATTGGCGTCGTGCTACGCCCGAGCAAAAAAAGGAGTTTATGCATCAATTTCAGCGTTTGCTGGTAAGAACCTATGCGACGGCTTTTAATGAGTTTGGAGAGTGGTCACTCAGATTTATCCCTCGACATGATGCTGATGATGCCGAAAATGTTTTAGTGCGTAGTGAGATTTTACGTTCAGGTGCCCCTCCTGTTTCTGTGAAATATAGAATGCACAAAAAGGGTGGAGAGTGGTTTGCGTATGATGTTGTTATTGAAGGCATCAGCTTAGTTACCAACTATCGTACGACATTTGCCAAAGAGGTGCGTCGTAATGGTATGCAGGGTTTGATTGAGCGTGTTACCAAGTTGAACAATAAGCGTGTAGCCGTCCAGAGTTAAATCAAGCCTATCGCACTTTGACTGTTGCGATGCCTCAGCCTTAATCCAAAAAATCAGTTTCCCGGTTTTTTGGGTTAAGGCGTTATTGTTCCGTAAATATGAGTTGGATTATTATTCCAACCACACTACCGGACAGCCTGTACAATAGACTCATCAAGATTAAACGCTTTGCCAAGTCGAGTGTATTCTATGCGCCAAGCGTGGTTTCGGTGTTACACCGGTATAGATGGGTTTAACAGGTTGGGGTTTTATGGCTATTCAGTGGTACCCCGGGCATATGCACAAAGCCCGCAAAAAGATCAAAGAGAGCATGCCTCAAATCGACATCGTGATTGAGGTTCTGGACGCTCGCATCCCCTATAGCAGTGAAAACCCGTTGCTTAACGAGCTGCGCGGAAACCGCCCCTGTATTAAGTTGCTTAACAAAAGTGATTTGGCTGATCCGGCTGTAACCAAACGCTGGCAACACTATTTTGAGCGTGAAAAGGGTGTTAAGGCGATCTCCATCGTGGCAGAGAAGAGAGGCGAGGCGCGCCAGTTGATCCAAAAGATATCTCACGTGGCCAAGACCATGCTGGGGGATCGTAATCTGAAAATAAAGCCAGCGCGTATCATGATCTTGGGGATTCCTAATGTAGGCAAATCCACACTGATGAACAGTCTGGCTGGCAAGGTGTTGGCAAAGGTGGGCAATGAACCTGCGATAACTAAAGCGCAGCAAAATATTCGTCTGGCTGATGGCATTTCGCTCTCTGATACGCCGGGTATGCTCTGGCCCAAAGTGGAAGATGAAGATAGCGGCTATCGTCTGGCCGTAACAGGCGCGATTAAAAATACAGCGATAGAGTTTGAAGATGTGGCGCTATATGCAGCGGACTACTTTCTTAAGCATCATCCTGATGCCATGCTCAAGCGTTACAAGCTTAAGCAGTTGCCGAAAGATGATATTACGCTGCTTGAAGAGATCGGTCGCCGCCGCGGTGCATTGCGTGCAGGCGGTCAGATTGATCTGCACAAGGCATCTGAAGCACTGCTGAAAGAGTACAGAAGTGGGCTATTGGGGCGGATTAGTCTGGAGACACCAGAGATGGTGGAGGCTGCAAAAGCTGCACGTGCTGCAGCTTCATTAGATGAAGAGTCCGAAGCAGATTAATCTTGATGCAGCCGCAAGCGGATCCATTTATTGTTCCAGCCTGTCATGAAGAGATAGAGATCATCTATCAGGATCAATATCTTTTATTAATCAGTAAGCCAACTGCGTTGTTGACGCTTTCAGGAAAACACCCTCTCAATAAAGATTCAGTTCACTTCCGTTTGGTCAAGGATTTTCCTACAGCCACGATGATTCATCGGCTTGACTTTGGCACCTCTGGCATTTTGGTGGTTGCGCTTAGTAAGGAGGTTAATGCGCATATTGGCAAACAGTTTCAAGCGCGTAGTGTGGTTAAAACCTACACCGCTATTTTGCATGGCCATCTTCCTGATGATGAGGGCTGCATTGAATTTCCCATTGCAAAAGACAGACCTAATTTTCCACTGCAAAAGATCTGCTATGAAACGGGTAAAAAGGCCGTGACCAACTATCATGTTATTGAACGTTTGCAGGAACCTGTTACGACAAGGGTGATGTTTAAGCCCATGTCTGGCCGTACGCATCAACTGCGTATTCACAGCAGCGAGATAGGTCACCCCATTTTAGGCTGTGATTTATATGCTACTGATGAAGCATTCTTTATGGCGAAGCGTTTAATGTTGCATGCAATGGGCATTGAATTTGATCATCCTGTTACAGGGGAAAGAATTAACGGGGTTAGCCCCTGTTCATTTTAGGTTCAACCGAGTAGGTTGTGTTAAACACATGCGGTTATCTATCTGTAATCACAGAGGAATTCATTTAAAACGTCATATGGGCAAGTGATGCTCTATGCTTTATCATTCAAAGCAGATATAAAAAATAAGAGACAATGAGATGCAGAATTGTAATAGACCAATAACATCAGCAATGTTGTTGCTCATTAACAGTTTCATAATGCTGGGTTTGCTCGCAATGCCAGATATGGCGTGGGCAAACCGGCTTGAGAAGATTGCAGATGCGATAGCAGCGGGCGCAGACCAAAAAATTAAGGATCTTATTGAGATAGGCATCACTGCGAGCCTTTTTATTCTTTTGCTTGTTATGCTCTATTGGATGACAGAGAAGAAAGGGTTGGTGCGGATGCTAGGTTGCATTGGGGCTGGTGGGCTAGGGTATGCACTCTATATGCTCCATTTTGGCTAAATGGTAATGGAGCTTACATTTTGCATGTGATTTAAACAGACTCTGCCCATGACTACTGATGATGATCTAAATGAGATAGCCAAAGCGTTAAGTAAACAGGCGTCTGCAGCTGGAGTTTCCCTTGCCACAGCAGAATCCTGCACGGGAGGCTGGATTGCAAAAGTGCTTACAGATCTCCCTGGCAGCAGTGCCTGGCTTGATCGTGGATTTGTGACCTACACCAATGAGTCTAAACAGGAGATGCTGGGTGTTCAAACCGCAACCCTTGAAACCTACGGTGCCGTAAGTGAACAAACGGTACATGAAATGGCACTGGGTGCGCTTAATAAGAGTCAAGCGTCCATTGCAGTAGCGGTTAGTGGTATTGCCGGCCCAAGTGGTGCTATGCCCGATAAACCTGTGGGTACGGTTTGTTTTGCCTGGGCGAGAAGAGATGGTGGCGTGCGGACATGCCGTAAACAGTTTTCAGGCGATCGGGATCAGGTTCGGCGACAAGCCGTTGCCCGTGCGCTGAATGGCATTATGGATTTGCTGAACTAAGCCAATGCAACGGCTCTTTTTTGCGCTTTGGCCCGACCATGAGCTGCGCAATCGCATTAACACACTGGCAAGCGAATTGCCGGGGCAGGGCGGTCAGCGACACCATCCTGATGATCTGCATATGACATTGGTTTTTCTCGGTTCTGTTGCACCAGCACAGCGTGCTTGCATCGAGCAGATTGGTGATGAGGTTCAGGTTAATCCATTTACGCTCTCTTTGGATCAGATCGATTATTGGGCTCGGCCGCGTATCCTGTTTCTGGGTGCAACTGATACGCCTGCTCCGCTTGCGTCGTTGGTTGAGAGCTTGCAATCGGGATTGGTTGGCTGTGGGTTTAAGCCGGAGGAAAGAGCCTATAAACCACATGTAACTTTGATTCGTAAGGCAAAACAGCCGCGCACTTTTAATTTTGTGGCCCCAATTGACTGGACAGTAAGCGAATTTGTCCTGGCAGGCTCCTGTGCTGGAGAGCCTCCCCCTCGTTACCAGGTGCTAAAGCGTTGGTCGCTAAAAAATGTCTGAATACCCCATTTTCCTTTGTCACAGGCTCATGACGTGAGCCTGTGGGTATGTGATAATCGCATCTTTCAAAAGCATCAGGTGAGCACGGATGGTTGCCAGCAATTCTGAGAGGGTTCCTATGGACGAAAATCGAAAAAAAGCACTTGGCGCGGCGCTGAGCCAGATTGAAAAACAGTTTGGCAAAGGCTCTGTTATGCGCATGGGCGACGCGGGTGCCGTACGTCAGGTAGAGGCCGTCTCCACGGGCTCTTTGCAACTGGACATTGCACTGGGTGTAGGTGGCGTTCCACGTGGCCGTGTGATCGAGATTTTTGGCCCTGAGTCTTCAGGCAAAACAACCATGACATTGCATATCGTTGCCGAGGTTCAAAAACTGGGTGGCACAGCGGCCTTTGTCGATGCTGAGCATGCGCTGGATCCAACCTATGCTGAGAATCTGGGTGTCAATATGGATGAGCTGCTGGTCTCCCAGCCGGATACCGGAGAACAGGCATTAGAAATAACCGACATGCTGGTGCGCTCCGGTGCGGTTGATGTTGTGGTTGTTGACTCAGTGGCAGCGTTGACCCCGAAAGCAGAGATCGAAGGCGATATGGGTGATTCACATATGGGGCTGCAAGCCCGGCTGATGTCCCAGGCCCTGCGTAAGCTAACTGCCAATATTCAACGCTCCAACTGTATGGTGATCTTCATTAATCAGATCCGCATGAAGATTGGCGTGATGTTTGGCAACCCAGAGACTACCACCGGTGGTAATGCCCTCAAGTTCTATGCCTCAGTTCGTTTGGATATTCGCCGTACTGGTGCAATTAAGCGCGGTGACGAGGTTGTAGGTAATGAGACGCGGGTTAAGGTTATCAAGAACAAGGTGGCGCCTCCTTTCAAACAGGCTAATTTTGAAATCCTCTATGGAGAAGGTATCTCCCATGAGGGTGAAATTATTGATCTTGGCGTTAAGTATGAGCTGATTAATAAAGCAGGTGCTTGGTATAGCTATAACGGTGATCGAATCGGCCAGGGTAAGGAAAATGTGCGTAATTTTCTGAAAGAAAACCCAGATATTGCAGCAGAAATTGAAACCAATATTCGGGCAATAGCGTTACCTGATCCCAAGGCAAAAGCGGCGGCTGAAGCTCGGCCTGAAGAGGAAGAAGCCTGAGTCAGCACACTGAGCAGACACTGATTGAGCAAGCAGCCGTACGGTTGCTTGCCAATCGGGAGCACTCTCGCACCGAACTGCGGCGTAAATTGCGCGCCAAATCATATGATGATGAAATACTGGATCAGGTGCTGGATGATTTGGTTCAGCGGCGTTTATTGAGTGATGAGCGCTTTACAGAACAGTACCTGTCATCACGCCAAAGAAGGGGCTTTGGGCCTGCCCGTATCAGAGGTGAGTTGCGTGAGCGTGGCGTAACAGATGAGCTAATCAGCGCCTATCTGAATGAACAGAATGAGAGCTGGATAGATACACTGCGGCTAACACACGATAAAAAGTTTGGTGTTGAGCCACCTGATGATATAAAGGAAAAGGCCCGCCGGGTCAGATTCCTGGAATATCGTGGATTTACTGGAGAGCAGATAAAATGCTTCTTCCAGGATATTTAACTTAATGAAAAACAAGTAACCTCTATGAAAAGCAGCGCTGAACTTAGACAGGCTTTCCTCGATTTCTTTGCCAAAAAAGGGCATGAGGTTGTGGCGAGCAGCCCATTGGTTCCCCATAACGACCCAACTCTGCTCTTTACCAATGCAGGCATGGTTCAGTTCAAGGATGTATTTCTGGGCAAGGATAAACGCCCCTATACCACAGCAACCAGCTCTCAGCGCTGTGTCCGTGCTGGTGGCAAACATAATGATTTGGAAAATGTCGGTTATACCGCACGCCACCATACCTTCTTTGAGATGTTGGGTAATTTCAGCTTTGGTGACTATTTCAAGCGCGAAGCGATCCAGTATGCCTGGGAGTTTCTAACCAAAGATCTAGCTCTACCAGCAGAAAAGCTCTGGGTCACCGTTTACCAAGATGATGATGAAGCTGCCGAAATCTGGATTAATGAGATTGGCATTGACCCAAAACGTCTTACCCGTCTTGGCGACAAGCCAGGTGGCAAAAAATATGAGAGCGATAACTTTTGGTCTATGGGCGATACCGGCCCTTGCGGCCCCTGCTCGGAAATCTTTTATGATCATGGGCCGGATGTAGCAGGCGGTCCGCCAGGAACCCCGGAAGAGGATGGTGATCGCTACATAGAGATCTGGAATCTGGTGTTCATGCAATACAACCGAGATGCAGATGGCAACATGACGCCGTTGCCAAGGCCGTCGGTGGATACCGGTATGGGTCTGGAACGTCTGGCCGCTGTGTTGCAGCATGTACATAACAATTACGAGATTGACCTGTTCAGTAACCTGGTTTCAGCAGCGGCTGAAATCACAGGCTGTGCTAATAAAGAAGAGAAATCACTGCGGGTAATTGCAGATCACATTCGCTCCTGCTCCTTTCTGGTCGTAGATGGTGTTACCCCCGGTAACGAAGGTCGTGGTTATGTACTGCGGCGTATTGTTCGCCGTGCGATCCGTCATGGCTATCGACTGGACTGCAAAGAGACCTTCTTCTACCGCCTTGTCGAACCGCTTGTTAAAGAGATGGGGAAGGCTTTTCCAGAGTTGAAAAAAGCAAAGTCACAGGTTGAGCGCGTTCTTAAATTAGAGGAAGAACGCTTTGCTGAAACGCTGGAGCAGGGCATGAAGATTCTGGAGCAAGATATTGCCGCTCTGGATGGAAAACAGATTCCTGGCGAGACTGTATTTCGACTTTATGACACCTACGGCTTTCCCACTGATCTAACGGCTGATATTGCGCGAGAACGTAACCTCACCCTGGACATGGAAGGCTATAAGTGTGAAATGGAAGCTCAAAAAGAGCGTGCCCGGGCAGCCAGTCAGTTTGGTGCAGAACAGTCTGTACAGATTGAACTTGAAGGTGAAACAGATTTTACCGGTTATGACGGTTTAACAGATGAATCGACAGTGATTGCCCTGTACCAGAAGGGTGAATCAGTTGATGTTCTGGAAGATGGTGAAAGGGGTATGGTGATTCTGGATCGTACGCCATTCTATGCGGAGTCAGGCGGCCAGGTAGGTGATAAAGGCATCATTGCAGTCGGCGATTGTACCTTTCAAATTGCCGATGTTCGCAAGCAAGGTGGCGGCGATATCTTTGGGCATATCGGTTGCGTGCAAGGCGGTCAATTGCATTTGGGTGATGTGGTTAGTGCAGAGGTTAATGAGAATAGCCGTCAGGCTACAGCCGTCCATCACTCAGCTACGCATTTATTGCATGCGGCTTTGCAGCAGGTTTTGGGTGACCATGTGGCTCAAAAAGGGTCGCTGGTTGACGGCTTGCGATTGCGTTTTGATTTCTCGCATTTTGAGCCTGTGAGCCGTGAGCAGCTCCAGGCAATTGAAACGCTGGTCAATGACCAAATTCGTGAGAACTACATGGTAGAAACTCGCCTTATGTCATTGGAAGATGCCAAAAACTCAGGTGCAATGGCGCTGTTTGGTGAGAAATACAGTGATCAAGTGCGCGTATTGCGCATGGGGGATTTTTCTACCGAACTATGCGGTGGAACGCATGTAAAAGCCGTAGGCGATATTGGATTAATGAAAATTACAGCTGAAACCGGCATTGCCTCAGGCGTACGCCGTATTGAAGGGGTAGCAGGTGCTCTTGCGCTGCAATGGATAAAGGCAGACGAAGATCGACTTTATCGTATTGCTGAGCAGTTAAAGGCATCAAGGGACGATGTGGATGAAAAAACTGTCCAACTGGTTGAGCGTAATCGAAGTCTTGAAAAAGAGCTGGAGCAGCTTAAAGGCAAGCTTGCCAGTGCAGCAGGAAGTGACCTTGCGGGTAGTGCCATGGATATCGGTGGCGTAAAGGTATTGGCAGCGGCGCTTGAAGGTGTGGATCCTAAATCGTTGCGCGACACCATGGATCAACTCAAAAATAAGCTTGGTTCAGCTGTTATCGTATTAGGCACGGCCAAGGAAGGAAAGGTGAGTTTGGTTGCCGGGGTTACCGCAGACCAAACCAGTCGAATGAAAGCGGGCGATCTGATTCGTGAGGTTGCTGCAAAAGTAGGTGGCAAAGGTGGCGGACGCCCGGATATGGCGCAAGCTGGAGGCAATCTACCTGATGCACTGCCAGATGCCTTGGCGCTGGTGAAAGAGTGGGTGCAGGAAAAAGTTGCGGGCTAGGCTGTTTGCGTGTTTAATTTGCGCCCGTTAATGAAATCACGAAACACCCGTGTAATCCTTATAAATTAATTCGTAATCATGGCGCTAATTGTCAAAAAATTTGGTGGCACCTCGGTCGGAACTGTTGACCGCATTGAGGCTGTAGCTGATAAGCTGCAACAGAGTCGCAAGAATGGCGATGATGTCGTTGTCGTGGTCTCCGCAATGTCGGGCGAAACCAATCGACTTGTCGAATTGGCTAACGCTATTCAAGATCAACCTACTCCGCGTGAATTGGATGTTCTCCTTTCTACAGGCGAGCAAGTCACCATTGCACTTCTGAGTATGGCCTTGGAAAAACGAGGTTGTCCTGCTCGCTCTTACACTGGCGGTCAGGTGCATATCCTGACTGATACCGTCCATAATAAAGCCCGCATTCAGGATATCGATGCCGCACGAGTACAAGCAGATCTTGATGCGGGTCGCGTGGTTGTTATTGCGGGCTTTCAAGGTGTAGACGAGCATGGCAATATCACCACACTGGGGCGGGGTGGCTCAGATACAACCGCTGTTGCGATGGCTGCTGCCTTAAAAGCAGATGAGTGCCAAATCTTTACCGACGTGGATGGTGTTTATACCACTGATCCACGAGTTGAACCCCGTGCACGACGACTGAACCGGATAACCTTTGAAGAGATGCTGGAAATGGCCAGCCTTGGATCAAAGGTTTTACAAATTCGAGCCGTTGAGTTTGCGGGCAAATATAACGTACCCCTTCGTGTTCTCTCTAGCTTTGAAGAGGGCGAAGGCACCCTGATCACCTTTGAGGACGAGGGTATGGAAGAAGCAAAAATCTCTGGTATTGCATTTAATCGTGATGAGGCAAAACTCACCATCCTTGGTGTACCTGATCAGCCAGGTGTAGCACATAAAATTCTTGGCCCTATTGCAGCGGCTAATGTTGAAGTGGATATGATCGTGCAGAATATCGCCGAAGATACCACCACAGATTTTACCTTTACCGTGCATCGTAACGACTACAAAAAAGCTTTGGGTATTTTGCAATCTACGGCAAACGAGCTAAAAGCGCGTGAAGTAACGGGCGATGACTCAATTGTAAAGATCTCATTGGTTGGTGTAGGGATGCGGTCACATGCTGGTATTGCCAGCACTATGTTTGAAGCATTAGCCAAAGAAGGGATCAATATTCGTATGATTTCGACATCAGAAATCAAAATTTCTGTTGTAGTTGATGAGAAATACCTTGAACTTGGCGTGCGTACGCTCCATGAAGCATTTGAATTAACGGGGACTAAAGCGATTTAGTAAGGAATTTTCCTTTAGAAAAACGCGTAGTACTGGTAGAATCTAGCCCGCCTTACACAGGGTGTTTGACCCGTTATGTGTAAAAGGCTTGGTTGGCAGCGCTCCCTCCTGTGTTGGGTTGATAGGATATCGCTCTCCCATAATGGGTGGGTCGTTGTTTGGATCTTAGGATCAAGGCAGGGAGATTTAAGATGTTAATACTAACTCGCCGTGTTGGCGAAACACTGATGATTGGTGATGAAGTTACTGTAACGGTGCTTGGCGTTAAAGGCAACCAGGTACGTATCGGGATCAATGCTCCGCGAGACGTATCGGTACACCGTGAAGAGATCTATGAAAGGATCAAACGGGAACAGGCACAGACGCCAACAGATGGTGCAGAAGGATAATGCACATGGCGGGGTTCTGATGAAGAGCCCCGTTATTACTTGAGGAACAAGATTAAATCGCCAATAAAACTGGTGAAAAGGTTTAGTGGCGAAAAATCGAAAGTTTAAAATAGCGTGCTTCTTTGTAAAAGCCCCAGGCTTAATTAGAAGTAGTTACAGAGTTGGAGAGATGGCCGAGTGGCTGAAGGCGCTCCCCTGCTAAGGGAGTATGGGTTAATAGCCCATCGAGGGTTCGAATCCCTCTCTCTCCGCCATATATAGTTGGCATGAGAAATAGCAGTAATATTTTCATTGACAACATGGGAGCGTATCAGCACAATGCGCCCCTCGATTAAGCGCCCGTAGCTCAGCTGGATAGAGTACCTGGCTACGAACCAGGGGGTCGGAGGTTCGAATCCTTCCGGGCGCGCCAT
>Ga0316192_10003587_pt1 | contig 11306 bp, 10 predicted proteins | sample MerIslwburrow_MG_FD_204931 | JGI IMG/M metagenome (GOLD analysis project Ga0316192, IMG submission 204931) | Coastal sediment microbial communities from Maine, United States - Merrow Island worm burrow | ecosystem: Environmental > Aquatic > Marine > Coastal > Sediment | place: USA: Maine...
ACTGATGGTCAATACCACCATCATTTCCAGCTGTGTTAAAAGAGGTGAAATCTGAGTACTCATTGGCAAATAGTTCACCTACAAAGGACTGAAAATTATCACCGGTTTTGCTGCTACGCAATTCAGGGGCAATATTCTCATTTTGAAAGGCTGGAATAGGCATGAATGCTGTTTCCTTAAGTTTTTTGGCCTAAGATGAACTGGACTTGGCTTTGCCTGTGGTCAATATCTCCGCTCAGGATCGAATTCCGACCACAATACCCAGAATTACTACAATCTCCAACTATAAAGACCGGATTCGGCCAGAAGCTGGCGCTCGGGCAATCGTCTAGATGAGCACCTTTTCAGCCTCCGATTATGAGGGAGAGTTTGGGGCATGGGCAGGGACTGTCAGTCGGTAGGAGCCGTTTTCCGATCTGAAAGAATCTTCGTAACTGAGGCCATTCTCCTCCAAAGCCGCTTTAATGACCTTATTGGCTGCCATTTTTGCTGTTCTGGCAGTCTGATCACCATCGGTACGACCTGCCGAAAGCTGCGCGCTAAGATCATATTTATTTACGGTAACAGGACACTTCTCTGCCAGAATCATTACAAATTGGAATGCCTGAGTACCAGGCTTCAGCTCCGTGATTTCAACTCTATCAAACCAGATTTTGCCAAGCCGAGCATCCACAACAAGACGTGCATTCTTGGGGGCTGTTAACAGAGCTGGAACTTGCCCCTCAAGATTAGCCTTGATAATAATGTCCTTAAGAATGCGCTGACGGTTCGGAAGTGCTTTATCAAGTAGGATTTCAATGATACCTGTTGCATCCTTAATCCCTTGCGGCAACAAAAGTACCGGGTCAGTGCTGGCGCTAAGTGTTCTAATTTGTGTTGCAGCATCACGGGGTGGTTTCCGAAGAGCATAAATCATACGGAATTCATGTTCATATATACTCAGCACTCCAAGATCAAGGAACCAACTGCCTGGTTGCCAGGGAAGTACACTGCCTGTAATACTGAGAACTTCACGGAGATAGCGCTGAAAGGCGGGGATCATGAGTTCGAGGCCATCCAGATCGGTAGCGCTTAACGATTGAGAAGGGATTTCAGGTGTCTGGCTGACGCCCAGAAAGTCCACTGGCGATATCTGTTCTGCCTGAAGGATACGCCCTGCGCCAGGATGCCCGGGTGGCTCTATAGAATCTAAACAGATCTTTTTCAAGATACTCTTCGTCACGAGTAAATCGGTGTCTGCACCGAAACAGTCGCGCCATGCACTGATAGGTTGACGCCATGGATAGAGGGCCCAGAGATCATGCTCTGGAGCCGCTGTGTGTACATCACGAATCCCGATAGTGTCCAACACATCATTGATCAACTCTTCATGTTTAACCTGACTTACCTCGATCTGACGCGGTACACGAACCGTGACAGTTACGGGACGTGTGCTTTTCTCTATTACCTGAACCTTAAATTTGGCTTGAAGAATCCGTCCCTCGGATAAAGGTATCTCCAATTTTTCAATGCTATCGAAACAGTCATGAGGATGAAAAAAATTCAGCCGTTCTCTATCACCCCGCTCCCAGACGCACTCCGTCATCCAGATACGGACTACACCAAAAACACCGTGATTTTCAAGCGCTGCTCGGCCTTTTTCCTGAAGAACTTTAAAGTTACAAATCGGTTTGACATCAAAGAACGCTTCATCATCAAACAGAATACGACCAAATATTTTGCTATAGAACTGAACGATCGAAGCTGCACGAGCAGTAATCCGTATACGGCCTAATTCAGGCTCATATCGTACAAAATCAGCATGAACAGGCCGATATTGTATCTTTGCTCGTGAGGGAACCCCATCCACCACCGCCAGTGGAGCCTTTGTATGGTGGCTTCGCATAATCTGAAAACCACAGGCTCCATCTTCATCGTCGAAGACACGCAGTTGGACATGGTTACCAAGATCTTTCTGCTGGCAGTGCTCAAGAATTGCGCGTTCAAGTTCTGCACATTTAGCAGTTAGTCTGTGAATGCATTTCGGCTCCTTACCAATGAAATCATTGAAACGACGATAGTTTCCTTCCTGAATCTGGATTTGCGCACGCGACAGCACCTCCGCCAGCGCACCATCATTACGTTGAGAAAGAAAAAGGCGTAAGGCCAGTTCACGTTCACCTAAGTCTTTGGGTAATATGCTGGATAGGGTTTGACGGTCGGTAAGCAGTGTATTGATAGCTTCTCTTCCCTCGGGTGTCCCCAGGTTGAGAATTGTTTCAAATGCCTCTAGCAACTCACCACTCAGCGTATCGCGTTGAAAAGCAGATACGATTTCATCATGACTCAACGACTCACTTTTTCCAATGAGAGATGTCGGCCAACCTAAGGCATCGAATAGCTCACACCATAGAGGAAGGGACACTTCCTCTATGACAACTGGATCAGCAAATGCCAATGGTATGTGCATTTAAGTATCCTAATCTTCTCGCCCAGAACGGGCAAGCTTGTGCTGGCAAATTCTGCAACCTGACACTCCGGAAAGACGATTCCGCCGAACAGTTCCAGTCATGAAGTCAAAGCCAAGCCTTAAAGGAGGTTCATCTGTCCCCGAGAATTCAGTGACAGCACGCAAAAACTCGGTGACGGCGGCTCCAGATACCAGTGTATTGAAGGCCATAACGCTCGGTTGAGGGACATCAGCGCCACTGACATAGCCCTCAGCTGCTTGTCGGATGCGCTCATCCTTGGGAAGCGACTCTATCCGAATTTGATTTGCATCGATGTGCCCCCAGCAAGCTAAGCAAGGTCGCCCCGGCCCAATCATGACAACCCTACCTGATCCAGCCGTAACAACCTCTTCATGGACTCGAAAAGCGCTTCCCATGTCAAAGAGTAATATTGCTTTCTCGTAGGACAGTCTATTGAGTAAGGCGCGCGGCAAATGAGTATCAACGCATGAAAATACAACGTCACAACCTGCAAGGACGTTTGGATCTACATCTTGCCCCAAGTAACCTTGGATTATATTCACCTTGGTCCCAAGCCCTACAGCCTCAGCATAGCGTGCGGCCACATCGACCTTCCATGTTACATTGGCATCAGCAGCCGTTGCTCCTAAGATACGGCTGATATTGGTATCTTCAACACGATCACCATCGATCACCGTGATCTGTCCTACCCCTAGATGAACCAGTTGAGCAAAGGTTACAGAACCGGTTCCGCCCAGACCTATTACAGCCACATGAAGTCCGCGAAGGATACGCTGCCCCGCCTCGCCCAGAGCTAAGCGCTGCCGATCAAACCATTCCTCCTGCCCATCCATGGTGTCAGGCGACATCACTCGTAAGGTTTGGCCAATCACGTGCAGACCAATTGGTGCAACACTCTCTGTTGTAGCCCATGCACGCGCGCACACAGTCTGCGTGTTACCAGCGACAACAAGGGAGCCGTGAGGACCAGGCATCTGTGCGAATAGCGAGGGTATCAAGACAGAGTCGCCTGCATCGTCTGCCGCAGAGAACCAAGGCATATCAGCCCCTGGGTGGGTGTGAACTGTCAAAACTGAAAGACCTCGATCACGTGCTGGCCGTATGAGGCGATTGAGAGCAACTGGGTCGATACGGATACGGTCTCGTTGTCTAATTGCATATGCGGCATCGGGTATTACCGAAAGATGACGCGCCAACAAAACACTATCATCATCAAGTCGTTCAGCAAGAATAATGCCCGCAGACTCGACATCCGTTCTTGCACACAGTTTGTTTATGAATGGATGCCATTCTGATTCCAATACACGGAGCTTCATAGCAACCTCCTAGTCTTTACGAAGGAAACGTGCAGCAATGCAGCGCATGAAATCCTGCAAAGTACTAATACCAGGCTGCCATGCCCCCGCTTTCAGATGCCATGAGAAACGCTGCCAATCTTTACCAATCAGGTTTTCGATGGAGGTCGCACGAGGGAGCGTTCCTGATGCTGTCTTTACAGCCGGATGTACCCAAAACATATCCGGCTGTGCATCTGGAAAAGCTGGTGGCAGCTTGATGAGCAAATCGACCGCCTGTGGTTTGAAACCTTCAGGGAGCTTATAACCAGAGATTACAAGGAAAGACCATCCATTGGGCTGTGCATGGATTGTGGCACATGAGCAATCAATTCCCGCTTCCCCAAGGTTAGCCTGCTCAAAGCCGTAGTCGGCAGGCGGCTGGCTGTGAAGATGACCACCATTTTTCAAGATAACTTCGGTATCGTTGGCGATGACCTCATCATCACCTCGGGCTTGCAGAAAAAGAACATCTTGAAGCGAAATTCCAGCAAGATGCTTAAGGTTCGCCCCCGTCTGCACCGGGTTATCCAGTTCAAACTTACACTTATTGATAAATATGTTAATAGATTCGTGGTTTGACATGTTGAATTCTCTATTTGAGGTTTCTGGCCAGACCCTATGTCTTGCCTTACTATCCACAATAGAGAACAACGAGCTGAAGGTATGTAACGGCGTTGTTGTATCAATACGCCCTCAGAGCGAACAAGGACACAACAAACATAAAACTGACAAGCCAGCCACCCCTATAAAGGGGATTAAAAGAGGCCAAGCGCGTTTAAATTTTGACCATAACTGACAAGTAACGGTACCAGTCCTTACATTGACACATGTCTTACTGCATGGGCAGGAAGGAGCGCGGCTTAAGCTGATCTGCAGCCTATGAGATCCCGTCCCAGGTGACTGCTCTACTCAGATACCAGTCATTGAACCCCAAACACGACTGTCAGCAGTGTGTCATTCACTGCCTGATGGCTCCCTAATTTGAACAGTCTGGACCGTTTACCGACTATGGGTCTGTACAGCATGCCAGGTAGCAAAGTAAGATTGAGGAGCTGGAAAACTAAGCTTAGATATGCCTAGTTATCTTTAGATAAGGTATATGGCACGGTGTATGGGAGAAAAAGCGTATCACATGCTGCGCTTAGAGGTAAATCTATCAATGGTAGAAGCACGAATAATCCTTTCCCATCAGCAATAAGTTCTACATCTGTTTTTGCACCTATGTATATAAGATTTTTCTCTTTTTGGCAATTTGCCCCAGAAACTTTTATACAAAATAATTCGCGATCCATACCTGTTGTTTTTAAGACACTAGCACAGCCAGTAAGCAAGCTAGCACATAATATTGTTATTAATACATGTGTTTTTTTCATCATCCTAATCTCCAGCCATGAGCAAGTATTTGAACCACCCCTATTACTGCTACAATTATGCTACCAATCCATACGATTCTATTGCGAATTGTTTTAGCTTTTTGATCTTTTAAATCAAAAGTTTTTATTGCTAGTAAAATTACCCAATCACTTAAATAAGAAAATAACCATATAAAAAATATACTTGCAGCTACTAAAGCAGCACTCATTTGGAAAAAAAATGTATCAGCAGAACACTGAGTACCAGATAGCCAGCAATTGCCAAGATCTTTTTCGAAAACTAATCGATAGTAAGTAGCCAATATCAGAAATATAGGAGGTGGAAAACACATTAATGCTACGCGCTTACTATCCTCAATATTATCAAAATTAATGATCATTCCACATGCCAGCGTATACAATAGCCAGTATACAAAAGCCCCCTCGTAGTCAGAACCTACTTTTGAGAATACAACATGTAATAATAAAGAAAAAAATATCGTTGCAGCAATTTTTGGCATTATTCTATTCACATGAATGAACTCCTTTTGACAGAAATTCTGTGATTAATTTCACTCTCTCTTCGCTGTTATCTCCTTTTTCATAAGGGTGAACACCATCTATGACTTTGTGACATCCACCATTAAGTTCAACTTTATTAATAATTTTCTTAGAGTTATAGGGAACTACTTTTTTATCATTTTTACTATGTATTACAAGAGCTTTATATTTAGATATATCAACTTCTTTAATTGCATATTTAGGATGAATGTATGAATCACACCATGGAAGAGGCACTTCGTCTGGAACTGAGTCTAAAATAATTGTTCCCCCTGATTGCAAAATGCTCATTAATTGGAGTGCAATAATTCCTCCACTTGAAACCCCATAAAATACGTTATTTTTTCCAGTATATATATCTTTCTCTAATATCTTGCTGGCAACAATATTAGAGGTCTTAACTATTTCTTCTAGACCCGGTACGTCATCTCCACTACTTATGCCGTAGTAATCGAATAGATAAACATCGTATCCAATATCAGAAACAGGTAGAAAAAAGTTTGCTATGGACCTAACAAGCTGAGAGTTTCCCGGAAAAACGATAAAGTAACCTTTAGATTCAGGTCTAGCACTAGGAATCCTTAGTCCTGTAATAGTTATTTCTGGCTCAGAACCTAATTTAATGTCATTTGGTAAAATCCTCGGATGTATTGAATCTTTTGACTCCGGTATATTTCGTTTTATTTGCCCTATAAGCATTCCCTCAAACAGGCACACTGATGCGGCTAATTGTGTAGATGCAAGGGAAAAACAAACGACTATGGATGTAACAAGAATCTTTATCCTTCTCATATCTCATTCCCTATAAGATTTGGCAATAAACCTACCTTTCTGAACTATACCAGTTTTTTTAATGATGCAGCAATAATCTGATTCTTTGAAAAAACTATAATTAATACAACGAAATATTTGTCTTTCCCTGGCTCAGTGGGAAGGACGTAATACCGTATAGCGTATTGCGCCGTATGAAAGTTTGAATGGTGGGTTACACTATCGCTAGCCCACATTTTTTACATATGCGTGCCTGCTGTGTGTCGTTTTCTGCCGGTCACTATCAAACAATGCCCGTTAGATCAGATACCGGTTATTACAGCTTAAGCTTAAGATGTGGGTAAGCTATGTATAGCTGGTGATACGATGATTGACTCAGCACAACTACAACAGCCCTTGTTCGGCCATTGAAACGGCATCAGTTCCGCCTACGACAATATGATCCAGCACCCGTATCTCCACTAGTGCCAATGCCTTTTCGAGTCGCTGAGTTATATCTCCATCTGATTCACTGGGCTCAGCAATCCCAGATGGATGGTTATGCACAAAAATCACAGCAGCGGCATTAAGCTTAATCGCCCGTTTCACGACTTCCCTGGGGTGAACACTTCTGATTGGGATTCTGGTTACTGGCGGAGCCGAACCGCTACATGATCTGTTGAAAAGTTTTTCGGAGTAGCGTGAAAAACTTATCGGGAATTCGTTCTTTAAAATCATGAGCCTACTCCTCTATTTTTGTTAATACGCATTAACAAAAACTATCCAAAACCTAATCCTGAAGCCCTTATTGCAACATGCTTGTAGTTATAAAACCCTTAGTTGTATATAAGCGTGATTTGTTTACAAATTAGATGATTACGGTATCTTGATTTGCTATGAGGATTGTTAAAGTCTTGTGTGTGCTATATCTGCTCTACATTGATAGGCTAAATCGAAGATATAGGGATAATTTAATTATCTAGAAATATGTAGTAATTTAGGTTCATTTAAAACTGGATAGAACTGATTTTCAATATTAGTATTTTGATTGTGCTCTGATGTTTTACATTGATCAATGCAGTAGACGTTTTTTTCACTTGTTAATTTAAATAATAATCTAATACTAATGAGTTGATGTAATAAAGCAGCTAGAACGCAATTTGCGCCGTATTTCTTAGTGAATGGTTTTATTTTAATTCCTATCTCCTGCATGGGTTCAAAATAATTTGTACTTAAAAGTAAGTCATTAAGTAGATGTCTGAAATTTGAACTCCTATGAATAGCGCTTACTGCATTAGTTATATCCTCTGTAGAACATCCAAATTGTTTATAGAGATCTTTCACTAGTGTTGTAGCATCGTTTGCTCGACAATATAGAACTGAGAAAGCAATAGCATCAGAAAAATCTAATAATGTTGGTAATGTCTCACGGTATGACGCTATATCCCATTGCCTTCGATTAGCTATGCTGGATATAGAGTGAAATAATTCATCGATATCGACAGGCTTTCTGTAGTCTCTTGGAGATGTATGCCAATGTGATGTCTTCTCCTTTGTCAATTCTGGATTGCTTGTGATAAACCAGTCAATATCTATTGGCAGCTTTTTTTCCTCCAATAGATGTTTAGAAAGTTCTCGATTACGAAGCGATAAATTGCTAGAAAGATAATACTTTTGTGCATTAAATTCAGACTGAAAAAAATCTGCCTCTTCATAGGGATTATATATGGCAGCATAAAATGCAGGAAAGATAGCCTCATTACGCTCTAAATCAACTCTCAGTTTTTCAAACACATTAGCAGCTTCATTGTGCCCATTTATCATTGTGCTTCTTAGTATGGTTGCATGGGCATAAGTGATTTTTGAATCAATCAGTAAGTTGTACTTTTGATATATTTCCTGAAGATAGCGTTCGAATTTTCTAATTTGCTTCTTTCTTTCAAATGACAGGCATATTCGCATTCTGTCATTAGGGTCTGCAGGGATATAAAGGTCTACATGGGGAATGCGTATATTCGACCTCATATATGCTATGTCACGTATTGAATCTATTGAACGTAATACAACTTTTTTCCATGAATAGCCTAAGTCTTCTGATGCAAATGAAAAATTAGTTCTGTACCATTCTGCATATAACCGAATAGGATATTGCCAGCATGATGAAGATACAATCTTATTATTGTCGTTTAAATTATCATCAATAAGCTTAGATGTTTTTTTTGATAATTTCACCCAGCTATTATCTAGGATGGTATGAGTATCATTTTGACTATAAATGTTCGGAATAATCATTGCGCGTGGCCTGATGATACAGAGTTAGTACGCCATACACCTTGTGTTTTTACAAACTCAGAAATCTTTACTGATAAGTAGCCCTCAAGCTCATAATAAGAGCTATTGTTGGTAAAAAGTTCAAATTTAATATTATCAGACCACTGTGAAATAGTATCATGCTGCTCACAAAGGTTATCCAAAGTATCCTTTGCCTTGCTATTAAGTCTCTCCACTTTTGTAATCTCAATACCATGCAGGCTTTTGTTTTTTATTGTCTTTGCATTTTTATATATTAGCTCTGCTGTTCCAGAAAGTGTTTTAGCGCAGCTAAACAAATTGCTAACATTATTATCTGACCCGTTATCAGGCCTTCCTTGTTTAAAGGCTTGATTATGTTTGGGATAATCTTTTGAAAATTCATCAATGAGATTGTTGGTCGACATTTCAAGAGCTCGTTTTACAGAAGGTTCATCACATTGGATGCTCCCGTTGATCATCTCAAGATACCTATCCACGCAATTAATCATGATCCTTGAATGCGCGATATAGCTTGATAGCTGATTTGTCTTGTCTAGTACCCTGGCTAAATGAGCTGCAAGCTCTGAAAAATGGCAGCTGTTTCGACCGTCATCTTGCTGATGATTGCAGAAAGCTATCTGCTTATTGCAGTCCAAATTAGGCCATATTATATGAGTCAGTTTTTCGTCCAATTTGATTCCCTACTGTTCGTTCAATTATGTAGTGCTATTTTGTCCGATAAGATCGAAATATTTGCCAAACTGTATTTCATCAGAATCAGATAATGATTCTTGTCTAGCAAAATAATTAAATAAGTTAATTGAAACTAAGTCCGTACAATATTTATCTTTTGAGCAGACCTCTATTATTTTGATTGCATCATCGTATCCTTCTGGTATATCTGTATCCTCTTCAGGATCAACATGACATCTATATAGTGAAATAAATTTAAATTTATATTTTTGAATAGCCGAAAAGCAATCTGACCACCTATCTTTAAGTATTAATAATATAATCAATACTTGATAATCTAATGTACTATTGTCAATTGATTGTATAATTGCTGCGGTGTTTAGAAGTCTCTTAATTTTTCGTATATTCCTTGGCATTGAGTTAGATATTGCTTCCATAGCAATCTCGTCTATTCCAGTATCAAGTTGTGTCAAATAAGCTTTGATGTCATCTTCACTTAGTGGTGGCAGATAAAAAGGGACCTGAATGATTTTTTCTAGGTATTCCTTCGCGGACAACCCATACTCTTCTATATGGTTCTCGCCATATTTTATTTTAAGATATTTATTGATGACTCTTGGATCAAGGCCAATGATAAATACGTAGCCTGCAACACCCATAACTGCTTTAATAGACTCTAAAAGCTCAAAAGCTTTTTCAGGCCAGCATCTATCGAGATCGTCGATTAATACTACAATAGTGCATCGTTCCGCATCATGGATGCTAGATGGCAGTTCTGTTAGGTACTTTAATGATGAGAAATACTCACTGTCTAGTTCACTCACATCAGTATCTGACTTGAGTTGCTTTTCCCTCTCTATCATGTCTTTTCCTGAAAAACTAAGAGGTCCTAGTTTTAGCTTGACTCCATATGCTAGTGCTCTAGCAGCAGCTAGCAGTTTTAAAGAAACTTCTTTCTTGCCGATCGTTTTGAACACCTCAGCAATAGTAAGCACGAATGGGGCAAGCAATGATTCTTCACGATCGAAGCGCCATGCATCAAATTCAACGAGTATGTATTTGTGATCCTCAGAACTCTTTTGAGATAGGTCGCGTGCAATTGCCCGCATGAGAGTAGTTTTGCCTTCGCCGTATCCACCAAAAACACCTACAGTAAGTTGTGGTGGGGACGTACTATCTATTTCATTAGCCAAAATTGATGCGTACTTTTCGAACCCTAATTCAGGGTTATCTGACGGCAGATCATTAATAGCCATATTATTTATATCCTTATTTCAGGCAGTATTATGTATTTTTATAGCCTTAGACTGTGCTGATCCCAAAGCTGCCTACGATATTCTCATGCTTCCATTGTATAATATATACTAAATTTCAACTGTTTTGAAAAGAATCTAGTTATCAAAACCTATGGTAGTTGGCAACTTGCCTATTATCTCAACTCTAATATTGCTGATAGTAGAAAGAGTCTATGGTGGCTCAATAGATAATACCATACCGCCAGCCCCTTCTTAAGAAAACTTATTAAATACATATGGATGCAGATGTTTATTTATTTTATTATGATCATTTAGTAGGCATAGCAACAAATAAATGTGGGAAATAATTACGTACACTCACTAGGATTATACTCACTGTTAACTTCTGCTATAACAGTTACTGCATTCAATTAAGGCTGTTTTTTTCTGGTAAATAATTATATTGCTAGGAAAATAATTGATTATTTACTGCAAAAAACCATATACCACACGCGTATAAAGGAAATAAAGAAACTCTATATTGTTGTTGCTCATACGCATAAGAAGTGGAGTGGCCCTGAGCTGCTTTATCTCCACTATCGGATGAACTCTGGC
>Ga0316192_10003589_pt1 | contig 11298 bp, 7 predicted proteins | sample MerIslwburrow_MG_FD_204931 | JGI IMG/M metagenome (GOLD analysis project Ga0316192, IMG submission 204931) | Coastal sediment microbial communities from Maine, United States - Merrow Island worm burrow | ecosystem: Environmental > Aquatic > Marine > Coastal > Sediment | place: USA: Maine...
GCGGTTGTTGCCCCCCTTGCAGCGCCTAAGCTAAAGGATGTTCTGGCTGATACAAAAAGTGAAGAGGAACAATTAAGTGATATTAATGCTGTTTCAGCTGATATACCACAGGATAAATATAACCGCGGAACACCACGCACCAGTATCCTAAGTTTAAGTGCAACCATGAAAAAAGGGGATTTTGAGCACGGCACTGAATTTCTGGATATGCGAAACCTTCCAAAGGATGTTGCCGAAGTGAGCGGTGCGGAGTTAGTGCGCAAATTGCGCATTATTGCGCAACGTTCATTTTGGATTGATATTGATACCGTGAGTAATCATCCAGAAGGACATAAAGACGATGGTTTACCCGCTTATCGGGATCGTATTGCTCGTATTAACACCGTTGATGGCCCCGTTGATATATTAATGCAGCACGTACCCGGCGAGGATGGCGAAAAAATCTGGAAGATTTCCAATCGTACTGTGGCCAAAATTCCAGAGCTGTATGCGCAGTATGGATACGGAGAAATAGGGGATTTACTTTCCAGGACATTCCCGCATTATGAATTTTTTACCTTGCAAATCTGGCAATGGATCTTGCTTGTGGTGATTGTTGCCATAGCCTTCGCCATATCTTGGACAGTTACTTCGTTTGTCAATTTGTTGGTGCGCCGTTTTACAAAATCTACACCGCGGATTCAACGCTTTATCGCCAAACCCGTAAGATTTTTCATATTGGTTTTGATCGCGCGTGCCAATTTTGATTTATTGGGTCCTTCTTTAGAGACCCGTGCATTATTTGAAGCCAATACTCTGTATATTATAGCGATCACCTGGATACTGATGGGGCTTGCAGATGTTGTGTTGGGCCGAATAGGCGATCGAAGAATTCTGGGTAGTGGCCAAACGGCAGAGACCTTATTGCGACCCACTGCCACGGCCATAAAAATAGCAATTGTTACGGTGGCGGTAATAATGTGGTTGGATAACATGGGCTTTCAGGTAACCACATTGGTTGCAGGATTAGGTGTTGGCAGCGTCGCCGTCGCCTTGGCCGCACAGAAATCCATTGAAAACTTTATCGGTGCAATTACTATGTACACCGCCCAACCGGTGCGTGTCGGGGATTTTTGTCGTTTAGGTGATACCGTAGGGACGGTAGAAGAATTGGGTTTGCGAGCAACTCAAGTTCGAACCCTTGATCGCAGTGTGGTTAGTATTCCCAATGCTTTACTTGCCAATGCAGGAATAGTAAATATCTCAAAACGCGATAAGTATCTATATCGTCGCAAGATTCGACTGCAAATGGAAACTTCACCCAATCAATTGCGTTATATCCTGGTTGAAGTCAGAAAGATGCTTTATTCACATCCCAAGGTTGATCCAGATCCGGCAAGGGTACGCTTTGTGGAATTCGGTGAGCACTCTCTTGATATGGATATCTTTGCCTATATTAATGCCGCAGACTATAACGATTTTCTCGGTGTTTCTGAGGATATCAATTTGTATATTATGGACGTAATTGCCGATTCTGGATCGCGTCTGGCCATTCCCGCACAATCCATTCAAATTGCTCAAGCCAACGAAGTTGACGAAAACCTGGTAAAAGACGCAGAGGCCAAGGTTGAACAGTGGCGTGAAAAGAGTGCCCTTAATCTACCTGAGTTCTCAGAAGAGAGCCGCGATAAGCTTAAAGGCACATTAGAATACCCACAAAAAGGATCTATAACCAATCCGAAAGCTTCTTCTTAATAGCAATTGCCTCGTTCCCACGCTCCGCGTGGGAATGCCTACCAACAATCCCATCAACATTATCTCCACCCCGTAGGAGCGGTCTTGACCGCGAAAGGTCTTCGCACGATCTTCCGTAACCTTCGCGACCAAGGTCGCTCCTACAACCCCTTTAACATTATCCTCACCCCGTAGGAGCGGGCTTGACCGCGAAAGGTATTTGCACGATCTTCCGCAATCTTCGCGACCAAGGTCGCTCCAACAACCCCATCAACATTATCCTCACCCAGTAGGAGCCAGTCTTGCTGGCGATAACAATCCAAATGAAACCACAACACACCGTGGCAACCACAATCACTACTACGGCTTGTAGTTGCTGTAGGGTCCGCCAACGCGGTCGTAGGTGTTACCGATGTCGTCCTGCGTAATCATGGTCTTACCCTTGTCGGTCATAAAGACCAGATCCTGTTCAATGATCGGGGAGCGGAACTTCCAGCCCTGAGGCAATTTGAGGCGTGAACCGAGATCCTTCAAATCTTCGAACTTCTGGTTTGGGTCCTTGATCAGGCTGGCCGACTTCATGACCCACGAGTTGCCTTGGGGATCATCCAGAATGTAGGCGCGAGATCCCTTCCTGATAGTCATGGCGGTGTCACGTTTGGCGTGCATGGCTTGGTAGGAGAGATCCTTGCCCTCGCGGATCTCGTCGGGGATCGGAAACCACATAACCCAGTGTGCCTTGAGTCCCTGAAAATCACGCTCCTTGCCGGTTTTTACACCCAGATGGTCAATGGTCCAAAGACGCGCTCCGTTCTTGACGGTGCTCAAAGCATCGTGGTTTTTCTTGACCTTATCCATATCGATCTTGTCCAGGATGGCCGCCGGCGAAGAGTCGCCCTTCCCATCCGGTGAATTCAGGCCAACCGTGTTGTAGACACCGGCCATGTAATTCCCAGTAATGGCATTACCGAACACCAGCAGAATTTCTGTGTAGCGAGTGCCCGCGATGCCTTCGAAATCGCGTTGCGTGAGTTTAGCGTCGTCGTCCGGTTGAGAGGCGCAACCCGCGAGAATCAACGCCCCAACAAAGAGAGCCCCCGTTAGCTTCAACATTACTGTACTAGGCTGTTTCTTTGTTACTGGTTTCATTTGTTTTCTCCTTGCTTAAGTGCGAGCCGCCATTTTGTACTGTTACGGTACGTAGTTACACGCCTCGTTTGGGTAACCGCAGCCCTGGTAGGTATTCTGGAACTCGTCCATCGTCACCCACCCCAGGTGGTTCGGCGCTGGCGGTGCCACGATCAAGTCGCGGTCGAGTACCTTGGTCCGGAATTTCCAGCCAGCCGGAAGTTTCTTAAACTGACTGCCGAGGTCTTTGAGATTATCCGCCGTCTCGCCCTTGTTCACGTAAGGAGTCCAGGACTGCATGACCAGTACCTTGCCGTCAGGCATGTCGAGCATATAGGCCCGGGTTCCCTTTTTGTACACGAACTTGTTCTTGCGATAGATCTCGGCAGGATTGTAGGAACCCTTGCCGACGGCCTTTTTCATCGCTTCCGTTGGCACGACAGCCATCCAGACCATCTTGACCGGCCCGAACATCCGCTCGTCACCGACCTCGAAGATCTCGAACTCATCCCACGTCCAGTGACGGCTGGGATTGAGAAAGACGTCGATCGCGCCGCTTTCCTTTATGATTTGTTCCTTCAGGGCGACGATCTTTTCGAAGTCCTCCGCCGTGCAGTGGGCGATACCGGTGGGATTGTAGAAATTCGCCACCGCGTTGTCCTTCGTCGTGCCCATGATCGGCGCGACCTCGCAGAACTGATAGTTGGGCCCCTTCGCGGTGAGCGTCTTGCCCGGGATGATGTGCGCCTTGCGCTGTTCGGCCATGTTTTGCTTCGCCGTTAACTGCTCAGCGCCTGCGGTTTCAGAGGCAGTGCTCGGGGTTTCCGTGGTAGTACTCGGGGTATCCGTGGCAGTGCTCGCGGCTTTTTCTTGCGTATCGGGCTTAGAACATCCCTCGAGAACCAAGGCCCCAATCAAGAGAGCGCTCATTAGCTTCAAAATCGCTGTGGTATGCATATTTTCCGTTGTTGATTTCATTAAATATCTCCTTTTATTTACTCTACGCGTTTCACTGGCGGTGGTGTCCAGCTGCCGTCAAGAATGGTCGGTGCTGATTTCGGCGGTCCATACAAGCGCAACACCAGTTTGAATTCTCCTTTCGGCGCCGGCAGCCAGTTGGCTTCTTTATCTTCTCCCGGCGATTCCGCCTGGATAGTGAAATCCACTGAACCGTCTTCGTTGGTAGCAAAAGTATTGCGTTGGCTCAGGTTGTAGCGGTTGATGGAATTGGGCACGAAGAACAGGTCCTTGTCGTATAGGGTCAACGACCAAAAAGCGTCGACCGGTGGCAACCCGCCTCTGTCGAAGTGCATTACGTACTTATACTTGGCGCCGTCATATGCATTGCCCTTGGCATCTTTTTGCGAGATGGGATACACCGCATCTTCTGGTCGGTTCCAGCCCGGGCCGAGTAAATTCGCCATGCCTCTCACTAGATAGTCGGTGCCCCAATTCCCTACGCCCTCGGTGAAGTATAACCAGCCGTTGGTGGTCTTTTGTTGCTTCAACCGCAGCGCCATTTTCAACAGCCCAATCTTGGGTACGAGTTTGATTACTTTCTTGTCCAGCAAACCAAGTTTGCTGGTATCGAAATCCTCCCCCTGTACCAATCCCAATCCTTGGGAGAAGTGTGGCTTGGCATGCTTTTGTTTCTCCATCCCCAACTTCTCGCGCGCTGTTGCGGGCAAGGCCTCGACCGCTTTCTTGTCCAGGGTACTGAGCTTGCTTGGGTCGAAGTCCTTTCCCGGCACCAGGCCAATTTTGGCTAACTCTTTAACCATTGCGGCGTCCTCAGGTTTTGGCGGATTGCTTTTTAATAAGCGGGCTAGATAGTCGAAATACTCATATATACCCATGCTGTTGACTTGTGTGCGCACCGAGGTTTTCATGTCGAAATCGTGATCGACAGTAGCGAGCGGTGGTGTATAGGGTTTACCGTAGGCGCTGAGTGGAACACTCGTGAAGTTGTCTTGCAGGGTATGCACAGCATCGTAGTCTTCTGGTGTGCCGGTGCTATAGATGCGCCCGAGTATCCACACGATTGCGGTCGGCGATTTAACCTGGGTCACGTTTTGCGGCAGTGTACCCGACCAGCCCGGTCCGGTAATGGCGTAAGTTTGTGGTTTACTCCCTGTCGCGCTCGAGCTTGCGACTTTTATGACTTCCGAGAAACCGTCTAGCATAGGCATAATATAATAGCGTTCACCCATGTCAGGAATGGTGAAAATCCACGGTTCGCTGGAGACATCCAGCCACACCAGCGTATACAAGGTGTCGGCATTGGGCGCGGCACAGCAATGGTTGTCGACGGCGGGATAGGAGCGCATCTTGATCAGCTGGCCCATGGGCGCATGCTCGGCATCGGCTACTGCCACGTTGGTTTGCTGGCGGCGGGCCATGTCGAAGGTGATTAGGGGATAGCCGTAGATGTAAGCGTCCGCAGCGGATCTAACCGCGGCTTCCGTGTGCAGCGATGGTGTCCGGCTCACAACGATCAACGCCACTGCGATTACCGCCACCAGACCAACAAGTCCAAGTACCAATCCTTTAAGCGAAATCAGTTTCATAATTTCCCCTTATCAGTCGTTCTCCAATGCACAGTATCTAGCAGCGCGACATTCCTTTCAAGTTCTCAGTAATATAATAGCTTAGGTTAGATAGAGTTGTCCGGCAATTGGACCTTAATAACAGGGTTACGAATTCGAGGGTGAGTGAACTACGTTGCCCTCGTTCCCACGCTCTGAGACTGTGAAAGTATTCGTAAAATCTAAAAAATATGCACAATCCGTAGGTTGGGGTGAGTGTGCGAATCCCAACAATCTACGGGTTATGACGCCAACATTGTTGGGGTTCGTTCCTCACCCCAACCTACGGCAAATACTTTCACAGTCTCTCTGCGTGGGAATGCATACAGTACTACTAAAGAAAGCACTGATCCTAAAGCATTGCATCGACCAGGAAGGTTTTTAGCTATCATGACGAATTTTCTGGTACACGTAATATTAACAACCGATGGGATACACTCCCACGCGGGAGCGTGGGAGCGAGGAACTAATGCAGATTGTGCCGTGCGCCGTGCGCACGATGTTTCTCGATGTACATGGATGTACAAGTGTCGCGAAGGCCATGGATGGACTAGGGCGGCCATTTGGTGCTGCAATTGCGATGGAAGTGGCGGCTAAACGTGCGCACGGCGCACGCTACGGTTTTAGTTCGTTGAATGACTATGAGTCATTACATTTATTATCGGACTGAGTTACAGCCATCAAATCACTGACTAATATTTCTATTAATAGGCTTATCTCATTTATTTATTTAGCCAGTACCTTAGAAAGCAGACCGGCATCGCCCATTAGTATCTGTTCCAATGGTGAAGGATAATGCTGCTATAATTAGAGAAAATAACTGGCCATCGGCAAGCACTTAGCACAATAAATAGCACAAAAAGTGACCATGATGGTGGCGGAGGTGTTAGTCGTGGATTTGGCATTCGGTGAATTACCCCATTTAGTAGCAACTAAAGTAGTAACAAAAAGTTTTTGAGTCTTGAGTACATCAAGACCGGCGATAACTGCACTTCAGTCCAGTTGAAGTATATTATTTAACAGGAGACCAAGATGGCAATAGTAAATTCCAGGATGGCTTTAGCCTATTTCGTGCTCGGGGTACTCGCACTCTCGATGATTGTTCCCGCGCAGGTCAGGGCACAGTCAGCGGCGGTGGATCCGGCCGCCACACAGATCCTGAAGCGGATGACCGACTACCTCGACACTCTTAAAAAGTTTAGTTTGCACACGCAAAACACCATTGAGGATTTGCTTGAATCGGGACAGCGCATCGATACCGACATCTCGGCGAACGTCATTATTAGCCGACCGAATAAACTGCGCGCCGAGCGCAAGGGTGAATTGGTCGATCAGTTGTTCTACTATGATGGCAAGAGCCTTATTCTATATAATCCGTCCGACAAGGTCTATGGCAAGGAGTCCGCTCCTGCAAGCATCGAGAAGATGCTCCACTTCGCAATTGATTCGCTGGGCCTCATCATTCCGGGCGCCGATCTGGTTTACCGCAACGCCTACCCGGCGCTGATGAAGAACGTGACCTCAGCTAGGGTGATCGGCAAGACCATAATCAGTGGTGTGAAGTGCGATCATCTTGCCTTCAGTCGTCCGGACGTCGACTTTCAGGTTTGGGTGGCGGACAGTAAAAAGCCGCTGCCGTACAAGTATGTCGTCACCGATAAAAGTACCCCTGCTCTGGTGAGTATCTCAACGGTTGTGAGCGACTGGAACACCGCACCGGCTGTGGCCGATAAAAGCTTCACCTTCAAACCGCCTAAAGGGACTATGGCGATCAAGTTCATGCCACTCACCGTAAGCGGCTTCGCCGTAAAAGACTAGACAGGAGCAAGAAAATGAAGATATTTCTCAAAACCGCAGTTCTCAGTGCCTGCCTAGGCCTTCTGTTTTTAGTTGAAGTTGATGTCGATTTACCACCTGAATTTCAGCTGCAAGTCCAGCTGGTTCCGGAAGCACAGGCGATCGCCGGCGTTCGGCGCCGTGCCTTCCGTAGGGGTGCGGCCGTCGGAGCCAGTTCGGCGGCGGCCTCCCAGGCAGCAGCTACACCGCCCCCTCCACCGCCTCCTCCCGCTCCAGCTGCTGCACCACCGCCAGCGGCTCCAGCAGGCAGCGTACCATTGGGGACCATTGTAACCAGCCTTCCCGCAGGCTGCGCCAATACGGTGGTAAATAATGTGAGCTACTCCAAGTGCGGCACAGATTATTATCGTGCGACGTTTCAGGGCAGCAACCTGGTGTACGTGGCGACAAAACCCTGAGTATTAGGGTAGGTGGTATTGCAGCTAATTAGCGGAATCCGGGTTTCTGTAGCTTAGATTTGACGTCGGATTCCCGGATTCCGCAAACTCCATCCGGGCTACATTGACTTAGGTGCCACCAACAGTAGGCCCTTTTAAGGGAAAGTAGGTTCTTTTAAGAAAGGGGCGCGAGCGGGAGACACTGTGAAAGTATTCGAAATTCGTTGAAAAAATGCACACGCTGTAGGTTGGACTGAGGAACGAAGTCCAACATTGTTTGTGTCGCAACCCGTTGATTGTTGGACTTCGTTCCTCAGTCCAACCTACGGTGAATACTTACACAGTCTCAAGAGCGGAAGCTTCCGGGCTACAATACATTTATTTATACGTATAATAGATAGGTGCTAATTCGACTCCACAATTATCAGCCGTGACAGTAAGCATACACTTTACAGTTGCGATTCAACGGGTAATATGCCATAAAACCAGACCACGAATCGATCCCAGCCACTGGTGTTCGGATCTTTTGTATATCGAATTTCCTTACCGTTTTCTTGGCTCACCCATTCAACACGGAAGTCTTCCGTGGGAAAGCTATCATTTTTATTGGGTGGCAGAGTGATGAGCTCCACCTTGTACGCACTGGTTTCCACCCCTTTTTCGAGCCTGGATGCGACCTCACCTGCCAGTTCTGGAATCTTGTATACGACACCTACCTCGGTGTTGATATTGGAGGAGCGTTGGTCCAGATTAAATGACCCAATAAAAACAGCCTTGCGGTCAAAATCGTACACTTTGGCATGTAGGCCACTTTTGGCATGCTTGCTACGTCTTAGAGACTTTTTAACTGCATTGGGTTTTAACTCATAGAGTTCCACGCCTGCTCTAAGCAGTTTTATTCGGTATTTCTGGTATCCAGATTGTGCTAAGACACCGTCTGTTGATGCCAATGAGTTGGTGATGACTCGCACCTTGATGCCTTTTTTTACCAAATCGGAAAGAAAGGTTACACCCCTTTTACCAGGGACAAAATAAGGTGACAGAATCTCCAGCCTTTCATTTACGTTTCTGAAATACGGCCCCAACAGATTATGGAGATAAGTGATTTCCTTATCGGACATACCCAGTGCTTTTCGTGGGTCATCATAAATGAGCTCGGTATCACCTTGGTAAACGTTTGTTTGGATTTTACCCGCCACAAAGTCCTGGTATAGTTGTGATGATTCCATGTCGGCGGAGTAGTCTGAGTTTTGTTGTGCTGCCCTGAACTCTGCCAAGGTGGTGCGTACCTTATCGAGGTCATTATCAGTTGCTTGATTGGCTTTGAATGCACTGACGGGAAACACAACGGAGCTATTCCAGTAGGTATCAAACGAGGTCGACACTTCTTGCACAATGGGGCCGATTATAATGCCATCAATGTCCTTGAAATTGTTTTCCAGGCCCGCAGAAAAATACTCGTCTCCAATATTACGTCCACCCACAATGGCAAATTGGTTGTCGGCAGTAAAGGTTTTGTTATGCATGCGGCGGTTTACTCGTATGGGGCTAGAGATATAGTCGGCGATACGATGTTTACGGGAGGCAAAAGGATTGAATAATCTCACTTCAAAGTTTTTGTGGCGGTCTAGGGCGTATACATATTCATCCAGTTCTTGGTTGGATATGTCATCGATTAACAATCTGACACGAACACCTCGGTCGGCGGCCTCCAATAGTTTGCCTAGCAAGAGTTGCCCAATGAGATCTTTATGCCAAATATAATATTGTACATCCAGTGTACGTTCTGCCGTATGTGCTAACAACATACGCGCAAAAAAGGCATCTGTACCCTCAGGAGTTGGAAAGATTTTTGACCGCATGTCGCCGGAACTATAGTGTTTGGCTACATTTTTCCCTAGCCTGGTATCCATAGTGCTTTTGCTATCTATAGCCGTAGTGTGTGGGGCATTAAAGTCTTTTGGCAGCTGTGCGCACGAAATTGCGACAAATGTAATTGATATAACCGTGAGATAGCGTAATATATGCATGTTAGCTTCCTTTCGTTTATCCTTTACTCGAAATCATATGTAAAAATACTCCAATTAGCAATAGAATTTAGTTTAGGCTAACTCATTAAATCTAAGAACAGAACGGTTGTTGGTGCTTACAAATGTTCGAATAAACACCGCTTTAAGAAGCAAGTTTTGCATTGATCGAGCAACCATAGTATTAAACCTTAATAATAATTTAGATGCTAAACTTATAATTCATAGTATAATTGGTATCTTAGATAATATAAGCAAAAATATTAAAAATAGGTATTAAATCGCTAGGGGAGATAGATAAATGATGCAGGCAAATGTCAGAGAGTCCCGATTTTGGAATATTGCACAATTCGCAGTACTTACCTCTATTTTTATCTTGACGAGTTGCGCACCATTTTCAAATGTCTACGAAGAAAAGTATGGGCCTGCCTCTGCTCAAAATCGTGTGCTTAGCCTCGAAGAAATGAAACAACAAACTTATGTTTCTTATGCAAAAGAAGTGCAACCTATTCTGAATCAGCGGTGTGTCGTTTGCCATAGTTGTAACGATGCTCCTTGTCAACTTAAGCTAAGCTCCATTGAGGGTTTGGATCGTGGGGCGACGACTACGCCTGTTTATGACGGGACAAGATTATCCTACCAAGCGCCCACTCGACTGGGTATCGATGCAACCAATACTGCGCAATGGCGAAGCAAGGAATTTTTCCCGGTATTAAATGAGAGAAAGCAAACCGAACAAGCAAACCTGGACAATTCGCTGCTATATCAGATGCTCACACTAAAACGTGACAATCCGTTGCCAACAGAAGGGCGCTTGTCTGAAGTTTACGATGTGGGAACACAAACAGATGCCGAAGGATCATCTGACCACAAGCAGGTATGTCCCAGCAGAGAACGCTTTCCAAAATTTGCTGAAAAACACCCAGAATGGGGTATGCCTTTTGCGCTACCAGGAGTAAGTAAGGAAGAATTTAAAACCATTGAAACCTGGTTGAAACAAGGGGCTCGTGTAGAGCCGCCCGCACCTATTTCAGCGTCTCTGCAAAATGAGGTGGTAAAGTGGGAGGCGTTTTTGAATGGAACAAGCAATAAAGAAAAGCTCATGGCGCGTTATCTATATGAACACCTATTTTTAGGTCATATCTATTTTGATGCTGTGGATAAAAGTAACTATTTTATGCTGGTGCGGTCGAAAACAGCGCCGGGAGAGCCCATTGATATTATCCCGTCTGTTAGACCCTATGATGCCCCAGGTACGCAAGCTTTTTATTACCGCTTGCAACACTACAGCGCAACCATTGTCGATAAAACCCATATGCCTTATGCGTTTAACGACAAACGTCTTGCCCGCTACAAAACGCTTTTTCTTGATGCGGAATATGAGGTAAACGAACTTCCAACTTATGACGCGGTGTTATCGTCAAATCCTTTTAAGACCTTTATCGCCATTCCAGCCAAAAATCGCTATCAGTTTTTGCTGGATGAGGCCCATTTTTTTATATCCCAATTTATTAAAGGACCGGTTTGCCGTGGTTCCATTGCCTTAAGTGTCATCGATGATCACTTTTGGGTATTGTTTCTCGATCCAGACAAAAGCTATATCAGTCATGA
>Ga0316192_10003590_pt1 | contig 11297 bp, 10 predicted proteins | sample MerIslwburrow_MG_FD_204931 | JGI IMG/M metagenome (GOLD analysis project Ga0316192, IMG submission 204931) | Coastal sediment microbial communities from Maine, United States - Merrow Island worm burrow | ecosystem: Environmental > Aquatic > Marine > Coastal > Sediment | place: USA: Maine...
CGACTGCCCAGCGCCTTCGCGGTGGAGGATGGCGCCCGCCAGGCGGACCGGCTTCTGGCCCGGCACGCGGCCGAAGCGAGGGGCTTCCCGGAGTCGATCGCGCTGGTCTTGTGGGGAACCGACAATCTGAAAAGTGAGGGCGGGCCGATCGCACAGGCGCTGGCCCTGATGGGCGCCAAGCCGCGCTTCGACGGCTACGGCCGATTGGCCGGCGCGCTTCTGATCCCGATCGAGGCGTTGGGGCGTCCACGGGTCGATGTGGTGATGACGCTGTCCGGGATATTCCGTGATTTGTTGCCGCTGCAAATTCGTACCCTGGCCGAGGCGGCGCTGCTTGCCGCCAGTGCAGACGAGCCGCTGGAGATGAACTTCATCCGCAAACACGCGCTGGCCTACCAGAAGGCCCATGACTGCGATCTGGAGACCGCGGCGCTGCGCGTTTTCAGCAACGCCGACGGCGCCTACGGCTCGAATGTCAATCACATGGTGGACGCCAGTTGCTGGAACGACGAGGACGAGCTGGCCGAGGCCTACGGGCGACGCAAGTGCTTTGCCTATGGGGTAGCGGGCGGGCCGGTCGGGCGCCCCGAATTGCTGCAAAGCGTGCTGTCCGACGTGGAACTCACTTATCAGAACCTGGACTCGGTGGAGATTGGCGTGACCACCGTGGATCACTATTTCGACACCCTGGGTGGCATCAGTCGGTCGGTGCGTCGCGCCCGAGGCGACGAGGTGCCCGTCTACATCGGTGACCAGACCCAGGGCGAGGGCAAGGTTCGTACCTTGAGCGAGCAGGTGGCGCTGGAGACCCGCACCCGGGTGCTGAACCCGAAGTGGTACGAGGGCATGCTCAAACATGGTTACGAGGGCGTCCGCCAGATCGAGGCCCACGTGACCAATACCATGGGCTGGTCTGCCACCACCGGGCAGGTTGCACCCTGGGTGTACGAACGGTTGTCTGAGACGTTCGTGCTGGATGAAACGATGCGAGAGCGCCTGGCGACGCTCAATCCGGTGGCCTCCGCCAAGGTTGCCAACCGGCTGTTAGAGGCCCACGACCGGCAGTATTGGAAGCCGGACGAGAACATGCTCGAGGCGCTGCGGCGCGCCGGCGAGGAGTTGGAAGATCGAGTGGAAGGCGTCATCGACGGAGTAGCCGCATGAACATGAGCGTTTCGACAGTGCCCGTGACCGAATTGACCAACCGATCTAAGCGGGCTGACGGCGACGGCAGCGTCCAGGTGCATATGGACCCGGGCGTCATAGGTGCCGCTAAAGTGTTTGCCGTCTATGGCAAGGGCGGTATAGGCAAGAGCACGACCTCGTCCAACCTTTCCGCCGCTTTTTCCAAGCTCGGCAAGCGGGTGCTGCAGATCGGTTGCGATCCGAAGCATGACTCGACTTTCACCCTGACCAAGCAGTTGGTTCCCACCGTTATCGACGTACTGGAGACGGTGGATTTTCACAGCGAAGAGCTGCGCCCCGAGGACTTTGTCTACGAGGGCTACAACGGCGTGATGTGCGTCGAAGCGGGTGGCCCTCCAGCGGGCACCGGCTGCGGCGGCTACGTGGTTGGGCAGACGGTCAAGCTGCTGAAGGAACACCACCTGCTGGAGGACACGGACGTGGTGATCTTCGATGTCCTGGGCGATGTGGTATGTGGTGGCTTCGCCGCGCCGCTGCAGCACGCCGATCGTGCCCTGGTGGTGACCGCCAACGACTTCGATTCGATTTTCGCCATGAATCGCATCGTGGCCGCAATCCAGGCGAAGGCAAAGAACTACCCGGTCCGCATGGGCGGCGTGGTGGCAAACCGCAGCGCCGGCACCGACGAGATCGATCGATTCAACGACGCGGTGGGCTTGAACCGTGTTGCACACTTCCCGGATCTGGATGCGATCCGCCGCAGTCGTTTGAAGAAATCCACCGTATTCGAGATGGAGACCTCCCCGGAGCTGGAGGCGGTTCAGCACGAGTACATGCGTCTTGCCGCCGCCCTGTACGCCGGGACGGAGCCGCAATTGGCGGCTCCGATGAAGGATCGGGAGATTTTCGATTTTCTGGGGTTTGACTGATGCCGACACTGACCTACCGCCATCGTCGCGGGCAGCTTGAGACCTATTTCGACCGCACCGCCGTCGAAGCCTGGAAGCGATTGACCTCCGACGCGCCGGTGGGCCGAGTCCGGGCCACGGTTCGGGCCGGGCGGGACCGCATGCGCGCAACTCTGCTCGACTGGTTGCCGGAGGATCTGAATGGGCGACGGCTGCTGGATGCCGGGTGTGGCACCGGGGCGCTGGCTGTGGAGGCGGCTCGACGCGGCGCCGAGGTGGTGGCAATCGATTTGTCGCCGACCCTGGTAGCCCTGGCGCGGGATCGCGCGCCCACCGATCTGGGCACTGGCAAGCTCACTTTCCTTGTCGGTGATCTGCTGGACGACACCCTCGGTCGATTCGATCACGTGGTGGCCATGGACTCACTGATTCACTACCGGGCTCAGGACGTGGTCCGGGTATTGGGGCACCTGGCGGAACGGACCGATCGGTCTCTACAGTTCACCTTTGCCCCACGTACCATGCCGCTGGCGATCATGCACGCAGTGGGTCGGCTGATTCCCCATAGCAGTCATCGGGCGCCCGCCATCGAACCGGTTGCGGAAGCCGCGTTGCGCCAGGCCATCGATGGGGCGGCCGTGATGTCGCGCTGGACGCCTGGGCGCAGCCAGAGAGTGGCCAGCGGTTTCTACACGTCGCAGGCATTGGAGCTGATTCTGCGGTGAAACAGGCGGTGAAACATCTGAATCGCAGGCTGGGGCAGGGCTGGAGCCGGGTGCAACCCAGCTTTTTGCCCTTTGCTGACGCCGCGACACCTCAGCTGCCTCTGGGGCGCCTGCTGCGATTATCCCTGTTTCAGGTCAGTGTGGGCATGGCCGTGGTGCTGCTGAATGGCACACTCAATCGCGTCATGATCGTGGAACTGGGTGTATCGGCCTGGTTGGTCTCATTGATGGTGGCGCTGCCCCTGATGTTCGCGCCGTTTCGTGCGCTGATCGGGTTTCGATCAGATCACCATCGCTCGGTGCTGGGATGGCGCAGAGTGCCGTTTATCTGGATGGGCACCCTGCTGCAGTTCGGCGGCCTGGCGATCATGCCATTTGCCCTGATCATTCTGTCGGGGGATACCCATGGCCCGCTCTGGGTTGGCCCGGCTGCTGCGGCGCTGGCCTTTCTGCTGGTGGGCGCTGGCCTGCATACCGCCCAGACCGCCGGGCTTGCACTGGCCACAGACCTGGCGCCGGAGGCGTCTCGCCCGCGTGTGGTGGCTCTGCTGTATGTAACCCTGCTGCTGGGGATGGTTTTCAGTTCCGTGGTCTTTGGTCTGGTGCTGCAGGACTTCACCCAGATTCGGTTGATTCAGGTGATACAGGGCGCCGCCGTTGTCACCATGGTGTTCAATGTCCTGGCGCTTTGGAAGCAGGAGCCGCGCAATCCCGCACTGACCGATCCCCAGCAGGAGCGGCGGCCCGAGTTTCGCGACAGTTGGCGTACCTTGATGGCCCAGGGTCGTAGCAAGCGGTTCCTGCTCGCGGTGGCACTGGGTACCGCGGCTTTCAGCATGCAGGACATTCTGCTGGAACCCTATGGCGCCGAGATTCTAAAGCTCTCGGTGGCGAACACCACCACCCTGACCGCCATTCTGGCCGGGGGCACATTGCTTGGCCTGGCATTGGCCGCCCGGCTTATGACCCGTGGCGCGGACGTGCATCGCCTGGCCGCCTTCGGCGCGCTGATAGGCGTGGCCGCGTTCAGCGCGGTGGTGATGTCCGAACCCTTCGAGTCGGTCCTGCTGTTCCGATTCGGCACTGCGGCCATCGGTTTTGGCGGTGGCCTGTTCGCGGTCGGAACCCTGACCGCTGCCATGTCGCTGGACAGCGGTGCCCACAACGGTCTCGCCCTGGGCGCATGGGGTGCCGTGCAGGCCACGGCTGCAGGCGCTGCCATCGCGATCGGCGGCGCCCTGCGCGACGCCGTCAACGGGCTTGTGGCTCAGGGCATGTTCGACGCCGCATTGAGCAATCCTTCCGCCGGATACATGGTTGTTTATCACCTGGAGATCGCTCTCCTTTTTGCCACTCTGGTGGTGATCGGGCCGCTCGTACGCGGGCGCCGCCAGGTCACCGCACCGCCATCCACTGGACTCGGTCTGGCCGAGTTCCCTGGCTGACATCGCCTTCTGGGAGCAACGTACTATGGGAACTGGCGCCATCACCCAATACATCGACCTGGCACAGGTGGTTCTGTATCTGTTCTGGGCATTTTTTGCCGCACTCGTTCTTTACATACGACGTGAGGACAAGCGGGAAGGCTATCCGCTGGAGTCAGATCGCTCCGCGTACATCAAGGTGCAAGGCTTTCCAGCGATGCCGCAGCCCAAGACCTTCCACCTCAGGGACGGCACAACCCGAACCGCACCGCGCGCGGAGGCACCGCTCGGTCCGATCGCAGCCGAACCGTCCGCCCCCTGGCCCGGTGCGCCCCTGGAGCCCACCGGGAATCCCATGGTTGATGGTGTGGGGCCGGCCTCCTACGGCAACCGTGCCGATGTCCCGGACCACACCTTCGAGGGCCACAACCGCATCGTGCCTCTGCGGGTATGCCCACAACATGCGCTGGATCCCAAGGACGCAAGTCCGCTGGGTATGACAGTGTATGGCGCAGACAGGAAACCAGCTGGGATCGTGGTCGATGCCTGGGTCGACCTGACCGAGCCCCACGTCCGCTACCTGGAGCTTGAGCTCACTGACGACGCGGGTGGGCGCCACGTTTTGTTGCCGGTCTATTTCGCCCGCATCCGGCGCTCACCGGCCCGTGTGCAGGTGGCGTCGATCCTGGCCCACCAGTTCGCCGACGTGCCGGGTCTGAAACAGCCCGACCAGGTCACCCTGCTGGAGGAGGATCGCATCTGCGCCTACTACGGTGGCGGCCGTCTCTATGCGGTACCGGAACGGCAGGAGCCCTTCGTATGAGTCACGACGATTTCGCTTTCGAACCGATTCGCGGTCTGCCTGAGAATCTGCCGTCCGGTGAGCGGCTGATCTGGCAGGGGGCTCCGAGCGCGCCGGCGCTGGCGCGTCGCGCCTTTCATGTGCGCAGGCTTTCCGTCTACTTCGGCCTGCTGTTGGTGTGGCAGGCTTCCGCTGCGCTTATGGATGGCAAGCCGCTGGCCGAGGCCGCTGTGGCGACCGGCTGGCTGGTTGGCCTGGCATCGGTGGCCTTGGGGCTGATGGTGGGTCTGGCGTATCTATACGCTCGCACCACGGTGTACAGCCTGACCGACCGTCGCCTGGTGATACGCTTTGGTATCGCCATCTCCATGTCCATCAACATCCCGTTCAGCTTGATCGAATCAGCGTCGGCAAAGCTGCAGGCTGACGGCACCGCAGACCTGCCTGTGCGGCTCCGGCCCGGTGAGCGCATCAGTTATCTGGTGTTTTGGCCGAACGTACGGCCCTGGTGTTTTTCCAGACCCGAACCGATGCTGCGAGCGGTGCCGGATGGCGCCCAGGTGGCCGAGTTGCTGGCATCCGCCCTGGCCGCCGCCGCAGGACAGGGACCGGTGACTGCATCGCTGACACCGGCCGATGGGACTCCGGCGCTCTCGCCCAGTGGCTCGTTTTCGGCGGCCGCCCGATGAAAGCGGGCTCCATGACCCACGGATCGAGTCCCGATGCGGTGCCAAAGCCGGCGTTGATCGGTGCCGCGTTGCTGGTTCTGTGTACCCTGGCGGCCGCTTTTGTCGCGCGTACCAGCGGCATCGGCACGACGGAAACCACGCCGGCCGCGGCGGTTCGGGTCATCGATCTGCGGTTTGCCGATCGGGCCGATGGCGCAGTGGATGTGCGGCAAGTAGTGTCCGGCGGCTCCGATCGTCTGATCGGTGTGATTGCCTCTGGCGATGGCGGTTTTCAACGAGGTGTGCTGCGCAGCCTGACCCGGGAGCGGCGCCTCAATGGAACCGGACAGGAGGCGCCGTTTCGTTTGTCACTGCATCTGGATGGTGGAGTGACCCTGGAAGACCTGGCCACCGGGCGTTTGATCGATCTGCGCGCCTTTGGCCCGACCAATACACAAGCCTTCGCGCAATTCCTGCGTGAGGACTCAATCGACTCACCGCGGCAGGCCCCTGTGCCTTTGGCCGCCGTCAGTGACCAGTGAGGAGTAGACAGATGGATGCGATGAATGTCGATGCAGCGCCGGAGTTGAACGAAACCACCCGCATGGCGAAGCATGAGACCCTGCTCACACCGCGTTTCTACAAGACCGACTTCGACGCCATGGACCGCCTCGACCTCTCTCCCGTGCGGGAAGAGTGGGAGGCAATGATGAATGAGTTCCGGTCCGACAATAACCGCAACCATTTTGTGCGGGACGAGGCGTTCGAGGGCGAAATCGAGGAGTTGCCGCCGGCCTTGTACGCTGAGTTTGTGGATTTTCTCACCAGCTCGGTCACATCGGAGTTCTCCGGCTGCGTGCTCTACGCGGACATCAAGAAACAGGTCAATAATCCTGACATCAAGGAGTTGATGGGATACATGTCTCGGGACGAATCGCGTCACGCCGGGTTTATCAATCAATGCCTGAACGATTTTGGCCTCAAGGTTGATCTGGGGTTTCTGCGCAAGGCCAAGGAATACACTTACTTCCGCCCCAAGTTTATTTTCTACGCCACCTACCTGTCGGAGAAGATCGGCTACGCTCGCTACATCACCATCTTCCGTCAGTTCGAGCGGCACCCCGAGTTGCGTTTTCATCCCATGTTTCGCTGGTTCGAGCAGTGGTGTAACGACGAATTTCGCCACGGTGAAGCCTTTGCATTGATTCTCAGAGCCAATCCGCATCTTCTGCGAGGCCACAACCGGCTGTGGATACGGTTTTTCGTACTGGCGGTGTTCGCCACGATGTATGTGCGTGATCACACCCGCCCTGAGATGTTCAAAGCCATGGGCATGGATCCGGGCGACTACGGAATGGAAGTGTTTGCGATCACCTCGGAGATTGCACAGCAGACCTTCCCCATCAGCCTGGATCTGGGAAACCCGCGGTTTCGCAACGGGCTTGAGCGCCTGCGTCGGATACAGGTTGCGAGCGACGCGGCCAAGGCACAGGGCGGCGTTATTGGTGGGTTGAAGCGGGCAGGGCTGGCAGTCGCCGGCGCTGCCACCTTCGCCGGTTTGTACCTGATGCCGGTCAAACGCAGCGAATTGCCCAGCCGGATTCGCCTCTCCCCGGCTTGGTGAGTGCTGGGTAACCAAGGGGCTGGGTATGTTGGAACTTGGGCTGGCGGTCGCTTACACCTTGTTCATATGGTGGTTCACCACCGGTTTGGTGCTGTTTCTGGACGGTCTTCCAGCGCGCACCTTTCGTTGGAGCATGGCTGGCGCCAGCACCCTCTTGCTGGGCTCGGTGCTGGGTCTGCTTATGAGTGGCACCGAGGCAACCGTTGCTGGCGCCTATATTGCGTTTACCTGCGCAATTCTGGTTTGGGGCTGGCTGGAGATGGCCTATTTCACGGGTCTGTTGACCGGTCCCCGCAAAGCCCCGTGCCCGCCGGATTGCTCTCTATGGACCCGGTTCCGGCTTGCGATTGGCACCAGCCTCTATCATGAACTTGCCATTGTCGTGACCGGCAGCGCCTGGCTGGTGTTGAGTTCGGGTTCGCCCAATCGGGTGGGTGCCTGGACCTTTCTAATCCTGTGGAGCATGCGCTGGAGCACCAAGCTGAATGTCTTCCTCGGCGTCCGCAACTTGAACGAGGACTGGTTGCCGAAGCACCTCAGATTCATGCAGACGTACTTCGGCCGTCGGCCCATGAATCTGCTGTTCCCAGTATCGGTGACGGTCGCCACCGTCATTGCAACAATGTTGGTGGATTCGGCGCAATCGGCTGCCGACGGCTACGAGCGGGTCGCTTTCTGTCTCCTGACAACCCTGATGGTGCTGGCGATACTGGAGCACTGGTTTCTGGTGGTGCCCCTGCCAAGCGAGGCGCTGTGGAGTTGGGGGATGAAGTCCCGCAAGGTCTCAGCCCAATCGGTGGCCGCTTGCGGCGGTGCGGGGGCGGGCTCAGAATCCGGGGAGCGGCACGGTGGGCACCGGCGTCTGGGGAAGGTCGACCCGGCCGCCGCGCCGGTCTAAGTCTCTGATCTCCATGCCCAGGCGCTGAGATCGGAGCCGGGTATCACGGCCCGGGGCGGGCATGGCCCGCCCCGGGCCGGTTGTTTGAAAAGCGAGCATGGAGAGGTCTCTATACAATGGGCGCGGCTTTCCCTTTCTCCGCCATCGTCGGTCAGGAGGAAATGAAACAGGCTTTGCTGATCGGGGCGGTGGATCCGTCCGTCGGCGGAGTCCTGGTGTTTGGGGATCGGGGCACGGGCAAATCCACAGCGGTGCGGGCGCTTGCCTCACTGCTGCCCAGAATGCGCGTTGTCCAGGGTTGTCGATATCACTGCGACCCGGCGGCGGCGACGGAGAGCCTGTGCCCGGAATGTCGGACCCGCGATCCCGCGGCCCGCATTAAGAGTCATTTGATGCCGGTGCCCGTTGTGGACCTGCCCCTAGGTGCCACCGAAGATCGCGTGGTGGGTGCACTTGATCTTGAGCGTGCCCTGAGCCAGGGCGAGAAAGCGTTCGAACCCGGACTGCTGGCCCGCGCGAATCGCGGGTTCTTGTACATCGATGAGGTCAATCTGCTGGAGGATCATCTGGTCGATCTGTTGCTGGACGTGGCTGGATCCGGTGTCAATCTGGTTGAGCGCGAGGGCCTCAGCGTGCGCCATCCCGCGCGTTTTGTGCTGATCGGCAGCGGCAATCCTGAAGAGGGTGAGCTGCGGCCCCAGTTGCTCGATCGATTCGGCCTGTCGGTGGAGGTATCCACTCCTGAGGAGCTGCCCGCCCGGGTCGAGATCGTACGCCGGCGGGATGACTTCGAGCGCGACCCTAGCGCCTTCATCAAGCGCTGGAAGCGCAAGGATGGCTTAGTGCGCCGCAAGATCGAGGCGGGCCGTGCGCGACTGCCCGATGTCGAAGTGGGCGACGCGGCGCTTGAACAGGCGGCCCGTCTGTGTATGACCCTGGGCACCGACGGTCTGAGGGGGGAGTTGACTCTGATCCGGGCGTCCCGGGCCCTGGCGGCGGTGGAGGGTGATCCCAAGGTCACGGGCAGTCATCTGCGACGCCTCGCGCCCAGTGCCCTGCGCCATCGATTGCGCCGCGATCCGCTGGATGAGTCTGGTTCCAGTGCCCGGGTGGGCCGCGCCGTTGCAGAAGTTCTGGACCCATGAATCCACGTGAGCCGCTGCCATCGCCGTCGGCGGCCGACGCCGAGCTGGCCGCGGCGGTGTTTGCCCTGGACCCTGCCGCTGGCGGTGGCATCGTGTTGCGAGCCTTGCCCGGCCCGGTCAGGGAGGGTTGGTTGGAATTGCTGGCTGAGCTGATGCCCCCCGGGCGTTGCCTGCGACGGGTACCGGCGCACATCACCGACGATCGTCTGCTCGGCGGTCTGGATTTGTCCGCGACACTCAGCACCGGTCGGCCGGTGTTTCAGCGTGGCCTGCTGGCGGAAGCCGACGGGGGCGCAGTGGTGTTGGTCATGGCCGAACGCCTGACCTCGGGTAGCGCCGCCCACATCGGCGCTGCATTGGATACCGGCCAGGTGGTGCTGGAGCGGGACGGATTCACCGCCACTTCGCCTGCCCGGATCGGGGTTGTTGCGCTGGACGAAAGCATGAGTCACGAGGAAAGCCCCCCGGCGGGCCTGCTGGATCGGCTCGCCATCCACATCGATCTGAGTGAGGTGGCAGTGGCCGACACCTTGTGCTGGTCGGCCGATTCCGACGATATCGAGTCAGCTGCACAGCGGTTGCCACAGGTCTCTGTCAAGCCGGCGCTGATCGAGGGATTGTGCGGCGCAGCCATGGGGCTTGGCATCCCCTCACTGCGGGCGCCGCTGGCGGCGCTGAGGGTGGCCCGGGCGTCGGCCGCACTGGCCGGCCGACTGGAGGTCGAGGAATCTGACCTGATCGCCGCGGCCAGGTTGGTGCTGGCTCCCCGCGCGCGCACCCTTCCGGTGGAACCAGAGGTGCAGGACGATCAAGGGGACGATGAGGGGGAATCAAGCGACTCGCCGACCTCGGATGTCCACGACGACCCCGGCCCGGAGGATGGCGATGAATCCGAGCAATGCACCGATCAGGTGCTGGACGCGGCCCGTGCGGCATTACCCAGTGATTTGTTGGCCCAATTGGTTTTGCACGGCGGTCGGCTGCCCCGGGCGTCCCGCGAAGGCAAGGCCGGTGCGGAGCGCTACTCGCAGCAGCGCGGTCGTCCCAGTGGGGTCCGACCAGGCGAGCCCCGCGGCGGGGCGCGGCTCAACGTGATGGAAACGCTGCGCGCCGCGGCACCCTGGCAAAGGTTGCGCGGCCGTGAGCCCGGCGCAGTGCTGCCTGGTGGTGGCCGTACCCGGGTTCAAATTCGGCATCAGGACTTTCGTGTCAACCGTTACCGGCATAGGGCCGAGACCACCACCGTGTTCGCGGTCGATGCGTCCGGCTCCCAGGCGCTGCATCGGCTGGCGGAGGTCAAGGGTGCAGTGGAGCTATTGCTGAGTGAGTGTTACGTGCGTAGGGATCGGGTTGCACTGATCGCGTTCCGGGGGCGTGGTGCGGAGTTGTTGCTGCCAGCGACGCGTTCGCTGGTGCGGGCCAAGCGCTGCCTGGCCCGCCTGCCCGGCGGCGGTGGCACTCCGCTGGCCGCGGGTATCGACGCCGCGTTCGCGCTGGTGGAGACGGTCCGCCGCGGTGGCGGTACACCGGTGGTGGTGCTGTTGACCGATGGCCGGGCCAACGTCGGCAGGGCCGGTGCCGGGGGGCGTAAGCAAGCACAGGCCGACGCGCAGTCGGCAGCGCGCCGTCTTGCCGCTGCCGGCGCCGCATCCCTGCTGGTGGACACCTCGCCCAGGCCGCTGCCCGAAGGTCGCGATCTGGCCGCCACCATGGGCGCTCACTACCTGCCACTGCCCCATGCCGACGCCGGCTTGCTGCGCCAGGCAGTCAACGGGACCCTGGTGGCTGGCACAGCCCGTGGTTGAGCTGTCAACACAACCCGGAACCGGTGCGCTGCCCGGCCATGGCGTGGGTGTGGCGCGGCCCAGAGACGAATCCATGTCGAACCCGGTCGACCCGGATGATGGCCGTTTTGTGGACGCTGGGGGGCTGCGCTGGCACCTGCAGATACAGGGGG
>Ga0316192_10003591_pt1 | contig 11294 bp, 5 predicted proteins | sample MerIslwburrow_MG_FD_204931 | JGI IMG/M metagenome (GOLD analysis project Ga0316192, IMG submission 204931) | Coastal sediment microbial communities from Maine, United States - Merrow Island worm burrow | ecosystem: Environmental > Aquatic > Marine > Coastal > Sediment | place: USA: Maine...
CGTCAGTGCCGCCGTCAGCGTCGTCTTACCGTGATCAACGTGACCAATCGTGCCAACGTTTACGTGGGGTTTTGTTCTCTCAAATTTTTCTTTAGCCATAGCCCTTATTCCCGGGTTGTGTGATCGCGGCCAAAGCCGCTCCTGCGATGCTTGTTTATTACGATGCTTTTTTCATTACAAGATCCGCAACGCTCTGCGGTACTTCTGAATACTTGTCAAATTCCATTGTGTACACGGCACGTCCCTGGCTCATTGAGCGCAAGTCCGTGGCATAGCCAAACATCTCGGCCAGCGGCACTTCGGCGCGAATAACCTTGCCCGCGGGCGTGTCATCCATGCCTTGCGGGAGACCACGACGGCGATTCAAATCACCCATCACATCTCCCATGTAATCCTCAGGTGTCACCACCTCGACCTTCATGATCGGCTCGAGCAGCACCGGGCTCGCCTTGGAAGCACCTTCCCGGAAACCCATCGAACCAGCGATCTTGAACGCCATTTCACTGGAGTCGACGTCGTGATACGAGCCATCGTACAAGGTGACCTTGCAGTCGACGATCGGGTACCCGGCGACAACACCGTTTTCCATCTGTTCCTGAACGCCTCGATCAACGGCCGGGATGTACTCCTTCGGCACGGAACCGCCAACGATCTCGTTGGCGAACTCGTATCCGGTACCCACTGCCGCCGGTTCAATACGCAGGTAGACATGACCGTACTGGCCGCGCCCGCCTGTCTGGCGCACGAACTTGTATTCCTGTTCCACCGCCTTGCGAATCGTCTCACGATACGCAACCTGCGGCTTGCCCACGTTGGCATCGACCCTGAATTCGCGCTTCATGCGATCGACGATGATGTCGAGGTGCAGTTCGCCCATCCCCGAAATAATCGTCTGATGGGACTCCTCATCCGTATGGACGCGGAACGACGGGTCCTCTTTCGCCAGCTTCTGCAGCGCGAGGCCCATCTTGTCCTGGTCAGCCTTCGTCTTTGGCTCGACCGCTACGGAAATTACCGGTTCCGGAAATTCCATACGCTCGAGCATAATCTGTTCTTTCAGATCGCAAAGAGTGTCGCCCGTAGTGACATCCTTGAGGCCGACTGCTGCAGCAATATCGCCGGCATAGACTTCCTTGATCTCTTTACGATCGTTCGAGTGCATCTGCAATATGCGGCCGATGCGCTCCTTCTTACCCTTCACGGGGTTGTAAATCGTGTCTCCCGAGTTCAAGACGCCCGAGTAGACGCGGAAAAACGTCAGATTGCCGACGAACGGATCCGTCGCAATCTTGAATGCCAGCGCCGCAAACGGCTTGCTGTCGTCAGCCGGACGCTCTGCTACGGTATCCTCGTCCACATGCCCCGTAATAGCGGGCACGTCGATCGGGGATGGCATGAAGTCGACAACCGCATCGAGCATCGCCTGCACACCTTTGTTCTTGAACGCCGAACCGCACATCGTCACAACCACATCGCCTGACAAGGTACGTTCCCTGAGGCCCTTGCGAATCTCGTCGTCCGACAGCTCGCCGTCTCCGAGGAACTTGTCCAGTAGTTCCTCGTCGCCTTCGGCGGCTGCTTCAATCATCTTCTCTCGCCACGCCTTGGCTTCGGCGAGCAGGTCTTCCGGAATATCGCGGGTTTCATGAGCTGCACCCATGTTGTCCTCTTCCCAGTAGATCGCCTTCATCCTGATGAGATCGATCACACCCACGAACTTTTCTTCAGCACCAATCGGCAGCTGAACCGGCACCGGGTTTGCACCCAGACGTTCGCGAACCTGTGCGACCACGCGCAGGTAATCAGCGCCCGCACGGTCCATCTTGTTCACGAAAATCATGCGCGGCACATTGTATTTATTGCCTTGCCGCCAGACCGTCTCTGTTTGTGGCTCAACACCGCCTACCGAACACAGTACGGTGACGGCACCGTCGAGTACGCGCAAGCTGCGCTCTACTTCGATCGTGAAGTCGACGTGCCCGGGTGTATCAATAATATTGATGCGGTGCTCGTCGAACTGGCCATCCATGCCCTTCCAGAAACAGGTTGTCGCAGCCGATGTGATCGTAATACCGCGTTCCTGCTCCTGCTCCATCCAGTCCATGACAGCAGCACCGTCGTGGACTTCGCCCATCTTGTGGCTTACGCCAGTGTAGAAGAGGACCCGTTCTGTCGTAGTCGTCTTGCCCGCATCAATATGAGCCATGATGCCGATATTGCGATAGCGCTCGATGGGAGTTGTACGTGGCACGACAATTTTCTGGTCAATTCGGCTATTAGCCGCTTACCAACGGTAATGCGAGAACGCTTTGTTGGCTTCCGCCATACGATGCGTATCTTCTTTCTTCTTTACTGCAGTCCCGCGGTTCTCGGCCGCGTCGAGCAATTCGTGGGCAAGGCGATGCGCCATCGACTTTTCGCTGCGCTTGCGAGCGGCATCGATGACCCAGCGCATAGCCAGTGTCTGACGACGAGTCGGACGAACCTCAATGGGAACCTGGTAAGTAGCACCACCCACACGACGTGACTTCACCTCGACGAGGGGCTTGACGTTTTCGAGAGCAGTCTCGAGCAGCTCAAGAGCCTTTTCATCGCTGTTGGTCTCACGCTGGGAGATGCGATCAAGCGCACCATAGATAATGCGCTCCGCAACGGACTTCTTGCCGTCGTTCATGATCATGTTCATGAACTTCGCCAGCAACTCACTTCCATACTTGGGGTCAGGAAGGATCGTGCGCTTCGGTGCTTGTGTTCTTCTGGACATATGTTTTTCCTGGATTCGTTTGTCGCGCCCACGGGGCGCTCCTACGATGCCTGTTTGGTTCTATTAAGACTTCGGACGCTTCGTCCCGTACTTGGAACGGCCCTGCCTGCGATCCGCAACGCCGGCGCAGTCGAGCGTGCCGCGAATGGTGTGGTAACGAACACCCGGCAGATCTTTTACACGGCCGCCGCGAATTAACACGACGCTATGTTCCTGCAGGTTGTGGCCCTCACCACCGATGTAGCTCGTTACTTCAAAACCGTTCGTCAGGCGCACACGGGCGACCTTACGCATAGCCGAGTTGGGCTTCTTCGGTGTCGTCGTGTAGACACGAGTACACACGCCGCGCTTCTGCGGGCTGGCATCGAGCGCCGGTACCGTGCTTTTGGCACGCTTGGTTGCGCGAGGCTTACGTACTAACTGATTCACTGTGGCCATGGGCCTTCACTCTTCTTGTCTGGTTAATCAAAAAAATCTGGCTAATCAAATACTTCTTTGCGCCCAAATAAACGCGCGCACCCAACCTCTGGACGTCTCTGGCGCCAGCGGTCGGGGAAAAACCCAGGGCCCACACAACATCGAGCTCTGAAATCATCAGAACCGCCATTCGGCGAGCTCTGAAATCTTCGGAGCCGCCATTCGGCGAGCTCTGAATAAATCGGGGCTCGCCTGTCGGCGAGCCCCGGGGTTAAGGGCGGGCATTTTAGTTATGCCTGAGAGTCAGTGTCAAGCAAGCATCCGTCGCGGCCCGCCAGGACCGCTAAGTCCTTGTTTTTACTAGGCGGTAGATGTTTCCTCGTCACCGTCTGCCGGCACATCGGACTCAGCCGCCGCAACAACATCCGCTGCTGCCTCTTCCGCCTCTTCCGCAGCTTTAGCCACTGCCTCAACCAATGCGGCTTCCGCCAGCTGGTTTTCTTCAAGCTCTTTCAGCTGATCCGCGAGATCCTGTTCGCGCGTGCGCCGGCGTTCGGCGTGATGCGCAAATCCGGTTCCAGCCGGAATCAGGCGACCGACAATCACGTTTTCCTTGAGGCCCCTGAGTTCGTCGCGCAGGCCACGAACCGATGCCTCGGTGAGAACGCGGGTCGTTTCCTGGAACGAAGCCGCCGAGATGAACGACTCGGTCGCCAGCGACGCCTTGGTTATACCCAGAAGTACCGGATCCGCAGTAAGCGGCTGCTTACCCTGTACTTCAAGCTGCTCCGAATCTTCAAGGAAGCGCGCCTTGTCGATCTGCTCGCCACGCAGGTAGTTACTGTCGCCAGCCGCAGCAACAATGACCTTGCGCAACATCTGGCGAATGATCACCTCGATGTGCTTGTCATTGATCTTCACGCCCTGCAGACGGTAAACATCCTGAATCTCGCGAACGAGGTAGTCGGCCAGGTTCTCCACACCGCGCAGACGCAAAATGTCATGCGGGTTCGGCTCGCCGTCAGCGATGATTTCACCCTGTGCAACCTGCTCGCCCTCGAACACGTTCAAGTGACGCCACTTTGGAATCAGCTCCTCATGACTCTCGCCGTTCTCTTCAGTGATAACGAGGCGACGTTTGCCTTTGGTTTCCTTGCCGAAGCTGACCGTACCCGTGTGCTCCGCCATGATCGCAGGGTCTTTCGGCTTGCGCGCTTCGAACAAGTCAGCAACGCGCGGCAGGCCACCCGTGATATCGCGAGTCTTTGAAGACGCCTGCGGGATACGTGCGATTACGTCACCCACCGATACCTTGGCACCGTCGCTCATCGAAATGATGGCGCCGACCGGCAGTGCGTAAACCGCTGGAATCTCTGTGTTGGCGAAGAAAAGTTCGTTGCCATCTTCGTCGACAAGTTTCGCAACCGGACGCAGGTCTTTGCCGACACCGCCACGGCTCTTTGGATCGAGAACGACGATGCTGGTCAAACCGGTGAATTCGTCGACCTGCTCGGCGACAGTAACGCCGTCGATGAAGTCCTGGAACCTGATATTGCCTTCCACTTCCGTGACAACCGGGTGGGTGTGCGGATCCCAGGTTGCGACGACCTGGCCTTGTTTGACGTCCTGATTGTCCTGGATCGTGATCGTCGCGCCATAAGGCACCTTGTAGCGCTCACGCTCGCGGCCCATCTCGTTAACAACCGAGATTTCACCGGAACGCGATACAGCAACTAGGTAACCCTTGTGGTGAGCAACCGTCTTGATGTTAACGAGTTTCGCAACACCGTTCGACTTGATCTCAATATTGTTGATCGCAGCAGAACGTGACGCGGCGCCACCAATATGGAACGTGCGCATCGTCAACTGTGTGCCCGGCTCGCCGATCGACTGTGCCGCAATTACGCCGACGGCCTCGCCGATGTTGATACGGTGACCACGCGCGAGGTCGCGACCATAGCACTGGGAACAAACGCCGTAGCGAACCTCACAGGTAATCGGCGAACGTACCATGACGTTGTCGATTGAGAGTTCCTCGAGATGTTGCACCGTTGCTTCGTCGAGCATTGTGCCAGCGTCGTATGCCACCTTGTCGGTACCCGGGACCAGGACCGGCTCAGCCAGCACACGACCCAGTACGCGCTCGGTCAGGGGTTCAACGATATCGCCACCTTCAACAATCGGCGACATCGCAACACCATTGCGGGTTTCGCAATCGACTTCAGTGACCACGAGATCTTGTGCAACGTCCACGAGACGACGCGTGAGATAACCCGAGTTAGCCGTCTTGAGAGCCGTATCGGCAAGACCCTTACGAGCACCGTGAGTCGAGATGAAGTACTGCAGTACGTCCAGACCTTCGCGGAAGTTAGCGGTAATCGGTGTCTCGATGATCGAACCATCCGGCTTGGCCATCAGGCCACGCATGCCAGCGAGCTGGCGAATCTGCGCGGCACTACCACGAGCGCCCGAGTCAGCCATCATGTAGATCGAATTAAACGACTCCTGCTCAACCTCTTTGCCATTGGCGTCCGTGACGACTTCCGTACCGAGCTTGTCCATCATCGCCTTGGCGACGTGCTCGTTGGTTCGCGACCAGATATCGACAACCTTGTTATAACGCTCACCGTCGGTCACGAGACCCGAACCGTACTGGTCCTGAATCTCCTTAACCTCGGCTTCAGCGACAGCCAGGATCTCTTCCTTGTTCTCAGGAACAACCATGTCGTTCACACCGATCGAAATACCAGCCATCGTCGCAAAACGGAAACCCGTATACATCAGTCGGTCAGCGAAGACGACAGTCGTCTTGAGACCCATCTGGCGGTAGCAGGCGTTGATGACGTTCGAAATCGCTTTCTTCGACATCGCGCGGTTGATGTGTGTGAACTCCATACCTTTCGGCAGGATATCCGACAGCAGCGCACGGCCGACCGTCGTGTCGAGTATCTTCGTAACCTCCTCGAGCTCGCCGTCTTCGTTGGCTTCATGCGCCGTGACGCGAACCCTCACCCGCGCCTGCAGTTCGGCAGCACCCGTCTCGTATGCACGACGTGCTTCGTCCAGGCTGGCCAGGATCATGCCCTCGCCCTTCGCATTCACCTTCGTACGGGTCATGTAGTAGAGACCCAGCACGACGTCCTGCGACGGTACAATGATCGGATCGCCGTTGGCGGGCGACAGAATATTGTTTGACGACATCATCAGGGCGCGCGCTTCAAGCTGCGCCTCGATCGACAGCGGCACATGCACAGCCATCTGATCGCCGTCGAAGTCAGCGTTAAACGCCGTACATACGAGCGGGTGCAGCTGGATAGCTTTGCCTTCAATGAGTACCGGCTCGAACGCCTGGATACCGAGACGGTGCAGCGTTGGCGCGCGGTTCAGCATGACCGGGTGTTCGCGAATAACCTCTTCGAGAATATCCCAGACTTCCGCACCCTCGCGTTCGACGAGCCGCTTGGCAGCCTTGATCGTCGTGGCTTCACCGCGCAATTGCAGCTTTGAGAAAATGAACGGCTTGAAGAGCTCGAGCGCCATTTTCTTGGGCAGGCCGCACTGGTGCAGCTTCAGCGTCGGGCCGACAACAATGACGGAACGGCCCGAGTAGTCAACGCGCTTACCGAGAAGGTTCTGGCGGAAACGACCCTGCTTGCCCTTGATCATGTCAGCGAGCGACTTCAGCGGACGCTTGTTCGTGCCCGTAATGGCGCGGCCGCGACGACCGTTATCAAGCAGTGCGTCGACAGATTCCTGCAACATGCGCTTTTCATTGCGGACGATAATGTCCGGAGCGTTGAGCTCCAGCAGACGGCGCAGACGGTTGTTACGGTTAATTACGCGACGGTACAGATCGTTGAGATCCGAGGTTGCGAAACGGCCACCATCCAGCGGTACCAGCGGACGCAGGTCCGGCGGCAGCACAGGCAGAACCGTCAGTACCATCCACTCAGGCTTGTTGCCCGATTCAACGAATGACTCGATCAACTTCAGTCGCTTCGACAAGCGTTTGATCTTGGTCTCAGATCGCGTCGCGCCCATATCTTCACGGACCTGCAGGATTTCGCGCTGCAGGTCTATCGTCTTGAGCATTTCGCGAACAGCCTCGGCACCCATGCGAGCGTCGAACTCGTCGCCATACTGCTCGAGAGCATCGAGGTACATGTCGTCAGTCATGAGCTGACCGCGCTCAAGCTCGGTCATGCCTGGCTCGACAACCACGAAGGCCTCGAAGTACAGAACACGCTCGATCTCGCGCAGCGTCATGTCCAGCATGAGACCGATACGAGATGGCAGCGACTTCAGGAACCAGATGTGTGCAACCGGGCTCGCCAGTTCGATGTGCGCCATGCGCTCACGACGAACCTTGGTCTGCGTAACTTCGACGCCACACTTCTCGCAGACTACACCGCGGTGCTTGAGTCGCTTGTACTTGCCGCACAGGCACTCATAGTCCTTGATCGGGCCGAAAATCTTGGCGCAGAACAAGCCATCACGCTCAGGCTTGAACGTGCGGTAGTTGATCGTCTCGGGCTTCTTGACCTCACCGAAAGACCACGAGCGGACCATGTCGGGAGATGCCAGGCCGATGCGGATCGCATCGAAGTCGTCTACCGGGTTCTGGTATTTGAAAAGCTTAAGGAGATCTTTCATGAGTCTGTCTCCAGCTCAATGTTGATGCCCAAGGAGCGAATCTCCTTGACCAGTACGTTGAACGATTCCGGCATGCCGGCATCCATGTAGTGTTCGCCATCCACGATGTTCTTGTACATCTTGGTGCGGCCCTGAACGTCGTCGGACTTGACCGTCAGCATTTCCTGCAAGGTATAGGCGGCGCCGTAGGCTTCGAGTGCCCACACCTCCATCTCGCCGAAGCGCTGACCACCGAACTGCGCCTTGCCACCCAGCGGCTGCTGCGTGACGAGACTGTACGGACCGGTCGAACGAGCGTGCATCTTGTCGTCAACCAGGTGGTTGAGTTTCAACATGTACATGTAGCCAACCGTGACTTCACGATCGAATTTCTCACCAGTACGGCCGTCGTATAGCGTCGACTGACCCGATGGGTCGAGACCTGCGAGCTCAAGGAGACCCTTGATTTCTGCTTCAGTCGCGCCATCGAATACCGGCGTCGCCGTCGGTACACCATTGGTGAGGTTGCCAGCAAGTTCGAGTATCTCTTCGTCGCTAAACGACTTGAGGTCCTCGGTCCCGCCGCCCGTCTTGTTGTAGACCTCATCCAGGAATTTCCTGAGCTTGGCCATCGACTCCTGTGCCTTGAGCATTTCGTTGATCTTGTTACCAACGCCTTTGGCCGCCCAGCCGAGATGCGTCTCCAGCACCTGCCCGACGTTCATTCGTGACGGCACGCCAAGCGGGTTCAGGACGATATCAACAGGATTGCCATCCTCAAGGTAAGGCATGTCTTCAACCGGAACGATGGTCGAGATGACGCCCTTGTTACCGTGACGGCCGGCCATCTTGTCGCCTGGCTGGATGCGACGCTTAACGGCCAGGTAGACCTTGACCATCTTCAGTACGCCCGGTGCCAGGTCGTCGCCCGCCGTGATCTTCATCTTCTTCTCATCGAAGCGGCGGTCGAACTCGTCGCGCTGGGCCTTCAGGCGTTCAAACGCCTTCTGCAACTGCTCGTTCGCCTCGTCATTCTTCAGACGAATTTCGAACCACTGCTCGCGCTGCAGCTCTTCGAGGTAGGCCTTCGTAATTTTCGAGCCGGACTTCAGCTTGTTCGGACCACCCTGGGCCATCTTGCCCGTGAGCATGCGCTCGACACGCTCGTAAATATCCTCCTCGAGGATGCGCAGCGTGTCGTCCAGGTCCTTGCGAACGGCTTCAAGTTCCGACTTTTCGATCGAGAGAGCACGCAGATCTTTTTCGACGCCGTCACGCGTGAACACGCGGACGTCGATAACAGTGCCGTCCATGCCTGGCGGAACACGCAGTGACGTGTCTTTCACGTCGGAAGCCTTTTCACCAAAGATGGCACGCAGCAGCTTCTCTTCCGGCGTCAACTGGGTTTCGCCCTTGGGCGTGACCTTGCCGACGAGGATGTCACCAGCCTTCACTTCGGCACCGATAAAGGCGATACCAGACTCGTCGAGCTTCGCAAGCGCCGCGTCACCAACGTTCGGAATATCCGACGTTATATCTTCAGGGCCCAGCTTGGTGTCGCGAGCAACACACTGCAACTCTTCGATGTGGATCGTCGTGAAGCGGTCTTCCTTGACAACGCGCTCCGAGATCAGGATCGAGTCCTCGAAGTTGTAACCGTTCCACGGCATGAACGCGACGAGCAGATTCTGGCCAAGCGCCAGCTCACCCATGTCGGTCGACGGGCCGTCAGCCAGTACGTCGCCAGCGGCAATCGCGTCGCCACTTTTGACGAGCGGACGCTGGTTGATACACGTGTTCTGGTTCGAACGCGTGTACTTCGTCAGGTTGTAGATATCTACGCCCGGCTCTGCAGCGGTCGTCTCATCATCGTTTACGCGAACGACGATGCGCGAAGCATCGACCGAGTCGACGTGGCCACCACGGCGCGCAACTACTGTCACACCCGAGTCAATCGCCACAGCGCGCTCGATGCCGGTACCGACCAGCGGCGCCTCGGCGCGTAGTGTCGGAACTGCCTGGCGTTGCATGTTCGATCCCATGAGCGCGCGGTTAGCATCATCGTGCTCAAGGAACGGAATAAGCGCCGCAGCAACCGAAACGATCTGGCGCGGACTGACGTCCATGTAGTTGACATCAGCAACGCTGGCGAGCGTGAACTCGTTCTTGTGACGAACAGCAACGAGGTCCTCGACGAACTTGCCGTTCTTGTCGAGCTCCGCGTTCGCCTGGGCAATGATGAACTGGCTCTCTTCAATCGCTGACAGGTAATCGATATCTGCCGTAACCTTTCCGTTGGTGACTTTGCGATATGGCGTCTCGAGGAAGCCATACTCGTTGGTGCGTGCGTACACGGCCAACGAATTGATCAGGCCGATGTTCGGGCCTTCCGGTGTCTCAATCGGGCAGACACGACCGTAGTGGGTCGGGTGCACGTCGCGGACTTCGAAGCCCGCACGCTCACGCGTCAGGCCGCCTGGTCCAAGCGCAGAAACGCGACGCTTATGCGTGACTTCTGACAGCGGGTTGTTCTGATCCATGAACTGCGACAGCTGGCTGGAGCCGAAAAACTCTTTTACAGCAGCGGCAACCGGCTTCGCGTTGATCATTTCCTGCGGCATAAGGCCGTCGGCCTCCGCCTGCGTCAGGCGCTCTTTGACAGCACGCTCAACACGAACCAGGCCGACGCGGAATGCGTTCTCCGCCATCTCGCCAACGCTTCTTACACGACGGTTACCGAGGTGATCGATATCATCAACCGTTCCGTAGCCATTGCGGATGTTGATCAGCGTCGACAGGACATCGAGGATGTCGTCCTTGTCGAGAACGCCAATGCCTTCCGAATTGTCACGGCCCACACGGCGGTTGAACTTCATGCGGCCAACGGCCGAAAGATCGTAGCGATCAGGGTTGAAGAACAGATTCTGGAACAGGTTCTCCGCCGCTTCCTTGGTAGGCGGCTCGCCCGGACGCATCATGCGGTAGATCTCAACGAGAGCCTCGAGGCGAGTCGTCGACGGATCGATGTTCAGGGTATTGGAAATAAACGGACCATGATCCAGATCGTTTACGTACAGCGTACGAATGTGATCGATGCCGGCCTCAATCAGCTGCTCGACGAGTTCCGGGGTCAGCTCGGTGTTTGCAGCAGCAAGCAGCTCACCGGTTTCGGTGTCGACGATGTCATGCGCGAGGATCTTGCCCTCGAGGTACTCGTTCGGCACAACGAGTTTGTCCACCGTGGATTTCTCCATGTCGCGGACATGCTTGGCCGTGATGCGCTTGCCATCTTCGACGATGACCTTGCGCCCCAGCTTGATTTCAAAGCTCGCGGTTTCTCCCCGCAGACGCTCCGGCACGAGGCCCATCTTGATTTCTTTGTCCGACAGGTAGAAATCGTTGTTCTCGAAGAACAGGTCGAGCATTTCCTCGTTGTTCATTTCGAGCGCTCGCAGGATGATCGTCACCGGCAGCTTGCGGC
>Ga0316192_10003592_pt1 | contig 11294 bp, 8 predicted proteins | sample MerIslwburrow_MG_FD_204931 | JGI IMG/M metagenome (GOLD analysis project Ga0316192, IMG submission 204931) | Coastal sediment microbial communities from Maine, United States - Merrow Island worm burrow | ecosystem: Environmental > Aquatic > Marine > Coastal > Sediment | place: USA: Maine...
GGTTTTGCGGAATACAGCATCAAAACCACGGAAAAAAATGTTCTTGCGTTTTTTCGGCGGCCGCAACAAAAGGGCCGCCAGGGCCGGGCTGAGCGTCAGGGCGTTGATGGAACTGAAAATGGTGGAAATGGCGATGGTCAGGGCGAACTGACGATACATCTGCCCGGTGATGCCCGGCAAAAACGCGGAGGGAACAAAGACGGCCAGCAAGACCAGGGTGGTGGCCACCACGGGGCCGGAAACCTCGTTCATGGCTTTGATGGCAGCCTCCTTGGCCTTTAAGCCCTGTTCAATATAGGTCGCGGTGGCCTCCACCACCACGATGGCGTCATCCACCACGATGCCGATGGCCAGCACGAGGCCGAAGAGGGTCAGCATGTTCAGCGAAAAGCCCATCGCCAGCATGACGGCCAGGGTGCCGATCAGGGACACCGGGATGGTCACCGCCGGCACCACGGTTGCCCGCCAGTCCTGCAAAAAGATGAACAGCACCAGAAACACCAAGCCTGCCGCCTGGAGCAGGGTTACAAAGACCTCCTGGATCGATTGTTCGACGAAGATGGTCGTGTCATAGGGAATCATGTACTGCAGGCCTTCGGGAAAATAGGTCTGCAGATCTTCCATGGTGGTGTATATCTGCCGGGCCACATTCAATGCGTTGGCACCCGGCAGCTGGTAGATGAGGACACTGGCCGACGGTTTGCCGGTCAGGCCCGAGGTGAGGTCGTAGCTCTTGCCCCCTAGATCGATGCGGGCGATATCTTTCAGACGGGTGATGCGCCCGCCTTCGCCGGTCTTGATGATAATGTCCTCGAACTGATCAATGTCCGTGAGACGGCCGAGCACGTTGACCGTGTATTGGAAGCTCTGCCCGGGAGGAGCGGGGGGCTGGCCGATTTGCCCGGCAGCCACCTGAACATTTTGCTCTCTAATGGCGGCCAGCACGTCCTCGGTGGTCAGATCGCGGGACTTGAGTTTGGGGGGATCGAGCCAAATGCGCATGCTGTAATCACTCTGGGGAAAAACCGACACGTCGCCGACGCCGTCAATACGGCTGAGCACATCGCGCAAACGCAAGGTGGCGTAATTGCTCAGATAAAGCTCATCGAAACGGCCATCCGGTGAAAACAGGGAGATGATCAGCACAATATTGGTGGATTTTTTCTTGGTATTAACGCCCTGGCGCTTGACTTCCTCCGGCAGTTTGGCCTCCGCCAGTTTGACGCGGTTTTGTACCAGCACCTGGGCCATGTCCAGATCCGTGCCGACATCGAAACTGACCGTCAGGTTGTAGGAGCCGTCACTGGCGCTGGTGGAAGACATGTAAATCATGTTTTCAACACCATTGACCTCCTGCTCGATGGGGGCGGCGACCGTTTCGGCCACCACCCGCGCGTTGGCACCGGGGTAGGTGGTGGATACCGCCACCGTGGGCGGTGTAATCTCGGGGTACTGGGCAATGGGCAACACTCCCACCGAAACTGCGCCGGCAATCACGATCACAATGGAGATCACACTGGCAAAGATGGGATGTTCGATAAAAAATTTGGAAATCATTTTAGGTCCCCTTTATGGAATGAAGAACGACGAATTTCGAATGTCGATTTAAGGTATTCTTTCAATGAAGGAGCGAAGCCTCCGGCTCGTAGGGGTTGTAGCGCCTACGCCTCGGAGAGCGACATCCACCATTCGTCATTCGCCAATTGTCATTCGTCATTCCTTTTCCGGTTCCTTGCCGGGTTGAGAGTCACCGCCTTCAGACGGCGCTGCCGCAGGTTTTGCTTTGTCCTGCCCGGCTTCTGCAGCGGCTTTGAAGGCTGAAGCCGTGAGCGACTTCATGTCGGTTTGCTCCGGATCGACCTTCGCTCCCGGCCGGGCGCGTTGAATGCCATTGACCACCACCCGGTCATCGGGCAGAAGGCCCTCTTCGATCACACGCAGGCCGTCCTCCAGTCGGCCCATACGAATCGGTTTTTTCTCCACCAAGTTTTCGCTGTTGACCGTTAACAGGTAGCGTCCGTTCTGGTCGGAACCAATGGCGCGTTCGGTCACCAGCAGGGCTTTTTCCCGCTTTTCGACGGGCATGCGAAGTCTGACAAAAAGTCCCGGGATAAGCACCGGCGCAGGACCCGGATTGGGGAAGACCCCCCTCAACTGCAAAGTGCCGGTTGCCTCGTCAACACGGGATTCTGCAAAATCCAATTTTCCCTGGTGGGGATAGCCTTCTTCATTGGCGATCGCAAGGAAAACCTGGATGTCCGCCTCGATTTCTGGAGTTTCAGCAGTATCGAGACCTTTTCCCTGGCGTTTTTTACGATTCATAGCCATCACCTTGAGCAGATCCCGTTCGTTGAGGTTAAAGTAGGCATACACAGGGTCATAGCGGGTGACCGTTGTCAGCAGGGTCGGCTCACTTTCACCGACCAGGTTACCCAGGTCCACGAAATTGCGGCTGACGCGACCGGTGAGCGGCGAGGTCACTTGGGTGTAACTCAAATCCAAACCGGCCTTCTCGACTTTGGCCTTGGCCCGCAGCACAGCTGCCCCGGCGACATCACGCTCACCGCGCCACTTGACCACATCGGTCTCGGCGCCGGCTTTCTGCTTGAAAAGTTTTTCGGCACGCGCAAACTCGATCTTGGCCCGCTTGAACTGGGCCTCGGCACTGCTCAGTTCCGCATTGGCCGCATTCAGCTCGGCTTCATATTCGCGGGGATCGATGACAAACAACAGGTCACCTTTTTCAACAATGGTACCGGAAGTGAACTCCATGCTCTGTAAAAAACCGGCGACCCGGGCGCGCACTTCGACCTCTTCAAACGCATGGGTGGTGCCGGTAAATTCCAGATAATCAATGATCTCCTGCTGCAAGGGCTTTGCCGTCGTCACCTTGGGCGGCGGCGGCTCCACGTATTCATTTCGCTGGTCACAGGCGCAAAGCATCCAGACGCACAAAAGAATCGCCGCGGCCTGGCCGCAATTTTTCAGGTTGCTTACTCCGGCGGGACTTTTCATACATGTTCTCCTTTTTTTTGGTTCAGAGTCAAGATACAACATGCTTAGGATACAGTCAACCCTTCGTATTTCTTTGATTTTTCTTGTTTGTTTTTCATGCTCTGGCGATATGCATCCTTCCCATTTCGTCATTCTCATTCGTGCCGATATTACCCATTAGATCCGGTTTGATCGTTCTTCAATAAACGCGGCCAGCAACTTTGATCCAGACGTAAGCGGTAATCTAACACCCCATACTGCATGTAGTATAATTGGCCTAAATTTTCCAGAAGCCGTAGGGCATCAGATGAAATATTATCACCCGTAGATTTCGCCTCGATCTTAAACTGATTAGTGGAATCTGCAGAACCTGGGAAATCTGTGGATTAAATCACTCTTTAATCTTAAAAATGTGATATAATTAGTTTAATACATTGCCCATGTTAGAAAATTGACATCAATGTTAATAATTTGATTTAAAATTCTTGACTTTTCATCATGAATTTAGTTCATTTCATTGAATCAAAAACCTAAATGGAAAGGAAAATTATGGCCCGGGCTGTCACAAAGGATAGTTCTATGGAGAAAAGATCAGAATCCAGAGGTGCTCCCAAAGGATTCCATGGTGCATCCATAAAATTGGTTGGCGTGCCGCTATATCAATTCAAATTGAAGGATTCATCAGAAAATGGTGCCAGCATCCTTGTAAAGGAGGATTCCTTTATGCTGAATTACCTGGAAGTTGGACAAACTTTAAAAATTAACTTTTCTTCTGATCTTCAATCCGATCACAATGGTGACTTCGAAACAGAAATCGTGCATATTACCAAAGTGGATAAAGGTCGGTACAAGGGACATTATTTGGTAGGTGTACGAATTCTGGATAAGAAAGATACGTCTTAAATTAGAAAATTCTCAAGTCCGCCTTGTTCGGGCTTGTTAAAGAATAATTCTCTGGAGCTTGAATAATGCAAACCATAGGTAATTATCTTAAAAGCGGAAGGGAAGCCAGAAACATTGGATTGAGTGAAGTTGCTCGATCTACGAAAATATCGAAATGGTACCTTGATTGTCTCGAAAAAGATGAATTTGATAAAATCCCTGGAGGCCCATACATTAAAGGATACATCGCTTCTTATGCATCATTCATAGGGATAGAAGAAGATGAGATCCTCAAACGGTATGACTCATTGCAAATCAACAGTGCTGATGAAAACGAAATCCAGGACCATCTGCCACAAGTTAAAAAAAGACAAAAATTGGTAGGCTTCTCTTTTAGCAAGAAAAATCTGCTCATCCTGAGCATGGCTATTCTCATTCTCCTGGTTCTCGGATTTACATATGTCTTTTTTCAAAATCAAACTCAGATTGCTGCGCAATTACCGGATGCGCAGGACTCGAAAATGCAATCGGCTTCCTCTTCAAAAATAAAACAGGGGGAAACCCGGGTGGTACCCAATGATAATTCTGTTCAATCCGCTAAATTAAAAGATTTCACAAAAAATAGAGAAAATAAATTCCAAAAGAAACAGGAAGCTGCAAGCGCTTCTCACATGACGGATTTATCGAAAAACAATCATCTGAATCCGATAAAAACAGAGGATGAATCCCGCCCAGCACATCAAGATGCTGCAGAAACAGAAAGACTGGCGCTTTTACCCTCAGAACAAAATTTTGAAGGGAAACTAAAGCCCGTTTTATCGGAAAAAAATAACAGTAACCGCACAGCTCTGACGGACTCGAAAAACGCATTGCATCAGGACACACCAGGATCTGCAGACCTGCAGTCAGAATCTACCCCAGGATACCAGCTATCGGATACACGACCACAAGCGGCAAATAACATGCGGGTTATAAGAGCCGTCGCCACGAGTGACGTAATCAACAAAAATCCGGCGGGTCTCAGTGATTCCTTCCCATGGTCAACGGAAAAAGTCTACATCTGGACGATGATAGAATGCGATCGACCGCCTTCTTCGATTCGGCACACCTATTACTTTGAAGGACAGAAAGTTAATGATGTCGAATTAAAAATCAAATCTCCTCAATGGAGAACCTGGAGTTATAAAACTCTTTTGGAAAAGCGTTATATCGGCCAATGGAAAGTGGACATAACTTCAGATGGGGGAGAATTGCTTCAAAGTATTTTTTTTGAAGTCAATTAAGAAAGGTTGATTCAATAATTTAATTCAGTTGACGACCCTTAAAGCAAGCCCATTCCGGTGCCACTTTGGGTTTGGGGATCCGCCCATAGAAAATATCGTCCATATCCGAGAAAATTCTTCTGGCATATTTATTTCTGGCGATGAGCCCGACGATCAGCCGGTGGGGAACCGTCCTGGCATGGCTCCAGGGACAGACCTTCATGCATATGCAGCAGTCGGTCCCGGCATTGGCCCAGTACCCGAAACAGGTCTCGTCATTCAACTTCCATCTTAAGGTCCCGTTAAATTCTTTTGGCTCATCATCATGGGGTATGGATTGTGAAGGGCAGCAAGCGGCGCATTTTTTGCAGAATTTACAAAAATCTTCCACGCCGATGTCCACCGGCTTATCGGGAATGAGGGCAAGGTTGGTTGTCACCGCACTCAACCTGATTCTTGGGCCAAATTCTTTGGTCATCAGATATCCAAGGCGACCGACCTCCCCCAGTCCGGCATCGACAGCCAGAGGAGGCAGAATAGCCGTATAGTGACGTAAATGATTGGCGGTCGCATCATACCCGAGGTTGGCAATGAAGGCGGCCAGTTGCGTCGAAATATAGGCACCTTTGGCGTAGTTTTTCATGCTTTCCATGACGGAGGGGGTGTGAGGGGCCGGACCGATCATATCCAGCGACATTTCTTCGGCCACGACAACGGCGAATTTGTGATCAATGGGGATCGCATTGCCCCAGTCCTCCCAGTTCTCATGAAAGATTTCACCTCGGTGGGAGTATATCCAAAGGGGATTTATCTCCGCAACGCCTACCAGGTCGGCACCGATGTTTGCTGTATACCCTTTGATTCTGGTGGTCGCCTCCTCCGGGCTGAGATGAATGTTCTTACCATTCAGCAAAGGGTGTGAATGGGGTCTGACAATCTCGGGAGCGGAAAGATTGAAAGGTATGGAAAGAGATGCCAGGGTAGCCGCCACATTGGGGCCTTCATGGGGTCGATCAATAAGACCGATTTTCCCCAAAGGTCCGCCCTTCTCCCTCCGTTCAGAGTCGTACTTTTCCAGTTCCGGATGTTCAGTGTAAAATTGATGATACTGCTCCGAACCCGGGGGAAGTGCTCGATTTCTGGCAAACACCTGCATTCTTTCATCAAAACGGCTGACCTTGCCGATGATGTATCCTGTCGCACCCTGCAATGCCCGCTGGTTTGGTGCCGTTCTCCTTATCATGAAAACGGCAGCCAAAGCCACCATGATATAGCCGGCGATAAGCAGTCCCATGCCGGCTGAGGTTTGGAAGAACCCACGCCCGGCCAAGAGGAGAAAGATGATCAAAAGAAGCACCATACCGGTGAATTGCACCGCGGCGAAAACGGTTGCACGCCGCTCCTTTTCCCATACACTTGAGATAAAAAAGCTGAGCCCGATGAATGCCTGAACGGCCAAACTCAGGACACCTAAAAAGATCAAACCATTCGCGATGGTAAAAAAAGGCGATGAATTCATAACAAGTGTGGCCCTTTCATTATTTCATCTTCTGGGGAAGGGCTTCCCGGACAAGGCGGTCGGAAAGAGATCCGGTTTCACCCCACGATATACAGCGCGTCGGACAGACCGAGAAGCACGCCGGAGCCTGCTCGTTATTCAGTCGCTCGATACAGAGGTCGCACTTGACGGCAGTTTCCTGGTCATCATTATAATGCATGGCCCCGAATGGACAGGCCTCCAAACACTCCTTACAACCGATGCAGACTTCTTTATCGATTAATACCAGCCCCTTTTCATTTCTTGAAATGGCATCCACCGGACAAGCCTCTTTGCACGGTGCGACGGCGCAATGGTGGCAGTAGACAGGGTAAAAATCGGGAGATTTTTCAATGACACGCACCAGGCGTGGACCAACACCCAGTTGATGCTCCTGCTTACAAGCCACCTCGCAGGCATGGCAACCCATGCAGTTTTTCCTGTAAAACATTAAAGAGAACTTCGACATCGTTTTTCCTCCTTTGGATCTATTAAACCGTTTGGACCGTTTAGTTCGTTGAGATGGTTTGGATCGTTAAGATCATTTTAAACGATTAACCAAAAACCGAAAGTGCCCAATTGGCTATTAAGCCGTATCATGGTTCATCCCCGGACGCAGCGAATGTAATATTTATTTGTTTTATAGTAGCTGAGCACATAGGCGCCATCAAACATCACAATCCCGGCATTGTTTTTATTGGGTCCGAAGGTTGTGGCCGACCAATAGCTCGAGGTGTCCCGGAAAGGTATCTCTGCGCGCATAACCGGTCGGTACCGGGTTCTATCCAGCAATGTTTCAAGCTCCCTCACAGCAGGTAGCCGCCAATCTGCTTTACCATCCCAGTAAAGTGATTGGGCGTATGATTGCGCTTGGTTCCAGGTCATCTTTCCCGGGGATTCACTCTGCCATTCGAGACCGCTGTTGGGATCGATCCAGGTGGCAGCATTTGCTTTCCCTTGTTCAATCTTTGCAACCGACATTTCGATCACTTTTGCACGCTTCGCATTACTACAGACCTCGTTGAATAGTTTACTGGTTGAATGGTTGAATGGCTAAATTATAGTTATATTTTTGGAATATTACGGTTGCTAACACATGAAATGTTCCATTATTTTGCAAATATGGGATAAATCCATATATACAACCACTTAACCAATCAACTAATCAACCAATCAACGATATCTGTATTCCGATATTTGTCACACTGGAGCCTCTTTTCCGATCAAACTATCCGCCTCCTCCACCGGGGCGATATTACACAAACAAACTCTCAGATTGGTAGCGCCGATAGCGGGGTCCATGGACTCGTGTGAATTGTCCATCAGGATATTGATATTGGATATATCCCAACCATGCCCCGGGTCTTTTATCTCGGGGAACCACCACCCGTGTTCGGCCACAACCACCCTGGGGTCAATCCCATCGTTAAATTTTGCGCGCTCTTTGGCCCTTCCTCGCGGAGATTCGATGGTGACCCAGTCACCTTCTTCGATTCCGTGTTTCCTAGCCGTCTCCGGATGAATCTCTACAATGGGATCGGGGCGGATCTCCCTCAGCCATGGAATCATGCGGTTTGCGGAATGAAAAAAAGTCGGCGTGCGCAAGCCCGCATTGAGAATATAGGGAAATCGCTCCAGCAGTTCAGGTTTGGAAACCGGACTCTCGGGAATTTCCGTGTACTTGGGCAAGGGATCATATCCCCATTTTTCCAGAACGGTCGAATAAAGCTCTACTTTCCCCGTAGGGGTTGAAAAACCCCGCTCCTTATACTTGTGGTAGACCATTTCACCTTGTAAATATCCTATCTTTTTGAATTCCTTCCATGTCAGCTTTGAAGGTTCGAGCAGATAGTCGAGAGAATCCTCTAGGGTGTCCCACCATTCCTGGCCCATTCTTTTACCAAGTTCCTGAAAAATTTTGTGATCCTGCCAGCACTCCCCAATCTCCACACACTTCTGCCTGGCCACCACAAAACCGTGCCGCTTCCAATTATCGGCCACATGATCCTGCTCGAGCCAGGTGCCCGCAGGCAGAAAAATGTCTGCCAGCTCTGCAGTGGGTGTCAGGAAAAAATCAATCACGGTAAGAAATTCCAGTTTGTCGAGCGCTTCGTAGACCTCCTTCGCATTTGCCCGGGTCGACACAGGATTGGTGCCGCACAACAATCCTGCTTTCAGCGGGTAAGGCTTTCCGGTCAGAATGGCTTCCCAGGCAACCTTCGGGGTGATAAAGGCCACCCTGCCGCCCAGCTTGTACTGATTGCCGCCCAGCCTTTTTGCCCTCTGCTCCGCAGAAAGATCCTTGTGACGGGAAAATTCAGCCACTGTCCGGGTCGGCGGGTTGACAAAAAGAACGTTGCCTCCGGGAGTATCCAGATTGCCGGTTACCGCCATCAGTCCTGTCATGGTGCGGGTACAATCGGCGCAGTTGTTGGTCTGCTCGGTGGGCACACCCCAATGGATACAGGCCGGTTTTGTCCCGGCATACAATTTGGCGGCCTTTCGGATAAGCTCCTTGTCAACCCAGGTAATCTCCTGCACGCGTTCCAGGGGATAGGCCTTCACTCTTTCCTTGAAGGCATCCCAGCCGTTGATGTAACTTTCCACGAATTCCCTGTCGTAGAGCTCTTCCTCCAGGATGACATGGTGAAACCCCATGGCAAGAGCGGTATCGGTTCCCGGTCGCAGCTGAAGCCACAAGTCCGCCTTTTTGGCCACAAATCCTTTGCGCGGGTCGATGCAGATCAGTTTGGCGCCTTTTCTATAAGCTCTCCAGAAGCTCTCGCCCTTATATTCGTCCGGATTGGTCCATTGCGGGTTGCAACCCCACATAACAATGCATTGCGGGCCGCCTTCATAATCGCAAACGGGTAGATTGCCGACGGTAACCAGTGTCGATGCAACTCGCGAGACATAACACATGTGCCCGGCTGTAAGCACATTGGGTGTTCCCAGCTGATTGGCGAACCGGTACAGATGACTTTCATAATCTCTGCCCGTGCCCTGGCCAACGACAATGGACTCCGGTCCGTATTCCTCAATGACGGCGTTAAACTTTTCGGCAATCGTACCCAGGGCCTCATCCCAGGTAATCCGCTCCCAGCCCTTCGAGGTTTTGCGCATGGGATAAAGGATACGGTCGGGATGGTAGGCCAACTGGGTTGCCGATAATCCCTTGCTGCACAGCGTCCCATGGCTGATCGGCGAATCCGGATCGCCCTCAACCTTGATGACTTTTCCGCCCTGAACATGGGCAATGACACCACATCCTCCATGACATTGCCGGCAGGCCGTTCTTACTTTTTTGACTTCACCCATTTTCTACCTCCTTAAATAGCATCGATCTCAGCGACATCCGAGATCGCGAATTTTAATATATAAACCGTACTCAAGAGGTCCTGAACGCTTTTTTTAACGATGGGCCTCGGACCCTTTGCCGCAGCCGGTTTCCGTTACGGCCGGGGAAAATCGCGGATTTAACGCATTGGCGATTTTTTTTAAAAAGTCACTGATTTCGGGCATGCTCCCGGAGCTCACCTGCTTTTTGAGGCCCACCGCCCATATGGCGATCTGAAGATCAGGTCGATGTGTTTTAAGCGGAACCGAAAAAGCAACGACACCTTCGATATATTCCCCGTCATCGAAAGCAATACCGTCTTTTCTGATTTTTAAGACCTCCTTTTTAAATCGGGTCTTGTCGATACACGTTTTGGAGGTCAACTGCTTTAATGTGTTTTCGGTGAGAAGTTGGTCGATCTCTTCATCCTTCAGCTGGCATAGAAGTGCTTTACCGCCTGCGCCTGCCAAAAGGGGTAATTGCATGCCAATCTCAGAGGAAATTTTGATATCATAAGCCGTATCGACTTTGTCGATGATGATGGCTCGAAGGCCGGAACGGATCCCCAAGAAGGCGGACAATTTTGTCTTCCGGTTTATCTTATCCAGATAAGGATGAATCGTTTGAATAAGTTCGGACCGTTTTCCGGTTTCATTTCCCAATAGGTAGAGGAGCGTACCAAACTGGAATTTGCCGTTGTGACATTGTTCGAGGATATCCAAATCCTCCAGGGTGTAAATGATATTGAAGACAGTGCTTTTGCTCAATTCCAGCTGCTTGGCAATTTCAGAAATACCGAGAGAATGCTTTGATTCTGCAAAAAGCTGCAGAATTGAGAAACATTTGTCGATGGCGGGGACTCTTTTGAATTCAGGTGTCACAATGAAGATTCCCAAAAATTGTTCTCTATAAAAAACTTACGTTCTGATAGATAAACGAGAGCTCTGGTGATGTCAAGGAAAATAAATGCTCAGACTATCGGCGGATAGCCTTATAGCAGGGACGGTGCAAAAAATGCTGCATGGTTGGAGGTAAACACCGGTGGGTCGTTGCGGAGGATAGGGGCAATAGCTTTGTGACGTCTGAATTTTTTGTCCAAAAACCTTCTGATGTGCTGCCGATGCCAACCCTTAGGATGCTCAAAACGACGGTAAAGAAACATGTCTCCTCTGTCCAGGGGCATCGTATCCAGCGCATCTATTTGTGGACCAAAGGCCGGTAGGTTGAATATGGCCAGGTTTAGAAAGGTGACGGCTTCGCTGTTTCTAACCGTAAAATCGAG
>Ga0316192_10003593_pt1 | contig 11294 bp, 10 predicted proteins | sample MerIslwburrow_MG_FD_204931 | JGI IMG/M metagenome (GOLD analysis project Ga0316192, IMG submission 204931) | Coastal sediment microbial communities from Maine, United States - Merrow Island worm burrow | ecosystem: Environmental > Aquatic > Marine > Coastal > Sediment | place: USA: Maine...
TTAGTGCTAATGGACAAGCGGGGTTTGCAGATGGCTCCAGACGAGCCAGACCCCTATGTCAATCAACTGATCAAGATTTGTCGTCATGGACGTGATGAGCGCCTGCTCGACCGCTTGCTGGTAGCGTCGGTTATCGAAACACGCGGAGCTGAACGATTCAGGATTATTGCCGAAGCCTTAGAAGATGCTGAATTAAAAGAGTTCTACCGCGATCTATGGGCGACAGAAGCGCGGCATGGCGATGTGTTTAAAAAAATGGCGCTGCATTATTTTGATCAGGAAGAGATAGATCGTCGCAACCAGGAAATCATTGAGGCTGAGGCAGAAATTATTGCTGGCCTGGAATGGCGCCCCTCCCTGCATTAATTTTATAACTTTTCGTATCCTTCAAAACTATATTGATTTGCCGAAATGAGTGAACTGCAAGACCAAGTATTACGCCGGCGTACTTTTGCCATCATATCGCATCCTGATGCTGGTAAGACGACCCTGACAGAAAAGCTGCTGTTATTCGGTGGCGCGATTCAGCTCGCCGGAGCAGTCAAGGGACGCAAGGCTGAGCGGCATGCTACATCTGACTGGATGGAAATGGAGCAGCAACGCGGTATTTCTGTTACTACCTCCGTGATGCAGTTTCCTTACCGTGATCGAATTGTAAATCTTCTCGACACGCCCGGTCACGAAGATTTCTCGGAAGATACTTACCGCACTTTGACTGCGGTCGACTCTGCACTGATGGTTATCGATATCGCCAAAGGCGTAGAAGCCCGTACGATTAAACTGATGGAAGTCTGCCGTCTCCGAACGACGCCCATCATGACCTTTGTCAACAAGATGGATCGCTTTGGTCGGGACCCGCTGGAAATCCTTGATGAGGTTGAACAGGTACTAAATATTCGTTGCGCGCCAATGACCTGGCCAATCGGCATGGGAAAAGAGTTTCAGGGTGTTTACCATCTTTACGAAGACCGTATTTACCTGTATCAGCCGGGTAGCAAGGCAATTGGTGGACAGGTGATAGAAGGTATTGATTCTGCTGAAGCAGCAGAGGTCCTGGGCTCTGCTATCGACGAGCTACGGGAAGAAATTGAACTGGTGCAGGGGGCCAGCCATGAGTTTTCCCTGGATGATTACCTCGATGGTTCATTGACTCCGGTATTCTTTGGCTCAGCGATAAATAATTTTGGCGTGCAAATTCTGCTTGATAGTTTTGTCGAGCATGCGCCTCATCCTGAACCTCGTGAAGCAAAGCAGCGTGAAGTCGCCCCGGGCGAGGAAAAATTTACCGGTTTCGTTTTCAAGATTCAGGCGAATATGGATCCCGCTCATCGTGACCGTATTGCGTTTTTACGAGTTACTTCAGGGAAGTACCGCAGAGGCATGAAAATGCGCCATGTAAGGCTCGGGCGCGACGTGATGGTCAACAATGCACTGACCTTCATGGCAGGCGAAAGATCGACGGCTGAAGATGCCTGGCCGGGTGATATCCTTGGTATTCATAACCATGGCACGATACAGATTGGTGATGCCTTTAGCGAAGGAGAGGAGCTTAAGTTCCTGGGTATACCGCATTTTGCTCCCGAGCTCTTCCGCCGAGTCATTCTTAAAGACCCGCTGAAGAATAAGGCTTTATTAAAAGGGCTGCAGCAACTTAGTGAAGAGGGTGCTACGCAATTGTTCAGGCCACTTGAATCGAATGAATTGATCCTCGGTGCTGTTGGTGTTTTGCAGTTTGATGTCGTAGCCCAGCGCCTGAAATCGGAATATCGCGTTGAGTGCATATTCGAGGCCGCAAATGTCACTACTGCACGCTGGGTTGAATCTGATGATGAGCGGGAAATTGAGCTGCTAAAGCAGAAGGCCTCAAGTAATCTTGCACTTGATGGTTCAGGCAGCCTGACCTACCTCGCCCCAACACGGGTGAATCTTGACCTGGCGATAGAGAGGTATCCGGCGATTGATTTCCGCGCGACAAAAGAGCATTAGATAGACAAGTTTCAAAGTGAAAGGAACTAAAATATTTTCATCTAATTGCCTGGTTGCAGGAGTATTTGTCATTCTTTGATATTTTTGTATTATCACAAGCTATGAGGATTTGCATGAAAACATCTAATGACAAATTAAGGAAACCCGGGTCATGAGAAAGATAATTGCAGCGATATTTTTGTCACTGCTGATTGGAAGTGTTTATGGCCAACACATAGAAAATCCTCAGCGAATGAGTGTCGAACAAAGAGCTTACGTGGCTGAACCGGCAGCCAGGCTGGCCAGATGCGGCCGCATGGACTTCGCAACTCACCTGATTGATGTATACGTAGACCGATTTTCACTACATTTAGCGATCGCTCCTGACACCTTGCGTGAAAGCCTCTATAAAATGTCCTATGAGCAATATGAGGTATTGCTACTGGCGAACTGGCCAGACCCGCGAACTGCAGCTATTGAATGTGCTGCGCACACACGGCTGGCATTAGAACTCATCGCCAGGTGGAATCTGCTATAAACTGCCTTTCTGTATCGATATCACAATTAGCAGTTGAGAATCTTTTTTATGTCAGCGGGCTGCGGATTTAATATTTACCCGCCAGATGATTCGAAAGTACGCGGAATAGATCAGTTTCTGTAAGCATACCCATCACGTGGTTATTGTCATCCAGTATCGGCAGGCAACCGAACCTGTTATCAGCCATCATTTCGACAGCATTGGACAAAGTATCGCCTGATCTTGCAGTCAATACGGGCGTATGCATGACTTCTGATATCTCGACGGGTGATTCAACAAAACGACGCGCAGCCATCTGCAAATCTCTAAGTGACACAACACCAACTACTTCCTTTTCACCATTAACTACAGGCAGGTGATGAAAGTTATTCTGCTCCATTACCTCAAAAGCGGATTTATAGTCTGCATCTTCCTGTATTGTCACAGGGGAAATGCTCATATGGTCTTTTATTAACATCGGGGTATTCCTCGTTGAGTGGTTATTTATTTGTCTTATGCACTTCAGAAATGTAGCAGCTAAAGAGAACACTTAACACAACAAATATCCGTGCTCAAGTTTTCGATTGAATATTCATTAATAGCACATCGCACAACAGAGATGTTTCTAGAAATGATGAGATTAGCCCGTGACTGGAAATGCTGATGGTAACTCAGCTTATTAAAGCAGGCATTGGAACCTTTTATGCCATTAACATGGTGGACTAGAAGGTAGCAAGGTTGCTTTAAGGTCCTATTGCATAGCTACGACTGGCCGCAGAAAGAAAACATGCAGCAGTTCTGCTACGAGTGGAGCACCAGGGTTAAATGCGCTTTCATTCTGAGGAGTTTGCCTCTGCCTGAGAGATGAAAAAGGTTTGCAGAATTGCACGCCTTGATGTTCATAACAGATATTTCCAGTGTTTATTTAACCAGCGGAACGATGATCACCTTGGTCTCATCAGGCGCCCTCATTGAACCCAGTAAACGCCAGTCATCTGAGGCTATTTGAACATTCCAGCGACCTGTCTCCAGTTTCGGAATTGGGCCTTTGTAAATACCAGGAGAGGTTTGTTCTACAAAGATTTCCTTATCAAGGTCTGCACGTGTGGAATAGAAAAAGCTGATTTCTAGAGCTGGTGGCGGATTATAGCCAGGGCTCGATGCGATGAAAACGACCAGAGTATCTCCTTCTACCGACACCTGGGCTCTAAGGCCATGTGCCTGAGCGGCTCTATCACGTTTTAATACACGGTTTATCTGCTTACCGACTTTGTAATAGTCATCAACCACCATGCCGTCAAAGGAGGTAATTGACACGGTGAGGAAGAAGATACCGTAAATAACGGCTGACAATGGAATACTAATCGCCAGCCAGACCATTGGCTCTTTATACCAGGGGCGAGAGATGTTTTCGTTTTCTTTTATCATGATTACCGGAACCAGTCAGCGGGTGCGAGAAAGCGGGCATCTTCTTCGTCTGTCAATTTTTCATCATCGACTGCAGTAACTTTAATGGTGATGTTGGTACTACGGTCTTTAATAACATCTTCACTTGCCCGAACTCGAACCAGGGTATTCGCAGTTTCACCACTTGCCGCAGTAATTTCCTTCTCGTCAGGGTCAAGCACCGAGCCAGGAAGTCCTTCCATAGTGATTATGAATTTATGTGCTTTACTATCCTGGTTCATGATTTTTAGCTTGAATACATTTTCCAGGTCGCCGTTATTTGCTTCACGATAGAGGATGTTGCGATCACGATTTACGTCCAGGCTTACCGGAATACGAGTATACAGTGACCAGCTCATTGCCAGAATAAGCCCGATAAGGATACTTGTATAGAGATAGACACGTGGTCTGAAGATATGCAGGCCTTTACCGCTAATTTCATTCAGCGTTGTATAGCGAATAAGGCCTGGATCGTAGTCCATTTTTTTCATCACATCATCACAGGCATCAATACATGCTGCGCAGGCAATACATTGGTATTGCAGCCCATCCCGTATGTCGATGCCTGTCGGGCAGGCCTGAACACAGAGACTGCAGTCAATACAGTCGCCCTTGTCGGTGGGTTTGTCTGAGCCGCGTTTGCGTGTACCGCGAGGATCACCGCGCTTCTCGTCGTAGGATATGATCAGCGTGTTGTCATCAAACATGACGCTCTGGAACCGTGCATAAGGACACATGTAGATGCAAACCTGTTCACGCAGCCAGCCCGCATTGCCGTAGGTGGCAAAACCATAAAAGAATATCCAGAAGCTCTCCCAGGGTCCCATGTCCCAGGTAGGTACTGCGTGCATGAGTTCTCTGATTGGCGTGAAATAGCCAACAAAAGTAAATCCTGTCCAAAGCGAAAACAGGATCCAGATGACATGTTTTCCACCCTTTTTTATGATTTTATTCATATTCCAGGGCGATTTCGCGAGCTTCATCTGCTGCGGTCTGCTGCCTTCTACCTTGCGCTCAATCCATAAAAATACTTCAGTCCAGACTGTCTGTGGGCATGCATAGCCACACCATAACCTGCCGCCAACAGTGGTAAACAGAAATAGCGCCAGGGCTGAAATAATTAGCAGTGCTGACAGATAGATAAGATCCTGTGGCCATAGCGTCAGCATGAAGATATTGAATTTTCTGTTTGGCAAATCAAACAGTAAAGCCTGTCGGCCTTCTCCCCAGTTTATCCATGGCAGTATGTAATAAAGGCCAAGAGTCAGGGTAACCATTGCCACTCGCCAACTGGCAAAAATACCGTGCACTTCGCGAGGATAGATTTCCTTGCGTTTTGCGTAGAGTGAATCGTATTCCTGGTTTGGGCTATTTGGTTCTGATGAAGACATGGCTATTTATCTCGGAACAAGAACGATGGTTTAACGGCTAGTGGAACAGGAGCTATTGCTGTGTACGGTGGAGAAAAATTATTGCTCAATCGTTACAACGGTTACATGGTCGCAGGAAATAACATGAAAGCAGGCAGGACGTCAGGGTTGTCATCCATAGAAACAGGAAAGTCACAGAATAAATGGCCATGTTACCGACACCGCTGGCAATTAGCTCAGGGAATAGCTCTTCGGGTGAAAAAATCCAGTAAAAAATGATCATCGCTACACCGGATGTCAGGAACGATGGCCAGAGAACAGCCACGATACGCTGGATTTTTGGAATTTCTTCTTTATCAGACATAACTAAACCCTGATTGTGCAATATGTGGGTGCCATTTTACTCGATTTGAGAAAAAAATACCGGGCATTGCCCGGTATTTTTCCCTGCTGGCAGATCATCAGCCAGCTATCTGGATGATGCTAGTTATCTACCGACAGGCTGTATACATAGGCTGTCAGGAGATGAACTTTGCCTTCTCCGAGAAAATCACCGAATGCTGGCATTCGGCCATTGCGTCCATCAGCTACTGACTTTTCGATAGAGCGTCGTGAGCCTCCATATAACCAGGTCTGGTCAGTCAGGTTCGGCGCACCCAGTGCAATATTACCTTGCGCATCAGCACCGTGGCAGGCAACACATAATTGCTGATACTTTTCTTTTCCTGCATCAAGGTCACCAGCAGTCTTTTTCCCGCTTAAAGACATGACATAAGCAGTGACGTTCTTTACACCGTCTTCACCCAGAACTGCTCCCCAGGCGGGCATGGCTGCCTGGCGGCCGGTGGTAAGGGTCTGTTTGATCTGGGCAACATCCCCGCCCCAGAGCCAGTCACCATCGCGCAAGTTTGGAAATCCAGGGCCACCGCCGGCATCACTGCCATGACACTGTGTGCAATAGGTACTGAACAGACGGCTGCCTGTAGTGAGAGCATCCTTGTTCTTCACCAGCTCAGCAACATCCTGTTTCAGGTAATTTACATACTGTTCACCAAATTTCTTATCGGCGGCTTCCATTTCTGCATTGTATGCACCGACAGAAGACCAGCCCAGAACACCATCAAAAACAGCGAGGCCTGGATACAGTATTAGATAACCCACAGCAAAAATATTTGTTGCGTAGAACAGCTGCAGCCACCAACGCGGTAACGGTGTATTGAGTTCCTCAAGGTTCTCGTCCCACTTATGTCCTGTTGGCTTGATTTCAGTGCTCTTGGTTTTATCTTTATTCTGCGTCATCAGCAGATAGAACAACCAGATGATGCTGCCAGCGACGATAATGAAGATATACCAGGCCCAGAATGGGCTGGTGAAATCTGACATCAAATCATATTCAGGCATTGTCTTCTCCCTTAGATTTTTTTGTATCGGCTACGAACTTGTCCTCATCTAGAGGCAGGTGCGCAAGTTCATCAAACTCGGCCTTGCGCTTGCTGCTCCATGCCCAGATTACAATGGCGATGAAGAGAATGAACAGTGCTACTGTCCAGTAGATATGAAATTCCGTAGTGTCCATGCTGATCACCTCACTGCCGGGATAGTTGATCCCATGTGTTGCAGGTAGGCGATCATGGCGTCCATCTCGGTTTTGCCTTTCAGCTGGTCAGCTGCACCAGCGACATCTTCATCCGTATAAGGCACGCCCAGAATTCTCAGTGTCTTCATCTTCTCAGCTATATTCGAGCCTTCGACACTGTTTTCAGCAAGCCAGGGGTAACCGGGCATCACTGAACCTGGAACCACATCACGCGGATTGATCAGATGGATACGGTGCCATTCGTTGCTGTAACGGCCACCGACACGGTGTAAATCAGGACCCGTACGCTTGGAACCCCAAAGGAATGGGCGATCATAGACGAATTCACTGGCCAGTGAGTAATGGCCGTAGCGTTCTGTCTCTGCACGGAATGGACGAATCATCTGTGAATGGCAGGTGTTGCAGCCTTCACGAACATAGACGTCACGTCCGGTTAATTGCAGTGCCGTATAAGGCTTGAGACCATCAATCGGCTGCGTGGTTGATTTCATGAAGAACAAAGGAATGATTTCAACCGCTGCCCCGAACAGGATCACGATAATGCTCAGTATGATCAGGAGAGGGACGCTTTTTTCAGTTTTTGTTTGAAGTGACATAGTGATCTCCCTCTCAGTGAGCCGGTTCTGGAATGATAGCGTCAACAGCTTTAGCGTCATCGGCAGTAACCGTTTTCCAGACGTTATAGGCCATCAGGAACATCCCACTTAGGAATACCAGGCCGCCAACCGTACGTGTGACGTAGAACGGGTGCATGGCGGTGACCGTTTCAATAAAGCTGTAGGTCAGTGTGCCATCGGTGTTGGTGGCTCGCCACATCAGGCCCTGCATGACACCTGAGATCCACATGGCTGCGATGTAGAGGACAACACCGAGGGTGGAAATCCAGAAATGAATTTCAATCAGGCGTGGGCTGTACATTTGGGTCTTGCCAAACAGGCGAGGAATCATGAAGTACATGCTGCCTATTGAGATCATTGCAACCCAGCCCAGCGCACCGGAATGTACGTGTCCAATTGTCCAGTCAGTATAGTGCGATAAGGCGTTGACTGTTTTGATAGACATCATCGGTCCTTCGAAGGTGGACATGCCGTAGAAGGAAATAGCAACAACCAGGAACTTGAGAATCGGGTCAGTGCGTAGTTTCTCCCATGCTCCTGAAAGCGTCATGATACCGTTAATCATACCGCCCCAGCTTGGTGCCAGCAGAATCAGTGACATAACCATACCGAGTGACTGTGTCCAGTCAGGCAGTGCAGTAAAGTGCAGATGATGCGGGCCAGCCCAGATATAGGTAAAGGCGATTGCCCAGAAATGTACAACTGACAGGCGATAGGAATAAACCGGACGGTTCGCTGCCTTCGGCATGAAGTAATACATCATGCCCAGAAAGCCGGCTGTGAGGAAGAAGCCTACAGCATTATGGCCATACCACCACTGCACCATCGCATCCTGAACACCGGCATAGGCAGAATAGGACTTCATTCCCGTCAGGCTGACTGGCAGTGCAGCACTGTTACCGAGATGAAGTACCGCTACGGTAAGGATGAATGCGCCAAGGAACCAGTTAGCTACATAGATATGCTTAACTTTGCGCTTTACGATAGTACCGAAGAACACGATAGCATAAGCGACCCAGACCACTGTGATCAGAACATCGATAGGCCATTCAAGTTCGGCATATTCTTTTGCAGTTGAGAAACCTAAAGGCAGGGTGACTGCTGCGAGTACAATAACCAGTTGCCATCCCCAGAAGGTGAAGGCCGCAAGTGCGGGGGCAAATAGCCTGGCGTGACATGTGCGCTGGACAATATAGTAGGAAGTCGCAAACAGGGCTGATCCGCCAAAGGCAAAGACAACAGCGTTAGTGTGCAGTGGACGTAAGCGACTGAATGTCAGCCATGGTAAGTCAAAATTCAGAGCAGGCCAGGCTAACTGAGCGGCGATAATAACGCCTACCAGCATACCGACAATACCCCAGACAACTGTCATTATTGAAAATTGACGTACCACTTTGTAGTTGTAGGTTTCTTGCATTGGTATTCCTCAACTTAAAAGTTTGGGTCGTTTATAGAGTTTTTAATATTAAAAAAGTATATTATAAAATACTTAATTATACTTTTCACCACGAATCATGCCACTAGCTTGTAACTATAACAAGCAACTGTAATGATAATTAACGTAGCGCGCGACACTATACAGAATATTGCGATAGTGAACTTTGATCTATATCAATTTATTTAAGTTAAGTTGGTAAATACGTCTCATATAGCATCAGGAAAAGAGCTAAATAATAAGCATTATCAAACAGCCGCTTAAGCGGTGCGTAAGAGGAAGAAAGCGGTCCAAAGCAAAGCACTATGACAAGTCAGAAAGAACAAGACTCTAATTGTTTTCATTGCGGGTTGCCGGTTCCTGCAGGGCTAAACATAGAAGTCATAATTGATAACGAGCCACGCCCTATGTGCTGCCGCGGTTGTGAAGCTGTCGCCAGGGCCATCGTTGATGGCGGAATGGAAAACTATTACCGTTATCGAACTGAAAAAAGTAAAACAGCACAGGAGTTGGTCCCCGATGTACTGCGCCAGGCTGAAGTGTATGATCGTGATGAAGTACAGAAAAGCTTTGTGCGGCGCAATGATGAAAATCTGCGTGAAGCCTCATTAATACTTGAAGGCATCGATTGCGCGGCGTGTGTATGGCTGAATGAGCAGCATATCAGGGCGCAGCCGGGTGTTCGGGAAGCGCAGGTTAACTATTCGACCCATCGTGCACGAATAGTCTGGGATGATCGTGAAATAAAATTATCAGATATTCTTAAGTCTATTTCTGAAATTGGCTACATCGCACATCCCTATGATCCAAGCCAGCATCATCAACTGCTAGAAAAACAGCGCAAAGACTACCTGAAGAGGCTGGGCCTGGCCGGCGCCCTGGGGATGCAGGTGATGATGTTCTCGATTGCCATGTATACCGGCGACTGGTGGGGGATGGAACCGCAGTACCGCACGTTTCTCCAGTGGGTCAGCCTGCTCCTGACATTGCCGGTTTTTCTTTATAGCGGATGGCCGTTTTATCGAGCTGCCTGGCGCGATCTGCGCCATAAAAGAGCCGGTATGGATGTACCCATTAGCCTGGGCATTATAATCGCCTTTTCAGGCAGTCTGTTTACTATTCTGGGCTATGGCGAACATGTCTATTTTGATTCCGTCGTCATGTTTATTTTCTTCTTGCTTACAGCCCGTTACCTGGAGCTGGTTGCGCGAAAAAAAGCCAGTGAACACACTGAAGCCCTGATCCAGTCCCAGGCGACGACAGCAATTCGAGAGCAAGCGGGAAATATCACAGAAGTCGTTGCCGCACAGGAACTCGAGCCCGGCGATGTAGTGCAAGTGAAACCCGGTGAAACCATTCCCTCCGATGGTGAAGTCATTGAAGGCAGATCATCGGTTGACGAGTCATTGCTGAGCGGTGAAAGTCACCCATGTGCCAAGCAGGTAAACGATAATGTAATCGGTGGCAGTATTAATATTGAAAGCCCGCTTCGCATACGTGTAACAAATAGTGGTCAGGAAACTGTTTTATCGACTATTCTGCGCCTGGTTGAGCGCGCACAATCTGAGAAGCCTGCAATTGCCCGTCTTGCCGACAGGGTTGCCAGCCGCTTTGTGGTTGCCATACTTCTGCTGGCCGCTGTGGTTGCAACCTACTGGTATATCAACAACCCATCACAATGGCTGTCGATTACTATAGCCATGCTTGTAGTGACCTGCCCGTGTGCACTGTCTCTTGCAACACCCGCTGCGATTACCGCTGCAACCGGTGCGCTTATTCGTGACGGACTGCTGTGCAGCAGGGGACATGCCCTGGAAACACTGTCAAAGGTCAGTCATTTTGTATTTGATAAAACGGGCACCCTGACCGATGGCAATCTAACTATTTCTCAGACACTATGCCTGACAGATGCGATGGATGAGTTATCCTGTCTGCAGCAGGCGGCTTCTCTGGAGTCACGTTCTGAGCATCCTGTTGCACGGGCGTTTATGTCTGCAACAGATGAGGACCTGCTGGCAGCTGATGATATTTCCAGCACACCGGGAGGCGGAATTACTGGGCGTATCAGCGGCAGGCATCTGTTCCTGGGGAATATCACCTATATCCAGCAGGAAACCGGCCTTACTCTGTCAGAACAGCAGCAAAGCATTCTCGAAGATGGAACACGGGTGCTGCTGGCAGATGACGCTCAACTGCTGGCCATATTTGTTCTACAGGATACTGTACGTAGTGAAGCTGATTCACTGATCAATTCACTGAAACAGGCCGGGGTGCGAACCCTGCTTTACTCGGGTGATGATCAAACAGCAGTTAGTATCGTGGCTAAACGTTTACATATCTCTGATTA
>Ga0316192_10003595_pt1 | contig 11291 bp, 13 predicted proteins | sample MerIslwburrow_MG_FD_204931 | JGI IMG/M metagenome (GOLD analysis project Ga0316192, IMG submission 204931) | Coastal sediment microbial communities from Maine, United States - Merrow Island worm burrow | ecosystem: Environmental > Aquatic > Marine > Coastal > Sediment | place: USA: Maine...
GTGGTTGAGCCGGCTGTTGATTCCGATCCTGTCGCATTGTTTACCGGTGCGGCACCTCCAACCTGGGATAACGAAGAGCAATGGGATCACTTTGACTGGAAACTCGGCGTCGAATTCGATGCCGGCCAGAGGTCGTTACTTTACGGCACGGCTCAAACCGGTTTTCAGCCCGGAACATTTGACGTCTTTCCCGACTCGACTACAGCGGAATCTGAGTTGCTGGCGTTCACTGTCGGAACAAAGAACCGTTTGCTCGATGGCCAGTTGATGCTTAATGACGAGATCTTCTACTACATCTACGACAATCTGTTGACCCAGGCATTCGACGCCGCAACCGGCACGAATCGTCTGACCAGCGCTGATGTCATTATCTACGGTAACCAGCTGGATCTTGAACTCGCTCCGGAGCGTTTACCGAATACTCGTTTCAGATTGTCCGTGGGTTATTTGCACGCGCGCTACGAGGACTTCGCTCTCGATTCACTCGATGTTTTCAACAATACACAAATGCAAAATGCACCGGATTGGACTGTAACTTTTGGGCTTGTACACGATTGGGAGTTTGCGTCAGGCGCTTACTTGCAAGCAGATCTTAGCTCGCGTTATGAAAGCGGTTTCTGGGGCGACTTCTCGCACTCGTCCGGTCTTTATCAGGAATCGTATACAAAAACTGATCTTGCGTTTACCTATCACTCCGAAAGCGGGACATGGTCGCTCGGGGCGTGGGCCAGGAACCTGGAAGGACAGGACGTTCAATCTGCAGCTGCCACCGGAAACCCTGTTACTGATCCAGGCCCCGGCGCGCCGTTTCTAGAGGCACCGAGGACCTACGGAATCCGATTTACGATGAACCTGGGCGGTAGTTGAGCCACCGGCTGCATAATCAACAATTGAGGCCATACGGTTGATTCAATTTACGTAACGCGTTACGATAAATAGATGAAGAAGGCAAGCACCAAGCGCGGACGGCCTGCGAAAGAGAATCCGCTGACAGCCGCTGAACGCATGCGCACGTATCGCGAGCGCAAGCGAATTGCCGGTTTCAAGAGCGTTCGGACGTGGGTATCTGCCGATGACGACGGCAAACAAGGCTACTCGGATCATCGGATTCTGGATGCGCGAAGCCTGGCGATGCATTGCAAGATCGCCCGGAAAATTGAGGTAGATCGTAGTTTGCTAGACGTAGCGCGTCAGAATCTTGCTCGTTGGAGCCAAAAGTCCGCTGGCGAGGAGCCACGGTATCTACAAGAATGGAACGCTATCCTGAACAAACCATGGCAGGAAATCGCTGAATTGATTACGAGCATGAGCGATGAAGGTACCCGACTCAGGTCTTCGTCGCCATTTGCCGGCGTACTTGACGCCGAGGAAAGAAATAGTATTTATGAAGCGTTCAGAGCTTGAACACGTAATACGCGCAAGTGGCAAAATAGCAGATGATAAGCAAATAATTGTCATTGGGAGTCAGTCAATCCTCGGCGAGTACCCGGACGCCCCTGCTCGCCTGCTTGCGTCGATGGAATCCGATCTTTATCCGATGAACAAGCCTGAACTGGCGGACAAGGTGGATGGTGCCATCGGCGAGGGATCATTGTTTCATGCGAAATTTGGTTATTACGCGCAAGGTGTGGGACCCAGGACTGCCACGCTGCCCAAGGGATGGGCCGAACGACTCGTTTCTATTAAGAACGACAATACCGACGGGGTGACAGGACTTTGCCTCGAGGTGCATGATCTTGCGATTTCGAAATATTTCGCTGGTCGTCCAAAGGACTTCAAGTACATTGCAGAACTGGTACTGCATCAAATGATTAACCGTAAGACGCTTGTCCAGCGCCTGGGTGCGACGAATTTGTCCAAAGACGATCGATCCAGGATAAGAGCAAGAATTGAATCAAGTTTTAAAAATCAATAATCCGGCGACGACAAAGGCTGCTAGCAGGACCGTCTGCAACACCATAGCGATTAGCGGACGAGGACCAACGACGGCAAGCGAGCCAATCGAGGTTCGGACTCCCAACGCGGATACTGCGCAGAGGAGGCACCAGCGGGATATCGTAGTCAAAGCGCCAGCCAGGTCAGGTCCGATCAGCCCGAAGCTGTTTGCGGCGACCAGCACGATGAATACAACCAGGAACAGCGGGAGCAGTGGAACGCGTTGGGCGTTTGCGTCTCTTGAGTGTCGTGTCACGAAGCCAATCATCACGACCGCGGGTAACAGGCACGATACGCGAAGCAACTTGACGATCGTTGATGTATCGCCAGCTTCAGTTGATATCGTGTAACCGGCGCCGACCACCTGGGCTACATCGTGAATCGTTGCGCCTATGAAAATGCCCGCGGCCTTGTCGTCGAAATCGAACGCAGTGGCAAGTAACGGATAAATCATCATGGCCAGGGTGCTTAGTGTAGTAACGCCAACGACAGTCAGGATCGTGTGTCGCTCTGAGTCTTTGCCGTGTCCAAGTACCGACGCTATCGCAAGTGCCGCAGATGCGCCGCAGATTGCAACCGCACCGGCGGACAGTATTGCGAACTCACGCGGCAGCTTGAGCATACGGGCAATGCCAGTTCCGATCACCAGCGTGACGATGACACCGCCGATCACCAGCCCGGCAGTTTCGAGCCCCAAATTCTGAACCTCGCCCCACGTAATTCTGGCACCGAGCAGTGCGACGCCGACGCGCAGGATATACCTGGAACTAAAGCGGATGCCTGGCCCTGTCGTTGCACTTTCGGCCAGGTAGTTGAACGCGATGCCGAGCAAGAGAGCGAATAGCATCGCAGGGCCGCCATAGTGTTCTGAGAGATAAGCGGCGGCGAGCGCGATTGTGACGCTTAGCGTTATTCCGGGTAGCATCAAGCGGGTGTTCGCTTCCAGGTCGTGCAAATTTTCCCGAAACTCTTTCATGAACTCACTTCACGTTGCCGCGCATCCCATTGTACTGTAATGCCGCCTGTACGTGCCCACAAAACGCTAAGTACAAATGCGGATCGCACATGAGCTGGAGTCGCGGGAACATAGATAACCCATGAAAGCGATTGTATTTACAAAGTATGGGTCACCGGACGGTCTTGAGCTGAGAGAGGTCCCGAAACCCGTACCAAAGGACGATGAAGTGCTGATACGTGTTCACGCTTCGTCCATTAATTCATGGGATTGGGAGTTTTTGAACGGAAAGCCATTCATAAATCGCCTCATGTACGGGCTCTTGAAGCCAAAACCAGGCAAGCGAATTCTCGGCTCGGATGTGGCAGGGACAATTGAGGCAATTGGCAGTGAAGTGAAGCGATTCCAGCCTGGCGATGAGGTCTTTGGTGATCTATGGGATAACTGGGGCGGCTTTGCTCAGCACGCCTGCGCACCTGAAACGGAGTTGGAGCTGAAGCCGGCAAATTCGACATTTGAGGAGGCAGCTGCAGTACCGCAGGCGGGGGTCCTCGCATTGCAGGGACTTCGCAAAGCGGGACAACCCAGGCCGGGACAGAGTGTATTAATCAATGGAGCGGGTGGCGGGGTAGGTCTGTTCGCGATTCAACTTGCCAAGCTTTACGGGATGCACGTAACGGGTGTAGATGCTTCACACAAGTTAGATGTCGTTCGGTCGCTCGGTACAGACCACGTCATCGATTACGTACAGGAAGATTTTACGAAAACCGGAGAACGATACGATCTCATAATTGATTGTCAGAATTTCCGGTCCATGTTTGATATTAAGCGTGCGCTAAAAGACGGGGGAACGTTCGCCATGATCGGGGGGTCAGTGCCTCGGGTATACCAGCTCTGGATACTGGATTTCTTTGCGTCGTTTACGGGAGAGAGCCGGAAGCTTCGTTTAGTGGCAGAGGGACCGAATAAAGGGTTGGCAGAACTGAAGGAGCTTATCGAGGCCGGCAAGCTTATTCCCGTAATCGACAGCACCTACCCATTGAGTCAGGTTCCTGAAGCGTTGCGTTACTTCGGAGAAGGGCGACACAAAGGCAAGATCGTAGTCGCCGTTCAGGACTCGTAACCGAACGAAATCAACTGAGAAGATCGGCAACTTCCCGCTTGAAGTACTCTTCAGTCATCGATTCAAGCCGGTCTTTCGATTTTTGATCGTCCTTGCCGGAGTATGTGTCGAACAAGTCGCGTGCGATGCCGCTGAAGACGTCGACCAGCGACGGATCGAAATGACTTCCCTTGCCACTGTCCAGGATTGCCATCGTCTTGTCGTACGACATCGGCTCCTTGTACGGCCGCCGGGACGTCAGGGCATCGAATACATCCGTTATCGCAAATATTCGTGCCGTTAGCGGGATCGCCTCGCCCTCGAGTCCGTCCGGATATCCGGAACCGTCGAATTTCTCGTGATGGCTTCCGACCACGGCCTGGGAGTCCTTAAGCCAACTCGCACGGTCGGTCAGTTCCATGCCGTGATCGACGTGAGTCTTCATCACGGAAAATTCATCTTCTGTTAGTTTTCCAGGCTTCAGAAGAATGTTGTCGCGAATACCGAGCTTACCGACATCGTGTAGCAGGGCACCCTTAATGAGGCTCTGGATCTGATCGCGCGGCAGATTAATAGCTTCGGCCAGGCAAACCGAGTAGACAGACACTCGATAGTTGTGTGCATCGGTATCGCTATCGCGTTTAGCGATGGCGCCGCCGAGGACCTGGAGAATTTCCAGGTTTGAATCAAGAAGTTTCACAGTTTGGCGAGACAGGCGACCAAGCAGTCTGCTGATAATCGGATAGATAACCAGCGCCGTCGCGACGACGAGTCCAACAACGTACAACATGGTCAAGAAAATGTTTCCGCGAATATCCGCAATTGCTGCCGGCGAAATTGCGAACACGCCAATCGCCTGCGCGACAACTTCGTTCGATGAATTGTTTAATGGCACAGCAACGCCGACGACGGGCAGACCTTCAAGTCGAGTTGTCACTACGAAATATTCGTTTGCATCGAGTTGTTCAATGGATGCATTGTCGACTGCTTGTCTTACAGCATCAATGGCCGCGAAACTTTTATCGGAGATGTTCAGGAGTTGTTGACCGGATTGGTCGTACATACGCACCAATACAAAGGATCCGTCGTTGACGGCGACCGGGCTGGATTCTTGCCTGAACTTAATGAATCGGTCTTCCAGAACGGCAGGGACTAACGCGTCTGTCGAATCCAGCAGGTCCCGGATAGTGTGGCCGAATTGGTCGATCCGCATCTGGGCCAACTCAACAACTTCCCCCTCGACGCGTTGTTGATTGTTGAAATACGCAAGCGCTGCGAATGCCAGGCTCAGCACGACGGTCGCCACGACGAGTCGCAGCAGTAGCATTCGATGGATTGATCGGGTCAGTGACATGGGTTTCATGCTCGTGTGTCTGTCTGAAAAAAATGAATAAATGAATTGGGCACCAGCATCATAAGCGCTGATTTCCAATCGCGAATTTGAAAAACCTCACGCTGACTCATCTACAAAAGTCCGTTTCGCAACGATTGTCATCCAACGCACGTACTCTTTGGTCGACCAGCCGCATTCGCCGGTGAGATTTTCCCAGTTCGGCACCAGGAGCATTGTCCACAAAACATCCGTAGCTTTTTTCGGCGTCCAGCCTGCCGCAAGCTTTCCGTCCGCATGCAGCGCGTCAATTGCAGCGCGACAACCGTCACGCATGGCCAGCATGCGATCTTTCCACGCTGCTGCCGCCGCGTCATCTGTGTCCTGATCCAATAACAGTGCTTTCGCAACGCCATAGATGTCAGGAATGTAGTTACCCCAACACTCTATATACAGGGCAAGGCGCTCGACGCCTGATGTTGCGGCTCGCGACGGGGCGAGCCGGCGATCGACTTCCAGAACCTCGTCCAGGTACTGGGTTGCAGCAACTAACAGGTCCGTGCGCGACGCGAAATGCAGGTAGACAGCCTGGCGGGAGATCCCGGCCACCTTGGCGATATCACCCATTCGGACGCCGCGGCCCCCGTGCTTTTCAAGCATCTCAACCGTCGCAATCAGGATTCGAATTCGGGTTTCCGGTTCTTGACTTGACATGGTGTCAAGCATGCCGTACGGTTGACACCATGTCAATTGACACAGTGTCAAGTAACCAAGGAGAAGACCATGAAAAACACGATAAATAGCACCACGAAACCGACTGGACTCACGCTTGTCCTGGGTGGCACCGGCAAAACCGGCCGACGCATAGCAGAGCGGCTTGCGAGTCGCGGCGTGCCGACGCGGGTCGCGTCCCGGGCTGCCGAACCGTCATTCGACTGGAACGACCAGGGCACATGGGACGATGTGCTCGATGGCATTTCGGCTGCGTATATCAGTTTTGCACCCGACCTGGCTATCCCGGGGGCCACGGACGCCATCCGCGACTTTGTCGCAAAAGCTGTGGAACAGGGTGTCCAACGCCTGGTTCTACTGTCCGGGCGTGGAGAAGCGGAAGCACAGCTTTGCGAGCGCATCGTCCAGGACGCGGATATCGAGTCGACAATTGTTCGAGCGAGCTGGTTTAGCCAGAACTTCTCTGAAGGGGAGTTTCTCGACATGGTTTTGGCCGGCGCGATCACGCTTCCGGCCGGGGACATCCCGGAGCCGTTCGTCGACGCGGATGATATCGCCGATGTTGCTGTCGCGGCGCTTACTGAAGACGGCCATGCAGGCCAGGTCTACGAAGTCACGGGACCTCGAATGCTGACATTTGCGGAAGCGGTGGAAGAGATTGCGGTCGCCAGCGGACGCGAGATTCAGTATGTCCAGATTCCGAGCGCGGATTTCGCAGCCGGCATTGCTGAGTCCGGTGCACCGGCAGAAATAGCGTGGCTATTGGACTACCTGTTTTCCACCGTACTCGATGGTCGCAACGCCTATGTGTGCGATGGCGTCCAACGAGCGCTGGGTCGGGAGGCGACAGACTTTGCCGAGTATGCGCGCCGGATCGCTGCTTCAGGTGTTTGGGACGTATCGGCATCACTTGATACGGCAGTAGGACAATGAACTCGCTTTTTCTCGTCGCAGGGACAATAGCGCTGCTTGGGTCCGCACTGGTAGGAGGGGTCTTCTTCGCATTCTCGAGTTTCGTGATGAAGGCTCTCGCGCGCGTTCCCTCTTCGGAGGGAATCGCCGCGATGCAGTCTATTAATGTCGTCGTGATTAATCCTTCTTTCCTGGGCGTGTTTATGGGCACTGCATTGCTGTCGCTTGCTGTGGTCGGCCTCGCTTTGACGAAATGGAGTCACCCTGCGGCGATGTTCTTCCTGGCAGGGGCGATTTTCTATTTCGTAGGCACCTTTATCGTCACCGTGGCCGGTAACGTTCCGCTAAACGACCAGCTGGCAGCCGTGTCTGCTACGGACGCGGCTGCAGCTGAACTGTGGGAGCATTACCTGGGTCGATGGACGATGTGGAATCACGTGCGTACGGTCTCTGCGATGGTTGGGGCGCTGCTATTTACCCTGGGGCTCATGCAGAACGGGGCTGCTTGAATGAGTTGTTTTGAAGATACTGCCCGCATAACTGCATCTATCCGGCTACACAAAAAGACAGCGGCCGTCCCACACCGGCGACAGTCGGATATTTTCGGGATTGAGCACGAAATTGCGGTAGAATCCTTCTTATGCTGGATTCTCCCCACTGGACATCAGATACACCAATTGACCCGGGCTGGTATTGGTACAGAGCCCCATCGCATCGTGCAACAATGTTGCGGATTGACGAGTCCAGTGTCATTGACTCGACCGGAGAGTTCGCTGATATTCGGGCTATAAGTCTTGTTGGCGACTGGTGGTCCGCACCGATCAAGGTGTTCGTCTAAGTTGACTGCTTTTCCCCAAAGAGGTCACTAAATTCTCTCGAAAGATGCCGTTTTCGATGTCCGCTTTCGGCAAGAAGCGGTCGTTAGTGAACGTCGAAATCTCTACCATTGAACGGCGTAAGTCGCCAAGTCATTGCGGGGCCGAACGGATACCGGAAAAAGTCCGGCAGCGCACACGCAGCTTATAGGTCGCTACAGCTGACGTTTCAACGCGTAGTTGATTCAAAACGAGATACACCGCAATCGGGTCTTTTGTGGTCGCCCGGGTTGCGTCAGAGCGAAGCTTTTCCGCAACGGACAGAATAACTACTAAACTAATTGACAACGACGATTGAGTGATACCATCTCCGCGCGCTCACTCCGGACCCCCAGACAAATGTTCGAACAACTCGCCTCGATTCACCCGCTTCTGCCGCCCGTCGTCGGCGTACTGGCGTTGCTTGCGGGCGCGATTATCATCGACCTGATTATCAAACGCCTATTGGTCGGTACCGTCCGCTCGATCGCCAAGCGATCCAGCTTCACATGGGATGACGCGCTGGTCACGCACAATGTCTTCGGTCGTCTCGCGCAGGTGGTGCCGGCGCTGATCGTATTTGTCGGCGTGTCGTTCGTCCCCGGTCTGCCGGAAGGCGTTGTGCAGCTTATGCGCAACGTCGCGATGGGCTACATGGTGTTGATGTTGACGCTTGCGCTGACTGCCGTGCTCAGCGCAGCAAACACGATCTACGCGGCCTTGCCAGTTGCAAAGGACCGTCCGCTAAAGGGATTCGTGCAACTTGTGCAGATCGTCGTCTGGGTTTTCGGCGGCATAATGATCATAGCGGCGGTGCTGGACCGTTCACCGCTGCTGCTACTCAGCGGTTTCGGAGCGATGACCGCTATCCTGCTGCTGGTATTCAAGGACACGATCCTGTCTCTGGTCGCCAGTGTGCAGCTCACCGCACAGGACATGGTTCGCGTCGGTGACTGGATCGAGATGCCGCAATTCGGCGCAGACGGTGACGTGGTCGACGTGCAACTCCACACCGTCAAAGTACAGAACTGGGACAAGACGATTACGACGATCCCAACGCACCGCTTAATCACGGACTCGTTCAAAAATTGGCGCGGCATGTCGCAGTCGGGCGCCCGGCGGATCAAGCGCGCCATTTATATTGATGTGTCCACTATCCGCATGCAGACAGAAGACGAAGTGGACCATTTCACGCGTTTCGCGCTGCTGAAAGACTACATCGAGAACAAGGAACAGGAGCTGGCCGATTATAATGAGGGACTCGCGACGGAGGTGGACTCTGAAGTGAATAGACGGCGGCTTACGAACGTTGGCACTTTTCGCGCATACGCGTACAACTATCTAAAGAACCACCCGAAGATCCACAAAGGCATGACGCTGATTGTTCGTCAGCTCGGCCCGGGGCCCGAGGGATTGCCGTTGGAGATTTACTGCTTCACGAACACGACCGAATGGGCCGTCTACGAAGACATCCAGTCGGACATTTTCGATCACTTGCTGGCTATCGTGCCGGAATTCGGGCTACGTCTATATCAGAAACCGGCGGGGTCCGATTTGGCGAACCTCAAATAGGTTGGTCGGGTTGAGAGGATTTAATTCGGATCGCCTTGGGCGATCCTCGCCCTAAAGGGCGCATGCATGGTGCGGCCTATGCAACTTTCGCGGGGGTAAAAGCGGATCAATTTCGATACCTAACTGGTGAGGAAGATCTCAAGAAATACGGTTCATCTGATGGCCATGAACGTGTGTTTTGTGGGAACTGTGGTTCGAATATTCTCGTCAGCATTGACGGCTATCCCGATGATCTCTATCTATTGATGGGGGCTGTTGATGGAAACCCGAGTCATCCAGAGGCATATCATATTTTCGTAGGCTCGAAGGCGCCGTGGCACGAAATTCTAATATTCGTTGTACTTCTTGGCTTTGCCACGGACCAGGTCCGCCGGATATTTGACCGCATTCGCCTCCAACTTTGAGTCCACGGCTGCAGCAAGATCCACTCCGACCTTGTCCGAGAACCTAAGCAAATATATGGCGATATCGGCGATTTCTTCCTCTACTTGCTTCCGTTTATCCTCCGGCAGATCCAGCGATTGGTCTTGTGAAAGCCACTGGAAGATCTCCAGGAGCTCAGAGCATTCCACCGATAAGGCCATGGCCAGATTCTTCGGACTATGGAATTGGTCCCAGTCGCGGTCCTTCGCGAATTGGGCCAAAGTAGCTTGTAATTCTTGTACGTTCATATTCTTCGTAGGTGGGACGAGGGGCCAGACCACAATCATACACAACCAATTTAAGTCGTGGGATCTGCCCCGTGAGGGCATGGCTCGATACGCCAGGCGCATCCAATTTAGCCATTGCTAGCTCGATTGGCTCGCCGGGACTCCATCCTCGGATCTGAATGTCGTGTTGAACGGCCGCTTTACGCCCAAAAGCGGCCATTCGACTGATACGATACCGAATGACCGCTAGTGACCCAATGGTCTTGCCTCGGTAAACCGGACAATGAGGGCTTAACTCAACTGTCCGTTTTACCGATACAAGATCACAAAGCAGACATTAAAGCGCAGAGTCTCGATCCCGCGGCGAAGTGCGCGACTGAACGATAATTACGTACCAGATCTGGCATTAACAGCAGCGTTTGACATGCTAGCCTCAATCGTCTCACATATATTTTTGCTTTGATCGGGGTAAAGCTGAATGTCGGCACGCTTGAAACGAAATATTGCAGTCGGGATTCTGGCGGCATTCCTACTCATAGCAAGCGTGATGCTAGTAAAACTGTATCTCTCGTTTGGCGATTCGCAAAACAATCCAATTACTGAGGTCGTTTCGGATAATGTCGGTAGCCCGAGACGTTCGGTCCCCGAGTCGGTGATCGCGTTACCGGTTGAGCGGTCCTACGTGTCCGATAATTCAGCTGGTATTTTTAGTGACGTTCCGGATTCTGAGATCGACCACCAAGCGGTCGGGGCCCTTCTTGAGCGAGCTCCGGTTGCTGCCTACGCCGTAGTCCGGGTCAACGGTGATTTGTTACGAACCTATATCCGCGACCCCCGTCAACATCCCAGTATCCGCTTTGAGGCGTTTGGACTGGAGCCGATGATGCTGGTCACAGACACAAGATTTTCCGAAGAACACAACTCAGGATGGCAGTTAGGTCTCGCCAGCTGGGTGGGGAAGATCGAGGGCGATGAGGCGAGCAGCGCTTCCTTTGTCATTAGCTATGACAGCACTGTTACCGGATACATTCGCGCATACCGAGACAGCAAAGTGCATCGCATAAAGATTGACCAAATTAAGGGCACCAATCAGCAGCTCATGTGGTATGTCGATCCGGACCACCGCTCTCCCAGAGATGACTCTCCGCCACATCCAAGTCAACTTTCTCCAACGAACCCACAACGAAAACAGAAGGACTAACTGTGAAAACAATAATAAGGTGGCGGCCATTTTTGAGCCCGCTTTTGG
>Ga0316192_10003596_pt1 | contig 11285 bp, 8 predicted proteins | sample MerIslwburrow_MG_FD_204931 | JGI IMG/M metagenome (GOLD analysis project Ga0316192, IMG submission 204931) | Coastal sediment microbial communities from Maine, United States - Merrow Island worm burrow | ecosystem: Environmental > Aquatic > Marine > Coastal > Sediment | place: USA: Maine...
CTTAAGACCAGCTTAGGCAAACTATATACCAATTCTAACCCCAGCTTAATAATTGCTTTTATTTTATGGAGTTATAACTAACTGGTATGTGGGCTCAATCACGGTATCTAGCGGATCTGTAAAGATTTTCGACACATAACAACTTGAGCAAAAGCCTCAAGTTTCTTGTTAATTAAGCTGGTTATTATCCTGAGTGGAATGACTGCTAACAGCACAACCCATCTTCTGGCTGAAAATGACAATTGACCGCTTTGGGCACGACGCTGACGATTAGTCATAATTTCTGTGAAAAGCACCGAACAAATAGTTAATTTGTCTCTGTCCGGCCATGAAGAACCATTTATGCATTCTGTGCATGCAATTTTCAGGAATCAACCTAAGCGGTCATTTGTAATAAGAACTACGTTAGGAAGCGTTCGATATTTTAGCCGGATATTCCATCTTATTTCTAACCGCCGAGTTGTCTTGATAGTCAATACTTATACGCTCTCCGCAATAGGGGCGGAACAGGTTATCGGCAAAGGCAACGTGGTCGGGGTGGTCGCGGTAGCTGTCGATGACGGATTTGTGACTGAAGCGTACCAGCCAGCAAAAGCGATATTTGGCGCCCTCTTTAACCGCTTCGCCGGTGAATACTTCACGCACACCGGGGATTTTTGACAGTATGCTGCGGCCTTTTGCCATCATGGCATTAATTTGTTCATCCTCCATGCGCTCGACGTTGTAGATAATCAGGTGTTCGACTGTAGCCCATGGTTCACACTGCGCCAACACCTCTGCGGCTCGTCCGGCGCTGCCCCATTGACGCATGCAGCGTTCTACTTCCTCGCCAATGGCCTGTTTCACACCCTGTTTTAAATCTGTGAAACTGCCATCACGATCAGCCTTTACCTGTTCGCGCATGGATTGAGCGGCAACATCGGAAAGCCCGGTAAAGTAATTAATCTTGGCAACACCAAGCGATGTCAGGCGACGAAACTGATCTTCATTGAGGCCAGTACCACCATGAATCACCAACGGAATTTTAATCGCCTGATTCAGCTGCTTCAGGCGAGGAAAATCCAGTTTGGCACGCCCTTTCATACGCCCCTGCACAGTACCGATAGAAACAGCAAGAAAGTCAACACCGGTACGCTCGACATAGGCACGGGCTTCAGAAGGGATAGTCAACTCCGTTTCGCCAGGGTGTTGTTTGGCACCCTCCCCCTCAATGCCGGCAACATAACCCAGCTCGCCGACGACGGGTACACCGCAACGATGAGCCATGTCGACAACGGCCTTGGTGGCATTGATGTTATCGGGCAGATTCATGTTGCTGGCATCAAGCATAACGCCATTGCAACCAAGGTTGATCGCTTTAACAGCTGAATCCAGGCTGCTGCCATGATCCAATTGAATGGCGACAGGGACAGAGGCACGTTTGGCAGCCGCTTCGACCGCAGGCATCATCAGCTCAAAATTGTAATGGGCAAAATGAGGTTCAGCAATACTAAGAATGACGGGAGCTCGACAACGTTCAGCCGCATCTATGACCGCTTCTAAAAAGTCCAGGCTGACTAAGTCAAAAGCACCTACCGCATAACAGTTTTCGTATGCGTGGTGAATCATGTCGCGCATATTGACGATTGGCATAATCCTTACCTCTTCTCTCTTTCTTTAGCTTAGGCGATGAATACTTTTATATCTCTTTAGTCTTCATCATGCAGATGTTGTTCCAGCGACTCGGCCATTAACTTCAACACCTTGGAACGGTGCATAGACGCGGCATAGTGGTAGAAATTCAGCTTGCATGCCACAGGCGTGTGCAGACTGTCACGTCCCTGGTCAGAAAACTCGACCCAGGCCAGAATTGGAAAATCATTCTGTCTGGCATCAACACAGGCCCACTCGTTGACATCAAGTATCATCACAACCCCAGGCAGTTCTTCAAACTCAAGACGCATGGGCATGCTGAAATGTAGTTTGGCACGACGCCAGAGGTTATAGAGCTTGGCGTCTACCGTTACTTCACGCTGCTGTAATACAGGTAAATCACCTATCCTGCTCATGTTATCCCTAAGCTATCATTAAGAGATAAGCACACAGAATGTGCTTTGCCCGAAAGAACTTAACTTGTCAGACTTGCAAACAGCACTGGCAATTGTTCCGGTAATTTATCGACGTTATCAACGACAGTGTAATTGTTAGCACCAAAGATACGCTTCACATAACTATCAGCATTGGGGTCTAGTGTCAGGCAATAAGACAGAATCCCTTTGCCATACAGCTCTTCCACCGCCTTCTTGGTGTCGTGACGCAGATGCTGTGGATCACGCTCATCGATATCAGCCGGCTCACCATCAGTCACAATCAACAATAATTTACGTCGTTCCGGTTGTTTCAGCAGGTGTTGACCAGCATGACGCATAGCAGCACCCATGCGGGTAGACAAGCCGCCCTTCATACCCGCCAGACGAGATTTAGCCTCATCGTCGTAGTGTTGATTAAAATCTTTGAAGCGATAGTACTGCACATCATGGCGGCCATCTGAAGCAAAGCCATGGATCGCAAACGGATCACCGATGCCATTGATGGCCGTTGCAACCAAGGTGCTGGCCTCTCGAGTCAACTCCAACACTGATTTTTCTGAACCACCAATAGGCTCGTTGGTAGACTCGGAAAGATCCAGCAGGATTACTACCGACAAATCACGATTTTTGAGTACATTACGCATGGTGATGCGGGTATTAGGCTGTTCACCCATACGAATGGAGACCATCGCATCAATAGCTGCATTGATATCCACCTCATCACCATCTTCCATATTGCGCTGACGCTGCACACCCTCAGGACTTAACAGGTCAATGATCTGTTTTATGCGATGAGCAATAGGTCGGTGTTCGGTGAGAATCTTGTCGATATCCTCAGGGTTACCCTTGGGTTGACGACGCTCATAGACGGTGGCCCAATCAGGGCGATGCAGTTGAATATGATAGTCCCACTCCTGATAATGGAAAGGTTCTGAAACCTGCTCCTTACCCCACATTTCATTAAAGCTGACGCCTTCGTCTTCATAAGGAAACATCTCTGTCGCACAGGTCCAGATCTCCTGGGCATCATCGCCGGCCAGCTCACAATCAACTTCGTTAGCCATTTCGATCACGCTAACAGTCTTGCGCACCTGACGCTGTGAGGCAGCAACATATTCATTCATGGTATCGAATGTAAACTCTTCGAATTCCCAAACGAAACGATTGTCATCGCGATAAGGGATGCGAATACGCTCAAGGATACGCAGGCTAGGTACGGCCTTCAGTGCAGAATAATGATTGAAGAGTTCCAAGCCCATGTGCCAGGAGAACTGATTATTGTCTTGTTCTTCTTCAATTTTGCTGTGGAATTTTTTCGCAAAACTATTTAGTTCTTCAATATCGCTAGTGACGTTACTATCAAGCAGCATTCTGGCGATGTGCTCTAGTTCCAGCAAAGTAGGATGTTCCGGCTTATCATCCTCATCGGCCATCCGAAGTAAATTTGCCCACAGTTTTTTCAGACCAGGAAAAGCAGCAACAGCTTTGTATTCAATACGTGCATCTTCCAGATAGGCAATAAAAAACAACTGCGCCGGGCTTAGCTGTTCAGCAGAGATGCGTGACTGGGTATAACAAAGATGTGCTGCCATATGAGCCGCTGTGGCACGATACAGCTCCAGCCCCGTCACTTCACCCATAGCATCCACCGCATCAGGCATGTGCATGATATGCGCTTCAATGTATGGCCTGAAGTCTGTGTAATCAGCACCCGTAGGGCGTAAGAAGAAATCACGCCCCCATAGCGCACGCAGATAGAAGTTGAGCTTGCGCTGGGTATCGATAAACAGCGTACCGCGACGCTCTTTTTGCAACATCGCCAGGCTGTCCTGAGACTCCAGGTTAAAGTACTTGGTCAGGTTCTCAAAATCACGTCGATAAGCCTGGGCACCAAAGTTGGCCCAACGGCGCAAACCACTCAAGGTCAATTTGGATAACAACTCATCAATGTGATTCAACATCGGCCGCAGACCACGCGCAGCGGTACTGGACAATTGGTGTACCAGCGTCAGATAACCACGTAACAATTCAGCATCACCCAAGCGACGTGCAGCCGTTGGTAAACTGGCAAACATCAGTGAAATAACTTCAGCCGACGTCATGGATGACAGTTTCATCGCAGCAGAAAGGACGTCAGTAGTAACATCCTCACCGCACTCTTTTGCCACCAGAGGCATCTCTTGCAAGAAAGAAATCACCACATCATGGCCACGGCCAAGGTTGCTTAGGGCTTTGGCACCATCCAAATATTCCTGTAGGCCAGCCGGTGACATAACCCGAGCCGCCTCTTGAAAGGTAGCCTGAAGAACATCATGTACTTCAGGCACAACCCCTTCCAGAAACTCTTCATAATCTTCAAGTTTGATAGACATAATTAAATTCCGCTACTTAATACCGGGGACAATACAAAAGTAAGAACGTCTTTTGTATCAATTATTAATATCTATTAACTAAAGAACGTCTGCACTGCCGCGTTCAGTGTGTCACGCATATCCGGATCATCCGTTAATGGTGTCACCATGGTCATGCTGCAAGCTGCGGTCGGAGCAACACCCTTAGAGATAAGCTGTCCGGCGTAAACTAACAAACGAGTTGAGATACCTTCATCCAAACCATGCCCCTTGAGATTACGGGCTCGGTGAGCAATCTGCACCAATTTAGCAGCGGTATCTGCATCAACACCAGATTCCTTAGAAACGATTTCAGTTTCGATCTTTTCTTCAGGGTAATCGAAATCAAGACCGCCAAAACGTTGCTTGGTCGACTGCTTCAGATCCTTCATCAGGCTCTGATACCCCGGGTTATAAGAAATAACCAACTGGAAATCAGGGTGCGCTTCAACCAATTCACCCTTCTTATCCAAAGGCAAGGTACGACGATGGTCAGTCAGCGGATGGATAACAACGGTGGTGTCTTGACGAGCTTCGACAATTTCATCCAGATAACAAATCGCACCAATACGCGCAGCAGTAGTCAATGGACCATCCTGCCATTTAGTGCCGTCTTTATCCAGCAAGAAACGTCCGACCAGATCAGAGGCTGTCATATCTTCGTTACAAGCAACGGTAATCAGAGGACGACCTAGTTTCCAGGCCATGTGCTCAACAAAACGTGACTTACCACAACCAGTCGGACCTTTCAGCATCATCGGCATGCGTGCACTATATGCCGCATCATAGAGTTCAACCTCTTCGCCTACAGCCTCGTAGTAAGGCTCTGACTTCACCATGTACTCATTCGGATCTATGCTTGTTTCATTTTTAGACATAACACACCCTCATTGCTTTTCTGGAGTATCGATATAAATTTCAGAATCGGTTTCAAATTCACCCGACCAACCAGCGTCTCTGGCTTTTTCAAATGCTTCACCATGTATACGTGCATGGCGTTGCTGTAATTCTTCTGGTAAGTGACTCACCAAACAACCGAATTTATCCCACTCGGCATTGACCTTTTGCAACAAAGCGTCAATCCCGGCTAGGTTCCAACCGGTACATGTTTCTGTTTCAGGGATGACACCAAACACCCAGGCATCGCGAATCGTTTTACCAATCGTGGTCATACCACCCATGACTTCTTGGTCAATGCCTACGTATGTATTTGGTCTGCTCATTACATTTTCCCTGCGTTGATTTTTGAAAGAGTCCCTGCCTATGTAACAGCGGCAGGAACTCTATTCATTGGTTTTACCCCGTAGACTTAAACAGTCTTACCGCGGTAGATAACCATAGCTGCACCCGCACACTGTGCGAAGTTATCCAGACCTAACAACTTAACGTGGTTGTTTGGATGAGCCTTATGACATGCTTCAACTTCAGCCAAGATAGCATCTACATCAGTTTCACCAAACATAGGTAGCTTCCACATGTACCAGAAAGAACCAAATGCATTTTCAGGCTCAGTGTGCTCGACACTAGGGTTCCAACCCTTACTGATAATGTAGTTGATCTGATTACGAATCTGCTCTGAAGTCAGTTCAGGCAGGTAAGAAAAAGTTTCAAACTTACGACTTGAAGCATCGCTCAAGCTTGACTTGTAATCTTGCATTGCACTCATTTTAATATCCTCTATTAAATTCAAATTCGGTAGCAAAAAAAGGATGGGCTAGACACAAGGCTTTCGCCCACCAAAGGTTTCACTCACTAGGAACTTTTTACTGTTGAACGTTTTGGGCTAAGCTCAGGCTCCGTTTACATTACGCTTCCGGGAAATACATCACTCCGTACGTGCAAAGCCTGGGAGCCTGCGCCTCACCTCGACGCGCTACTTATGCGCCACATCCAGTTTGTCTACAGTGTCGAATTCGAACTTGATTTCTTTCCATGTTTCCATGGCAATCTTCAGTTCAGGGCTAGACTTGGCAGCATTGGTAAGAATCTCTTTACCTTCTTTCTCCAGTTCACGACCTGAGTTACGTGCGTCAACACATGCTTCAACCGCAACACGGTTAGCCGCTGCACCAGCAGCGTTGCCCCATGGGTGACCCAACGTACCACCACCAAACTGCAGTACAGAATCATCACCAAAGATGTTAACCAGTGCAGGCATGTGCCATACGTGGATACCACCAGAAGCTACTGGGATAACACCAGGCATTGAACCCCAATCTTGGTCGAAGAATATACCGCGTGAACGATCTTCTTTGACGTATGAATCACGCATGATGTCGATCCAACCCAAAGTCGCGTCACGATCGCCTTCCAACTTACCAACAACAGTACCTGAGTGCAGGTGATCACCACCAGACAGACGCAGTACTTTAGTGAGCACGCGGAAATGGATACCATGGTGCGGGTTACGGTCAAGTACAGCATGCATGGCACGGTGAATATGCAACAACATGCCGTTTTCCTGACACCATTGCGCCAGCTGAGTATTGGCTGACAGACCACCGGTCAGGTAGTCATGCATGATGATCGGTGCGCCGATTTCTTTGGCGTATTCAGCACGACGCATCATTTCATCAGAAGTAGGCGCAGTAACGTTCAGGTAATGCCCCTTACGCTCACCGGTTTCAGCTTCGGCTTTATGGATCGCTTCCATTACGAAATCAAAACGATGTCTCCAGCGCATGAATGGCTGAGAGTTAACGTTCTCATCATCTTTAGTGAAGTCAAGACCGCCGCGCAGACCTTCATAACAGGCACGACCATAGTTCTTAGCAGACAGACCCAGTTTAGGCTTGATAGTACAACCCAGCATTGGACGACCATACTTGTTCAGAAGGTCACGCTCAACCTGGATACCCTGTGGTGGCCCATTACAAGTCATTACATAGGCAACTGGGAAGCGGATATCTTCCAGACGCAGCATGCGCAACGCTTTAAAACCAAAAACGTTACCAACCAAAGAAGTTAGAACGTTTACAACCGAACCTTCTTCAAACAGATCGATTGGGTAAGCGATAAAAGCGTAGAAACATGTGTCATCGCCAGGCACGTCTTCGATAGCGTAAGCACGACCTTTATAGTAGTCCAGATCAGTCAGTAGGTCAGTCCATACTGTTGTCCATGTACCGGTAGAAGACTCAGCAGCAACCGCTGCTGCAACTTCTTCACGTGGTACACCCGGCTGTGGAGTAACCTTGAAACAAGCTAGAATATCCGTATCTTTCGGCGTATATTCCGGCATCCAATAAGTTTCGCGGTATTCTTTTACACCCACGCTATAGGTTTTCTCTGCCATAACTAGCATCCTCACTTTTGCTTTTGTTTTGATTGAAAGCCATTGCCTCCAACCCCTAAAACCTTATAATTAAAATCACCCAATAAAACTCCTCGGGCCACGTCAATTGCTCAACGTGGGACAACTATATCCAGCTCGAACCATTTAAAAAAATTAATTGTTGTTATAAACTTCATTTACTTTTGTTAATGAGTAAAAGAGATGCATCTAACCTTACAGCAGTTAAAACTATTCGAATCGGTCGCCCGACACGGCAGTTTCACCCGTGCAGCAGAAGAACTACATCTCACGCAACCAGCTGTTTCCATTCAATTAAAACGCCTTGAAGGGCAGGCAGGCGTGGCCCTGTTTGAACAGGTAGGCAAAAAGACATTCCCCACCGCTGCAGGCAAAGCCATGTATGACGCCTGCACCGATATTCTCGGCCGGGTGGCCGAATTAAAAGACACCTTTGAAGAATTAAAAGGCGAAGTGAAAGGGCCATTGCTATTGTCAGTGGTCACCACCACCAAGTATTTCATGCCCCATCTACTGGGCAGTTTTTTACAGAAGTTTCCTGATGTAGACCCCAAACTAAAATTCACCAACCGCGCTCGTGTAATGGAACGGTTGATAAATAATGAGGATGATTTTGTAGTGATGGGACAAATTCCCAACGACGACCGACTAATGACCTACCCCTTTCTGGAGAACATACTTGGCGTAGTCGCACCACCAGACCATCCCCTGGCAAACAAGAAAAACATCAAACTGGAGGAACTGGCCAAACAACGCTTTTTACATCGCGAAGCGGGCTCAGGCACAAGACTGGTGTTTGACCAGCTATTGGAAAAAAATGGCCTGCAGATTGAACCCTATATGGAGCTGGGCAGCAGTGAAGCGATTAAACAAGGTGTAATGGCCGGACTGGGATTGGCGGTACTATCACTGCACAGCCTTACCCTGGAACGTAACGCCGGCAAGTTAGTGGTGTTGGATGTGAAAGGATTCCCACTTAAACGACGCTGGTATGCCGTACACTTAAAAGGCAAGAAACTCTCCCTTGTGGCTAAAACTTTTCTGGAATACATCCTCAATGAAAGCCACCACGTGCTGGATACAGAGCATTTATAATCGTTACGTCATACGCCGACATATCACAAACTTACCCTATTAAAAACCGCGCGTGACTACCTACGTAAAACAGCAATCATCTCCCCATTGCCATCAAACCGCGAGTCAATCCCGGCAGCCGGAATTAAGAGCTAGACGCATGAAAGATACGAGCTTAGCGGGAGCAGCTGTTCATCCACGGCAATTTAACTAACACGACCAACCTAATGCCACACAAAAACAATATCAAAACCATGCTGGTGCAAATTAAAAAATAAAATGACTGAGTTCGGCCGATACTGTTGAAAAAGTCGAAAATACAGAGAGGCCATATTTCCGGTAAAAACAGTAATGTCTCGAAGTTCTTTGAATATTTATGGCACAAGCCAACCAGCGGCTATATAGAAGGATATCTCTACTTGTTTGATCTCTACTATATCTCAAATTTAAAAATTCAATGTAGAGGATAGAATTTTAATATTTTACGAAATTTCGACTTTTTCAACAGTATCGGCCAACAAGAGTCATTTTCACCTTACTAAAGAACATCTGAATAATCCTGATAGCAGCAGTTCGTTGTTAGCTAAAAACTAGCACTTTAGTCTCAAATGTGTCATTTTCTGGTTCTTATTGTTAATGACATTTTATTAATCATGAGTAGTCATTAACCAATAATGTCTTTGGTTTAATGCAGTAATGTTGAGCCAATAACTCAAAGCAAGACGAACACTCATCTCTAGAATAAAAGCCCTCGCTCTCCTGATTGAGAACAAGAGCTGATCTTGACTCGTTACTCGAAACGATTGGTCATAATGTTGTAGCTTCTACCTTCGTGTTGCCACCACACCGCGGTGGCATTGCCTCTGAAATCAATGGCAACTTGTGGATCAGAAGCGCCATCATATCCAGTATCATCGGTTTCTATCAACTCAGCCGTGCCCCAGCCGCTACCAGCGACATACCGGTTGCTCCATATGTTTTGTACGCCGTCATATCCCATTGCGTTAGCTTGGCCCCACACTGCGATGGCATTGCCGCTAGCGTCGATGGCAACCTGAGGAGAGCCCCACGCAGGCCCCTCACTGTTATCTATCAGCACTGCTGTATCCCAGGAGCCCCCAATACCGAGGTATCCGGGACTATAGTGCTTGGCCCAGATATCAGAACGACTACCATAATGTTGTTGCCACACCGCAATGGCATTGCCGCTTGCATTGATGGCAACCTGAGGAGAAATTACGTTAACACTGCCTACTTCAATTAGTGTCGCGTCGCGCCAGCCGAGTCCGTCGGTATACCGCCTGGCCCAAATGCTACCTGATTGGCTCCACACCGCGATGGCATTACCGCTAGCATTGACGGCAACCTGGGGCATATCTGCAACCCCATCACTGGTTTCTAATAACATTGCCGTGCCCCAGCCCCCCCCCCAGCCGTTAAAGGTGTCGAAAAAACGGTTAGACCATACATTTTGACTGCTGCCATCTTGTTGTTTCCACACTACGAAAGCATTGCCACTGGCATCAATGGCAACTTGGGGGTGCAACGCAGACCCTGCGTTACTGTATTCTATTATTTCTGCTGTGCCCCAGCCTCCGCCCCAGTTGAAATACCGGCTGGCCCAGATGTTATAACGACTACCATCGTGTTGTTGCCATACTGCGATGGCATGGCCATAGCGATCAATAGTGACCTGGGGGAAATTAGCATCCCCAACATTGCTTTCTATCTGCGTAGCGGTGCCCCAGCTGCCTGCGACGCCCCTACTCTCTGCAACATACCGGTTGGCCCAGATGTTCCAATGACTACCATCATATTGTTCCCAAACTGCGAAAGCATTACCACTGGCATTGACGTCAACCTGGGGGTTCTTAGCTCCTGTGTTTTCGGTATCTATCATTGATGCCGTGCCCCAGCCGCTCCCGATGATATATCGGTTGGTCCAGATGCGGTTACCTGCACCATCGGATTGATGCCACACCGCAATGGCATTGCCGCTTGGATCGAAGGCAACCTGGGGGGCAAACGCATCCCCAGCATTATCGGTATCTAACAGTTCCGCCGTGCCCCATGCCCCATCTGCGGAGGTAAATGACCAAGGGTAATTTACAGTCATTGGGTTCCCGACAAGATCGGTAATGCCTGTGCTCAGAGTAGCTGTATAGGTAGTAAGTTTGGATAAATCACTGGCGGGCATGAAGGTGGCAATATTGGTAGCCCCATCAAAGCTTACGGTGCCAGTGACACTGCTGCTATCACTATCCATCAGGGAGAAACTAGTCCCATCTACAGTGGTAGCAAAAATGTCTTCATCAAAGGTTGCGGTAACTGTGCTGTTACGTGCTACAGCGGTGGCATTTGCCGTGGGGGATGTGCTGCTAACTGTGGGGGAAGTACTATCATGAATGTGCAGCTCATTATTGCTCGTGTCAGAAGTCG
>Ga0316192_10003597_pt1 | contig 11285 bp, 12 predicted proteins | sample MerIslwburrow_MG_FD_204931 | JGI IMG/M metagenome (GOLD analysis project Ga0316192, IMG submission 204931) | Coastal sediment microbial communities from Maine, United States - Merrow Island worm burrow | ecosystem: Environmental > Aquatic > Marine > Coastal > Sediment | place: USA: Maine...
ATTACCTATCATTGTCATTTGGCTTGCTGTTTGGTATGTCAAACGCGAAGGTGAAGGCGCTGAAAAGGTTAATGTTGGTAAGGTGATATTTGATAAATTTCCATTGTTCGTACTTGGTTTTATTCTGATGTTTGCATTGTCTTCCACAGGTATCTTTGCACCAGCCAATCACTATAAAGGCAAATATTTCGGCAACACTGCTGAGCAAGGCTTTAAAGATAAGAAATTGTTAAAAGCAGAGCAAATTGCCGTGATACAAGCTGAAAGTGGCAAAATACAGCGTGAAGACCGCAAAGCTGCAGTTGATCGTTTGATCCAAAACGGCAAGATCATGTCGATTGCGGATGATGATGCCATACGCGGATTGGTCAACGCTAAGGTTGTATCGAAAGATGCGAATAAGATCCTGAAAGGTGCGCATAAAGCTGTACGCCATACCGCTAAAAAGGTTAAGAAATTTAGACAGTGGATTACCTGGCTATTTGCCTTTGGTCTTGTAGGCCTAGGTATGCAAATCACCGTGGGTTCCATGAAACAGGCTGGCGGACAACCTGCTGTAATTGGTGGTATCGTAGGTCTGATTAAAGCGGTATTGTCTCTAGTTGTTGTTATGATGTTGGTTGCAGAAACCATTTAAAAGGAGAGTCTATTATGAGTGAAGAACAAAAATTTGATAAAGGCTCTGCCTTATCTATATTTGGTAGTGACCGCAAAGAAGATCTGATGGCATTAGTATTTTCTTTGGCAATTGCCTTTGCCATATATATAACGTACTAATACCAGAGTAAGTTCAATGCCCGTGCAACTAATATTGCACGGGCATTTCTTTATAAGTTGAAATGAAGTTGAAATGAAGTTGAATCAAGTGAAGAAACTATTACTCGCAAGTCATGGCAGCGAAGGTGCTGTCGCCGCAGAAGTAGTCGCATTAGAGTTATGTTCCAGTGGTTCGGAATTAACGCACTTAGTAGTGGTTCCCGAACTATGGAAAGGTATGATGGGAGACGACTGGCTTAATAATGAAGCGAATCGAGACCGGTTTGGGCGTTATTTGGAATCAGAGCTAGGTAAAGAAGTCGATGAAAACTGTGATCGTATACGCCAGAAATGTGAAGAAAATCAGGTCAAATATTCCAGTGAGATCGTTCTGGGCGATCCCGATAAATGCCTGGTAAGTGCCTGTAAAGAGAATCAATACGATTTGGTGGTAATGGGATCACCCCGCCCCAAAGGTAAAGAGGGATTACGTTCAAAAATGATCACCACGAAAATTCATAAGTCCTTTCCAGCACCATTGCTAATTATTCCCTTTCCTAATGAATGATGCGGTGATTCCTGTAGACTCAGAAGATGCGGCTTGGGCAACTCTGCAAACTCCGCTGACTGAATCACAACTAATAGATTTTTGTCAGGATGTTGAACGCTTGTTTCGCATTAATCCTTATATCGAATTCAATGAATGGCGTCAACTGGGTGAAAATCGATATTACGCCAGTGGCCGAAATATTAGTCAAGAACCCGCGTTTGAGTTTGATTTCGAGCTTAGTGTGAAGCCTCTACCACAAGGATTGCAGGTTGACTATTCTCAAGGCCTGAAAACCAGTACCCGCTTTAGCATTGAGGATACTGAAAAGGGCGGCAAACTGACCATCGTGGATGATTACAGTGGAAGCTCCAAAGCCGAACGTGAAGAACGCTTCGGTGAAGTCGATAAGAGTCTGCTCAAGTGGGCCAATGATATACAGGCCTATCTCATCCAGTGGCAGCGCTGGTCATGGTTGGCGCCTTGGCGTTGGTATATGCGGCGTGTTTGGCAGCCTCTCAAACCGACGGCTCGACGTATTGTCTACATGCTATTGTGGATCACTTTGGTCGAAATCGCACTCATTACCTTGGGTGTAGGCATTTATTTGGCTGAATATTCATCCTAAAAATAGTTACATAGTTTTTACGTAACTTCTCACCGCAATATTGTCTAAAGTTTCATTTCTAAGGGCCGATTATCTCGGTTATATCAACTGATAGCGCCTTTAAATCCATTTTATTGATTTTTTCTCGTTATCCAAGAGTTGTCTTAGGATTAATTCTTGCAAGATATGGTTGTATGCACTGCCTGTGTGGGTCCTTGTAGTCGACTTTATTATAAATGAGAATGTGAATGAAAAATCAAATAGCCCTTGCATTGAAAAACCCTTTATTACACTTGTTGTTAAGCGGTGTATTTGCCTACACTGCATTTACAGCCATTATTCTGGCTACATTGCAAATCCCACCTGAAGCCATTCTAGATAGTGGTCTTGTCGAAATTCTGATGATATTTGAAGGTTAAATGACAAATCCAAATATAAAGCACTAAAGTGGTGCTTTGTATATTTTGATTAACAGGAAACTATCCAGTATATAACTGCCTTCTGAGCACAGTCTCGATAGTCGTTTTCTCGCGTTCATCTTCCGCATATATTTTTAGAAACATCACTAGCTTAGCCTTGCCAATTGGTTGCCAATTGCCTGTCGCATCTATATATTAAGAAACTCCTCTAATAGCGGATTACCCAAGGAGTTTTGTCCTAGATTATGCTGAAAATCCGCCGTGTTTATGTGGTAGTTATTCTATGTGTGACCGTGGTTGTCATAGGAGGCACATGGTTAGTTCTCGACCAACAGCAACCCGATAGCCAACCCGCTTATTCTCTTGGTCAGGTGAAACGGGGAGATCTTGCCTCCAGCGTTTCTGCCACCGGCACACTTAATCCTGTCATCACCGTACAAGTAGGTAGTCAAGTTTCTGGCACAATCCAGATTCTTTTAGCCGACTTCAATACTCGGGTAAAAAAAGGCGATCTTATTGCGCAGATAGAACCGTCTTTATTCAAAGCCAAACTTGCAGAAGCCCAGGCGAATTTGCAAAGCGCGCTTGCCACGCGAGACAAAGCCAAGGTGGGTGTATTGGATGCGCAACGCCAGCTTAAGCGAGTGCAGGGTCTGCAAAAACAAAATCTGGTTTCTGAGAGCGATGTTGACGCTGCTCGTTTTGCCTACGAAGTGGCCGTTGTAGAGCACAAGGTCAAGATAGCCGAAGCCGCCCAAGCAAAGGCGGCTCGGGATAGAGAAAAGCTAAATCTTGACTACACTTCAATTTTTGCGCCCATTGACGGAGTAGTGATATCGCGCGATGTGGACGTAGGTCAAACCGTAGCGGCGAGTCTACAAGCGCCCACATTATTCACCATCGCACAAAATTTAACCAAAATGCAAATCGAAACCGATGTGGACGAGGCATTTATTGGTTCAATTCGTGAGCAACAAACCGTTGAATTCACCGTGTTTGCATACCAAAACCGAACATTTAAAGGGAATGTTGCCCAGGTTCGCCTTAATCCGAAAGTAGAGGCGGGCGTGGTTAAATACAATTGCATAATCTATGTGGGCAATAACGATGGTGCGCTAAAACCTGGGATGACCGCCACGGTAACCATTGAAGTTGAACGACGCGAAAATGTATTGAAAGTCCCCAATGCTGCATTACGATTTGTTCCAGATTGGCCACCACAACAGTTAAAAACATTACGCAGTAAAATTAAACCCAATACTGGTTTTGTCTGGTTACCTAGTGAAACCGGTCTAAAGCCATTGGAGGTTATGGTGGGAATTGTCGGTGAAAAAGAGTCAGAGATCAGCGGTGAAGGGATTAACGAAGGCTTGCAGGTTGCCATGCCGCCAAAAAGCGAAAATGGAAAACGTAAACGCCGTTTTGGCTTGAGTTTGTTCTAACCTAGATTCCGCGGTTGTAGCGTTTTCACTGAAAGGGTGAACCTGATTTTAAAGATAAACTAAATGGTTTCATGGAGCCGGGTTCGCAATGATGCGATCAACTGCGGAATCTAGGTTATTATGACGAACAGCCAAATTATCAGAATTGAAGGATTGTATAAAGATTACGCCCTGGACGGTGTGGTTGTGCACGCAATTCGTGGTGTTGACCTCTCACTCTACAAAGGTGAATACCTTGCCATAATGGGTGCCTCGGGTTCAGGAAAATCAACATTGATGAATATCATGGGTTGTCTGGATATTCCTGATAAAGGCCATTATTGGTTAAATGGCAACGATGTGACAAAAATGAATAGTGATGAACTTGCCGCTCTACGAAATAGGGAATTAGGTTTTGTTTTTCAAAGTTTTAATTTGTTAGCCCGTACATCGGCATTGGAAAACGTAGAAACACCACTTATTTACTCTGGTGTAAAAGAAGCAGAACGCCAGCGACGGGCAAAAGAAATGCTGCAACGTATGGGTTTGGGGGATCGACTCTATCATTTACCTAACCAACTATCGGGTGGACAACAACAACGTGTCGCTATTGCGCGCGCCTTGGTTACCCATCCTTCATTGCTATTAGCCGATGAACCCACGGGTAACATGGATACCGCTACGAGTGCTGAATTTCTGGGGCTTCTTGAGCAATTGAATAAAGAGGATGGATTAACAATAGCGCTGATTACACATGAATCCAATGTGGCCGCAAGGGCGCAGCGAATTTTAACCATGTCTGACGGCCGTTTGGTAAAGCAATCATGAATTGGGCGGCCGCGTTACAATTGGCTTTAAAGGCGCTTTGGCGAAACAAAACACGGGCAATGTTAACCGCCTTGGGGGTCATTATTGGTGTGGCGTCTGTGATTGCTATGATTGGCATTGGCGCCGGTGCACAACAACGAATTGCAACCCAGTTGGAAAATATGGGAACCAATAATTTGGTCGTTCGTCCTGGCTCCGTTACGCGTGGTGGAGTGCGCACAGGTGCAGGCAGCACGACCTCACTTACACGAGCCGATGCCGAGTCTATCCGTGACTTAGCTGGTGTGGTCGCCGTAGCACCCACGGTCAGGGCGTCAGTGCAGATACGTTATCGAGGCACTAACTGGGGTACTGCTATTGAAGGCGTCACCCCCGATTATGTGAGTGTTAAAAGCTGGTCAGTGGCAGAGGGCGAGTTTTTCAGTGTACGGCATGTTGATAGCGCAGCCCATGTCTGTGTGCTCGGCCAAACCGTGGCGCGAGAATTGTTTGGTATTGCCAATCCTGTTGGTAAGAATATTGTTGTGAAAGGTCTCGCTTGTAAGGTATTGGGTGTACTCGGTGAAAAAGGGGCATCTGCCTGGGGTTCGGACCAAGATGACCGAGTGTTTGCACCTTTGACTACGGTGCAAAGGAAGATTTTGGGTATTACACATATTGCCCGTATGGAAGTGCAAGCCGCTGGTAGAGAAGCCACTTATCAGGTAATGAAAGATATTAAGGTGCTACTGCGTTATAGGCACCGATTGCGTGAAGACCAGCCAGATGACTTTCGAATCTATAATCGTGCAGAGCTGGCTAAAGCTTCGGAAGAAAGCGCCAAGGTATTTACCTGGTTGTTAGGCAGTATCGCCTCGGTTTCGCTATTGGTCGGTGGTATCGGTATTATGAATATCATGTTGGTTTCGGTAACCGAGCGAACCCATGAGATCGGTATTCGTATGGCCTTGGGCGCTCGACGTAGGGATATCCTTTGGCAATTTTTATTAGAAGCCTTAGTTCTCAGCGCCGCAGGTGGTGTATTAGGTATCCTTCTCGGTCTGGGAGGCGCCAGCCTGTTAGCAAAATTTTCAGAATTCCCCATTAGCATTACACCATTGTCTATCATCGTGGCATTTTCATTTGCCGCCCTGGTGGGCATCTTTTTTGGATTACACCCCGCACGCAAGGCCTCACGATTACTTCCCATTGAAGCTCTTCGTTATGAGTAAATAATCGACACAGTCTAATTCCTTAAGTCACATCACTAAACTCTTTGTCCAATTGCAGTGTCGGATTAGGTGTTCAATTAATTCATTGAAAGTTTACCGTGCGCCCAAGCCGTCACTCATTACGCGTAGCGTGCGCCGTGCGCACGAATACTTTATACGCTACACCGAGGAATAGTTATTCGCAATTAATGTAGTTCATTTATTTAAGGCGCAAGTAAAGTGCAAGTAGAGAGAAAAAACGTGCGCACGGCGCACGCTACTATAATTTGCGTAATTTTTAACTGCCACAACTAGAATCAAGGCTGACACCCGGATCGAGTTTCGATTCTTTGTAAACAACCGTAAGCGAGCCGTTATCCGCGCTAATGATGGTGATTTCTTCAGCGGCACCATAAATAAACAATTGCCCTTGGGTCAGCTCAGCATTAAAGTGCTCGATAAACTTGAACTCAAAACGACCCAAGTCAGGGAAAGTGATGTAACCAAAATCAAGTTCACCTTTTTTAATGGACACTTCATCTATTAACAATTCAGTAGCATTGATATTGTCCAAGATGCTTAAGCTAATAAACATATCATCGGCACGGCCATCCCACGTATTGCCGGATACGGATAAATCAATACCGTCGCCAACAATACTAATGTTGGGAATATCCGAAGTAAAATTAGCCCCACTTTCAATTGTGCCTACGATACTGCCGTTTAATATGACATCTTGCCCTCTGGCTGTGACACAATAATCGTTAATACTGACATCAAAGTCCAAGCCGTCTTCGTTCAGTGCAATGCTACCACCACAGTAGTTTAAATCTGGGCTATTGTCCTTAACCGAGAAGGCGCTAAGCAAGCTTGTGGACAGTATTTGGAGATTTGTTTGGTGGGAGCAAAAGGAATCGGCCAAGCTTGTTGCGGATTTACTGTTTAAGTCGGTTTGTTGGTTTTGACTTAGTTTGGGAGTACCACTAATATCAGAGTTGTTGTTATCACCGCAAGACCAGAGCAGGGGTAAGGCTAATAAAACTAGGAAGTACTTCTTCATGGATAAATCCTCTATGCTGCAATCGTATTGTTACGATAAAGTCAGTCTTACGGTTTGGTTAAATATTGAGCATACCGAAGGCATATTGTGAATACAAGTACTTAAGTAGTTATATCGAAACATATTATATGATCACCATGCTTTAAACACAATCTCATATATAGCAATTCGATAGCATTTATACTAAACACACCGAAAAAATTGGGAACTAGAAAATGAATTTAAAAATTAAATTATTAATCCTTATGATATATGCACTTGTGAGCTCTTTGGCCCTGGTCAGTACAAGTTTTGCAGGAGCCAAAAGCGACGGTGAGGCCTTTTTAGAAAAAAATAAAAAGGTGGACGGTGTAATTGTTTTGGACAGTGGTATGCAATATAAAATACTTACACAAGGCTCCGGGAAAAAACCAAAAAAGACCGATACCGTCGTTGCACATTACAAAGGGACATTACTCAATGGCACGGTATTTGACAGTTCTTATGCGCGCAATCAACCGCTGACCTTTGGTTTAAACAGGGTCATTCGTGGTTGGCAGGAAATTATTCCCATGATGCCCATCGGTTCAAAATGGCAAGTGTTTATCCCCTATGATTTGGCCTACGGATCACAGGGTGCTGGCCGTATGATTAAGCCTTATGAAACCTTGATATTTGATATTGAATTAGTAGGTGTGAAATAAAAAGAATTAAACTTCATCAATTGTTATGCTTGCACCGGCCCTCACGCCCTTCAATTGTTTTACGTCTTCGATGGCATCGGCCCAGATATTAGTCGGTGCAGCGAGGCGGATTTCATCACCTTGCGAAATGGGGGTGCGCCCATAACCAATGGCGATACAATTGCCTTGGGTCCAAAATGCGATTTCGCCGGGTTCTACAACGTCTTTGGCGTCATCTTCTAGTGGTGCGGAGACAGGTACTTCAAAATAGACTTCGTCACCCCAGGTTTGGGAGGATGACTTAAGGGGTAGTGCCTCCAGGATTGCATTCGCTGTTGGTGTATCGCGTAGTTCTGCAGACAAGACTACGCCATCGACGGTGATACGTATTTTTGGCATGGTGTTTTTCCTTATAAAAGTTTTGTCAATTTATTGTGTTTCAACATACTCGCGGGCATACCACTGTGATTCGGTATGCTATAGCCAAGAACTAGCCGTATGAATTACTTGGTGGCAGCAATTTCTATTTTATAAGTTGCGTGACACGCTACATAGTTTTGCATCAGTTCGCTTAACTGATTTAAGGTATGTTGCTTATCCCCTAATTGCTCTGCATCCAGTGCTAACTGGGTGAATTTGCTGTGGGTATCAAAGCCAAGTTTTTTAAATTCCAACGGTAATTTGGCGATGAGTGGTCCGGGCGCCTGCTGTTGAGCGGCGTTGCCTACCATACGGGCGGCTTTAGAAATCATTTCCATGTTATTTTCTGTTATGCCTTGAGTGATTTGCTGTACGCTCTCTAAAAAGGTTCGCATTTCAGCAAGGACAAAATCTCTCTCGCCAGCGTTTAGTTGCACTGCCAATCGACCATCCGTTCCTTGTTCAACACTGCCCTGGATAATGAACTTATAGGCCATTCCAAAAGTGGCAACACCAAAAACAATCACAAGTGACCAACAGATTTTGCACATTTTCTTTTCCTTTTCTAAGTAAAAAGCTCTACGGGTATATGTTAGCACTAGCCGCGTTCTTACGCAGAACTTTAATTAGAAGCTCAGTAGATATCGATATTATATATTTAACTTCAATCCTGAACCGTAGCCCGGATGAAGCTTTGCGGAATCCGGGACAATAGCTTGCATTTTACCCGGATTCCGCAAAGCTTCATCCAGGCTACGAAAAACATACAAAATCATTTGCATGATTGGCGAGGCAGAAGTGATAGATTGTTTACAAAGCGTATAAGATTATTTATCAAACGATCAAGTATTCAAAGACTTACAGTCGCTAATGCACTTGCTTATGTGCGGATCTAATGATTGGTCCGCGTTACGAAGCGAGTACAAGTACTTGCTTGTATGAGAGTCGCATTTCTTGGAATACGCATAAACTTGACTTTGTGAACTTGGTTCAATACTTTGTGTTTAAATGGAATAAAAAAGGGGAAGTTGATGTTTCAGCGATTGGCAAAATTTAGCCTGTTGGGGTGTGTCGGTCTATTAGTCCCTGTACTGGCGTGGGCAGAAGAATCCACCTTTGCCGGATGGCCGCAAGAGATTGAAACCCAAAATGGACTAGTCATTGTTTACCAACCTCAACCAGAGGAATTAAACGGCGACCAGCTAAAAGCCCGTGCTGCTGTTTCTGTAGAGCTTAAAGATTCAAAAGAACCCATCTTTGGCGCTGTATGGTTTAATGCGCGTTTGGAGACCGATCGCGCTGAACGCATTGCCACCATTGCGGATGTTAAAGTCACTAATGTGCGTTTTCCCGATTCAGATGAGGCAAACCAAAAAAAATTAAAAGACTTATTGGAACGGGAAATTCCAAAATGGAATATGCCTATTGCCATGGATCAATTACTGGCAACACTGGAAGTCGAAGCAAAACGCAACGTTTCTGCAGAAAAAATAAATACCGCCCCGCCTGAAATTATCTTTATGGCGGAACCGGCCATATTGGTGGTTATCGATGGCGAGCCTCAGCAGCGAGATGAAAAAAATACAAAATTAGAGCGCGTTATAAACACAGCCTTTACCCTGCTGTTTGATCTAACAACGAAAACCTATTATTTGAACGCAGATCCCAAAACCTGGTATACGGCAAAGGACATAATGGGTGACTGGAGTATTGCGGATAAAGTGCCGAAAGAAGTCGCAGCGCTTGCTCCGAAAGCGGACCCAGACAACGCAGGGCAGGCAGAAGAAGACAAAGAGAAACCGGGTCCGCCACCAAAAATTTTGGTTAGAACAAAACCTGCGGAACTCATTTCCACACAAGGCAAACCGGAATTCAAACCCATTGAAAATACGGATTTGCTTTATATGAGTAATACCGACAGCGATGTACTCATGGATATTAAACAGCAAAAATACTATATACTGCTTTCCGGGCGCTGGTACATCAGTGCGAAAATGGAAGGCCCGTGGAAATATGTAAAGGGAGATAATCTGCCCAAGGATTTTGCGAAGATTCCGGAAGATTCCAACTTGGGTACTGTGCTATATGCTGTACCCGGTACCGAAGTGGCCAAGGAAGCCGTGCTGGATGCGCAAATTCCGCAAACCGCCGCCGTTGAACGCAGCAAGGCCAAGCTAAGCGTTGATTATGATGGCGAACCCAAGTTTGAAAAAATCACCAGCACCAGTTTGAGCTATGCGGTAAACACCGCGACACCGGTAATCGCAGTCTCGAATAACCAATTCTATGCCTGTGACGAAGCCGTGTGGTTTGTAGCATCAAGTCCTAAGGGGGCCTGGAAAATAGCCACTGCAATACCCGATGTGATCTACACTATTCCACCAGACTCACCCATGTATCATATTACCTTTGTCAAAGTATACAAAGTAGAGCCTGAAGTTGTGTATGTGGGGTATACCCCGGGCTATACGCACACTTATATCTATGGGACAACCATTGTATACGGCACCGGTTACTGGTGGCCGGGATGGTACGGTTATTATTATTACCCACGCCCAGCTACATGGGGTTATCACGTACGCTGGAATCCATACACGGGATGGCGTTTCGGTTTTAGTTATGCCGCCGGCCCATTCATCTTCACATTTGGTCGCGGCTGGTACCGTGGTGGTTGGTGGGGGCCAGCACGGTACCGGGGTTATCATCGTGGTTACCGGCAGGGTTATCGCAGAGGTGCGTATGCGGGTTACCGTGCGGGCTACCATGCCGGGAAAGGGCAAACAAAACAAAATATATATCGTAGCCAAAAAAATAAGGCACGGGCGACACCTACAGCCCAGGTCAGCAAACAAGCCAGGGCCAAGTCCAGTGCTAACCGGAAAAATAATGTCTACACAGACCGTAGTGGTAATGTTCACCGCAAGACGGATCAAGGATGGCAATCCCGGGATAAGAGTGGTTGGAAGTCAACACCGAAAGATAAAAAACCGTCACAAAAACCATCGCAAAAGCCGGCGAAGCAACCTTCACAGAGGCCAACGCAGCAGCCTTCACAGAGGCCAACGCAGAAACCTTCGCAAAGGCCAACGCAGCAACCCTCACAGCGTCCGTCTGGTTCGGGTAATCAACAACAATTGAACCGTAGCGCTCAGTCACGGCAACAAGGCGCGCAGCGCAGCCAAAATTATAATAGAGCACGAAGCGGCGGTGGGCGTGGCGGTGGAGGGCGTCGCTAAAAAAGCATATAGAGCCATGGGGGTTTTTACTCCCATGGCTTTGCCAATATTCTTGCTTCCATAGTTCCAGAAACCATAGCTCTAAAATATATTGCTGCATCACATAGACATCCTACCCTGAGTTAGTGTCAAATTTCAG
>Ga0316192_10003598_pt1 | contig 11285 bp, 7 predicted proteins | sample MerIslwburrow_MG_FD_204931 | JGI IMG/M metagenome (GOLD analysis project Ga0316192, IMG submission 204931) | Coastal sediment microbial communities from Maine, United States - Merrow Island worm burrow | ecosystem: Environmental > Aquatic > Marine > Coastal > Sediment | place: USA: Maine...
CGATGACACGCACGATCGTTTGTATAATGTTTATTCTGAAAGCGTATATAATTTGGGGATATCGGTTTTTCCCAAAAACTATTTTAAAGAGTTGAAAGCAGAGTTTGGTGATGCCTGTGAAATACTCATCGTTACAAAGCAAGACACCGTAGTAAGTGGAGTTATGAGTTTTTATTTTCGTAACGAAGTACTGCCTTATTATGGAGGAGGCAATAATTTGGCCCGCAAATACAACTCTAATGATTTTATGTATTGGAAATTAATGAGCCAAGCTTGTGAAAAAGGCATTCAAATTTATGATTTTGGTCGCAGTAAAAAAGGTACGGGATCATACAGCTTTAAAAAAAATTGGGGTTTTGAACCTAAACCGCTTCATTATGAATATAGATTGGTCAAGGCCAAAGAGTTACCGGACATCAATCCACTGAATCCAAAATATCAATTATTCATCAAACTATGGAAGCGTATGCCCTTGTCGGTGTCCCGTTTAATTGGGCCAATGATTGCGAAAGATCTCGGGTAGCGACACTCTTAAAAAGTATGAAAACGCCATTACTCTATCTTGTACATCGCATTCCTTACCCACCGAATAAGGGCGATAAGATTCGTTCCTATCATATTTTAAGTTATCTAGCTAAGTCATTCGATATTTACCTGGGCGCATTTATCGATAATCCATCGGATTGGCAATACGAAAGTGAATTAGAAGCGCTCTGTAAAATTGTCCATCTTGTGGGACTGAATCCAAGGCGAGCAAAAATAAAAAGTCTGATTGGTCTTACCAAGGGCGTGGCGTTGACAATACCTTATTACCACTCAAAAAAAATGCAGGATTGGGTGGATTTGGTTTTAGATGATTTTAACATCACGCAAGCGGTGGTGTTTTCTTCGGCTATGGCCCAATATTTGTCTGGAAAAAAATACAACGGTATTCAACGCGTAATTGACTTCGTTGATGTTGATTCTGATAAATGGGCACAATATGGTAAAAAACAAACCTGGCCAATGAGTTCTATTTATGCACGTGAATCCCAATGTTTATTGAGTTTTGAACGTCAGATTGCAAAAGAATTTGATGTAAACTATTTTGTTTCCGAAACAGAGGCCAGGCATTTTAAATCATTGGCACCTGAAAGCATAAATAAAGTCGACCATTTTAACAATGGCGTTGATACAGATTATTTTTCCCCTCTAAAGGTATTTGAAAATCCTTATAAAAATGGTCTTAAAATAGTTACGTTTACTGGTGCTATGGACTATTGGGCAAATGTCGACGCTGTAGTGTGGTTTGCCAATGCAATATTTCCACAAATTGTTGCGCAAAATAGCAATTGCAACATGTACATTATAGGCAGTAGTCCTACAGAACAAGTAAAAAGCTTGGGTAAAAGAAAAAATATTATAGTAACCGGCCGAGTACCAGATGTTCGGCCTTACTTGAGTTATGCGGATATATCTGTAGCACCGTTAAGAATTGCTCGTGGTGTACAAAACAAGGTTTTAGAGGCTATGGCTATGAGCTGTATGGTCGTAGCTAGCCCAGAAGCGGCAGAAGGAATTAGTGCAAATCCCGGTACCGATTTCGTTATCGCTGATAATGCCAATAAATTTGCGAGTGCTTGTTTGAATTTACTTGAAAATCCGAATAATCAGATGTGCACTAATGCTCGCCGCTGTATCATTGAGAACTATTCATGGCCCACGAATTTGGCCAAATTGCAAAATAGTTTACATGCAAATACAGCGCGGACATTATAGGCGCAGGTTGATATAAATGAGCAATAACGGTCATTTTCTTATAGCGCATGTCATCCACCGTTTACAGGAAGGAGGATTGGAAAATGGTTTGGTCAATCTAATTAACAATATGCCGACCACAAGATACAAACATGTCATTATTTGCATGACTGAGGTTACGGACTTTAAAAACAGGTTAAGCTCAGATCAAGTCAAATGTTATGCGCTAAACAAGAAGGAAGGAAAAGAATTTTTTGTATATTTGAGACTTTGGAAATTATTAAGAAAATTGCATCCTGATATATTGCATACCAGAAACATTGGCACCATTGATTGTGTTTTGCCCGCGTATTTTTCAGGTGTGAGATGTTGCGTTCACGGTGAACATGGTAGAGATATGGCGGATATTGAAGGTAGAAATGGTCGATATATTACTTTACGAAGAATGATGGCACCTTTCATACGTCGTTTTATTGCATTGTCAAAAGATCTTGAGCAATGGTTATTGAGAGAAGTTCGAGTACCAAGTAAAAAGATTTCACAAATTTATAATGGCGTAGATCTTGTTAGATTTAGGATAAGTGATGGTAAAAAACAGACTTCTCATAATGATGAAATTAAAGCAAAAGAAGGCCTATTATTTGGTACTGTTGGCCGCTTGAGTTCTGAAAAAGATCAACTTACTCTGATACGTGCATTTATACATCTCTTGGAATATTCGTCAGAGAAAAGCTCCAGATTAAAGCTAATCATTATTGGCGATGGACCTTTAGAGGGACGTTTAAAATCTGTGGTTAAGCAACATGATTTCGATAATCAAATTATATTTACCGGAGCCAGAGATGATATCCCCGAAATGTTACAGAAAATGGACATTTTTGTTCTTCCTTCCTTAGGTGAGGGAATATCCAATACGATATTGGAGGCAATGGCCACTGCTTTGCCTGTTATTGCGACCAATGTAGGCGGTAACTCGGAGTTGGTGGTACAAGACAAAACTGGTTTGTTGGTGCCACCAAACAACCCAAAGGCAATGGCACTGGCAATGAACCGCTATATAGAAAATAGTGACTTGATAAAAATACATGGTACATCCGGAAGACAAAGAGTTGAAAAGTTATTCAGCATGCCAAGTATGGTAAAACACTATATTCGGATCTATGATGAATTATTAGGACTTAGACAATAAATTATTATGTGTGGATTTGTTGGAATAATAGACCTTAAAGGCAAACGAGAAATCGACAAGTCACTACTGCATGAGATGAACGAAACTCAGTTTCATCGTGGACCTGATGAAGGTGGTCTACATACTGAACCTGGTGTAGGCCTGGGTCACCGGAGATTATCCATCATTGATTTAGCTGGAGGGCGACAACCTCTTTTTAATGAAGATGGCAGTGTGGTGGTTGTTTATAACGGTGAAATATACAATTTTCAAGCACTAGCAGAAGAACTCAAAGCAAAGGGTCATAGTTTTAAAACGCATTGTGATACGGAGGTTATTGTCCATGCATGGGAAGAGTGGGGTGAAGCCTGTGTACATAAGTTTAGAGGAATGTTTGCTTTTGCGCTGTGGGATCGAAATAGGCAGACGCTGTTTTTAGTACGGGACCGACTCGGCATTAAACCCCTTTATTATGCGGAATTGGATAACGGTTATTTAATTTTTGCCTCTGAACTAAAGGCCTTATTAGTCAATGCCAATTTAAATCGTGACATAGACAATCAAGCATTAGAAGACTATTTTGCTTTTGGCTACGTACCTGAACCAAAAACAATCTTTAGACAGGCACGTAAACTCTTACCAGGGCATACATTATGTATAAAGCCAAATCATCCTGTTCCGCAATCCAGAGAGTATTGGGATGTACCCTTTACACCAGTGTCATATGGGAGCGAAGCCGATATACAGGCACAACTAATTGATCGTTTAAAAGATGCAGTGAATATTAGGATGATAGCTGACGTTCCATTGGGTGCATTCTTGTCAGGGGGAGTTGATTCAAGTGCGGTTGTAGCGCTAATGGCTAAACTTTCCACCGAGTCGAAAGTAAACACTTGTGCGATTGGATTTGGCGAGCCAAAATATAATGAAACTGAATTTGCCCAAATGGTTGCAAACAGATACGAAACTAACCACTTCGTGGATCAGGTTGATACGAATGACTTTGATTTAATCGATAAATTAGTTACCTTATATGATGAGCCGTATGCAGACAGTTCAGCCATACCCACTTATCGTGTGTGTGAGTTAGCTAAAAAGCGAGTTACGGTTGCGTTGTCTGGTGATGGGGGCGATGAAAACTTTGCCGGATATCGGCGTCACCGTTGGCACATGAATGAAGAAAAAATTCGATCCATATTACCTGCTGCATTACGTCGACCCCTATTTGGAATGGCTGGATCCCTGTATCCAAAAATAGACTGGGCTCCTAAAGTGTTTCGTGCAAAGACGACATTTCAGGCCATTGCACGCGATAGTGAAGAGGCGTATTTGCATAGTATTTCAGTTATGAGCAATGACATGCGTAAATTACTATACTCAAATGATTTACGTAAAAGCCTGCATGGCTATAATGCAGTGGAAGTATTTCGCCACTATTCCAATAAATCTCCAACTAAAGATCCCTTATCCTTGATCCAGTATCTAGATATGAAAACCTATTTGCCGGGTGATATTCTCACCAAGGTCGATAGAGCAAGTATGGCCCATTCCTTGGAGGTTAGGGTGCCCATACTGGATCACAAGTTCGTTGAGTGGGTTTCCGGACTACCCGCGGGTCTTAAACTCAAAGGGCAAGAAGAAAAATATATTTTTAAACGTTCTCTTGAACCCTATTTACCAAAAGACGTGCTTGATAGAGATAAAATGGGTTTTGGTGTGCCACTTTCTAGTTGGTTTAGAGGGCCGCTACGTCAACGTGTGCAAGACGCAGTATTAGGCTCAGAGTTGACAAATACCGGATACTTCAATAATCGATATTTGAAAAAAATAGTAACTGATCACCAATCCGGAAGGCGGGAGCATGGTGCCACTATTTGGTCACTAATAATGTTTGAATCTTTTCTACGTAATTTAAAAAAGTGAAAATATTAACATTCAGCACACTTTATCCTAATAAAATATTCCATCAACATGGCATATTTGTTGAGAACAGATTAAGGTATCTTCTTGCCAATGGAAATGTGCAATCCAAAGTCATCGCTCCTATACCCTGGTTCCCATTGAAACATGAACGATTTGGCGACTATGCAAAATATGCTCAGGTACCGGAGTTTGAAAACAGACATGGTATAGACGTCATTCATCCACGTTATGCGCTAATTCCGAAAGTGGGAATGACTATGGCACCCTTATTATTGGCAATGGCTACATTGCGTCCACTGAAAAAAATCTTGGCTGACGGCTATGATTTTCAGATAATTGATGCACATTATTTTTATCCTGATGGTGTTGCAGCCTATATATTAGGAAAATTACTTGGAAAACCTGTAATAATTACTTGCCGAGGAAGCGACATAAGCCTGATTCCGATATATTTCGTACCTCGACACATGATCAAGTGGTCGGCTAAAGGTTCGGCAGGTCTGATCACTGTTTGTCAGGCACTAAAAGATTCACTTGTGTCGCTAGGTATAGAAGACCAAGACGTTACTGTGCTTAGAAATGGTGTAGATCTACAGAAATTTAAGCCCGTAGCGAATCGAGACGAATTACGTAAATCTTTAAGTATAAAAGGAACAACGCTTTTGTCAGTTGGTCACCTTATCCACCGAAAAGGCCATCATCTGATTATTAAAGCACTTGAAGATTTACCTAATGTCAGTTTATTAATTGCTGGTGACGGTGTAGAAGAGAGTAATCTAAAAGAATTAGCGAAAAAATTACAGTTTCAAGATAGGGTAAGGTTCTTGGGATCCATTCCCCACGACCAGCTGGTGCAATATTATGCCGCAGTGGATATGTTAATTCTAGCTTCCAGTCGTGAAGGGTGGGCCAATGTATTACTCGAGTCAATGGCCTGCGGTACGCCAGTTGTCGCTACCAAGGTATGGGGAACACCAGAAGTTGTCACACAAGCTGAGGCAGGCGTGTTAGTTGACGAGCGATCAAGCAGCGGTATTGCCAATGGTGTAAAAGCCTTGTTAAAAAACTATCCTGACCGGAAACAAACCCGTCTGTTTGCCGAAAAATTTAGTTGGGATGCGACCACTTTAGGTCAGGAAGCGTTATTTGACAAGATTTTAAGATCTACGGTTAAATGAAAATTCTCTACCATCATCGAATCGCCTCAAAAGATGGCCAATATGTACACATTGAAGAATTAACCAGTGCGCTGAAAAAGCTTGGGCATGAGATTATAATTGTTGGACCTTCTATTATTGAAACTGATGATTTTGGTGCGGAAGGTGGATTTGTTTCCTTGCTTAAACGTTATATTCCGGTTTTTTTGTACGAGATACTCGAGCTTGGTTATTCACTGATTGCTTATTTCAAATTACAACGCGCCGTAAAAGAGCATAATCCCGATTGTCTATACGAACGCTATAATTTGTATATGCTTGCGGGTTATTGGATAAAAAGTCGTTTCAGATTGCCTTTGTTACTGGAGGTTAATGCACCTTTGTTTCAAGAGCGGCAAAAATTCACTGGAGTCGCATTACCAAGATTAGCGAAATGGGCTGAAAATACTGTTTGGAAAGCGGCGGATAGGGTGTTACCGGTAACGCAAGTGTTGGCCGATATTGTTCAGAAAGCAGGTGTATCGAAGCAAAGGATAGAAGTAATCCACAATGGAATTGACCTGGAAAAATTTGGTGAATTGATTGATAAAGATAGTATACGAAAACTAGGATTGGAAAATAAGGGTTTAGACAATAAACTAGTGCTTGGTTTTACTGGATTTATGCGCGAATGGCATAAGTTAGATCGAGTGGTTGATGTGGTCGCTGCGAGTAAAAGACATGATCGTCATTTGTTAATTGTTGGTGATGGGCCGGCGCGGCAAGCTGTGCAATCCAGGGCCAAAAAGTTAGGTGTTAGTGATTGTGTCACAATTACTGGAATTGTGAATCGTGACAAAATCGCCGCCTATGTATCCAGTTTTGATATTGCACTTCAACCTGATGTTGTTGAATATGCCTCACCATTAAAAATATTTGAGTACCTAGCATTGGCTCGTGCCATTATTGCTCCAGATAGCCCCAATATTAAAGAGATTCTAACTCACAATAAGAACGCCCTATTGTTTGATCCAGCTGATCCAGATGCATTTGTTCACTGCATTGAACAACTTTGTGATGATGTCGATTTAAGAAAACGACTCGCTCTAGCCGCCAAAGAAACGATTACTGAGAGAAAGTTTACATGGGAAAATAATGCGAAAAGGGTGGTGGCTTTGTTTGAGATATTAGGCGCTCGTTCAAATTAAAACTACTGAGTATGGCAACTTTAATTTTATTGTTTAGTCAATACCAAACTTGAATATTCATTGCAACTTCGATTATAGTGGCAGTTAAACGTGCGCACGGCGCACGCTACGGTTTTATTTTGTGTTGTTCAAACCACTGTTGCAGCATTACCAATACCCAAATCATTGTCCCATAATAGGAAGCATGTCCATCTTTATGGGTTTTTATTAATTCATCAATAAATGCGGGCTGAATTATATTATGCTGTTTAAGCGCAGACAGATTTGAATAAATAAAATCCTGCAAATTTTTAGAGTCCTTTAACCAAACCCCAAAGGGTAAACCAAAACCATGTTTTTCCTTATTGATAATCTCTTTTGGTAAAAAGTTATTATAGGCTTCTCTATAAAAATGACGAAGTTCTTGTCCCTTTAGTTTGATGTTGGAAGGAATGCGAGTTGAAAACTCAATAATTTCATCATCCAAAAAAGGATAATACACATCCACGTTGGCAATCTCACACATACGATTGACCTTGCGAATATCATTATCTGCCAAGGTAAATTTCCAATCGAGATAAAGCATTTTATTTAACAGATTATCATCATTGTTAGTTCGATTATACACATCACCAAGAAGTTGCAATGGTCCATTGGTATTTATATTTTTTAGGAAGTCAGCTTCAAATATAGTTTCAGTTGCCGTGCGCTGTAAAAAATTATAGGACTCCATTCGATCCGGCATAGGCATGTTGGCCTGCATGATATAACTTCGTATTTTTTTTACAACAGGTGTATATTTTGAGAGTGGAAATGAGACAAATAGTGGTTCGATAAAAAAACGCTTAAGCCAATGCGGGACATTAGTATACTTGCTAAAAGTTAACTGTTTGACATAGCGCTCGTTACCAGCGAATAATTCGTCACCTCCATCTCCGGCAAATAATTCACGCGTGCCGTTTTGGAAGGCCAGTCGGGCGCAAAACAAGGCAGGAATCGCAGAAGAATTACCAAAGGGTTCATCATATGCCGCGGCAATTGTTGGAATGGCTTCGACGATATCATCAGCAGTGACATAATAATTTATAAGTTCAGATTTAAAATGAGAGGATGCGAGTTTTGCATACTCCATTTCATCATAGCCTTTTTCCGAAAATCCAATGGAGTAGGTTTTAGCATAGGGAAGAAACTTGGCAAGAGTGCCAGATATTGTGGAACTATCTAAACCGCCACTTAAAAATGCGCCAGTAGTACTTTTGGGTTCTCTTAATAGTAGAGCACTTTTTACCAAATTTCTCAAATCAGAATGGTTTTGTGCAACGGAACCCGTCAGTGTTTCGGCAAAGCTAGGTTTCCAATAATGTACCGTTTCAAGTTTACCATTTTCAAAAATAATATAGTGTGCAGGTTCTAGTTTTTTTATGTTGCTGTAAATGGTATTTGGACTGGGTATCACATGAAAATAGACATAGTTGTAAATTGATTGCAAATCTAAAGAGGTATTTACATCAGGATGTAATCTTACAATTTCTGCACTAGAACCGAATATGAGGCCCGATCCATTTACGGTTGAATAATTTATTGTTTTTACACCGATGCGATTAATAGCAATAAAGGCGCTATTATTATCTGTATTAATGATACAGAAAGTAAAGTGACCTCGTACAAGATTGAGAAGTTGAGGCCCATGGTGCTTGTAAGCTTCGATTAACGTTGATGCATGATTCTGTTCCTTGGCCAGGGTCCGAAATTTGTGCTCAGTCCAACGTGGATTGCCCAAAACAATGGCTTGTTGATTACCAAAGTGCACGCTTGATTTGACGCCATTGGGGGTAAGTGTGTCGTTAAATAGCAGTGAGGACTCAATCTTCTTTTTCCTTGTCGGTGCCTGGCAATAACTTAATGGCAACTTTTGGCTATTGTAATGGTTGATTAAATCTGAAGAAATGGTGGGATGGTTTAACCAACCTAAAAGATTATCCATAATAGTGTGTTTACCTTAAAACAAATTCTGAGGGTATGTATTTCAAGTAGTTGAGAGATTCGTTGTAAATTAACTGTAACATATTGATATTAAATAGAAAGAAATATTTCGATAGGGAGAGGTTTTAGACTCTACAGCACGATAAATATTATAGGATAATATTTTGCAGTCCTCATCCTTATTACATAATCTTTTTACCTTCGGGCACGTCTCTAAACAAGGCCAGATCGTCGCGCGTTTGCAGCCACAAGCGTGGAATCGATACCGTAATAATCCAAAATCCCCGTCAGCATCAAAACTGAATGACACACCGTTATATGCCATTGTACCCAGAGGATCTGTGGTGGGTCGTGGTTTTAGATTTTGACCTTTAGCCTTTAGCCTTTTACCTTTTACCTTTTACCTATTTTTAACCTATTTTTAACCTATTTTTTAAAGTGTCCATCAAATCATTTTCAGCACCATGTGGTGAGCCGGTCAAACGCCATAAAGCTATCACTAGTAGTATGTAGACAATAGCACCAATGGCAACCGTAAAAAGTAAATAGCTTAGATTTAAAATGAACTTATCACTTTGGCCAAGATAGTCTAAGATCATTGTTACAACAAAATACATAGTGGTGGACGCCATTATCGGGCGCCACAATACACTAACTATGGGAGAAAATTTAAGTTTTGTATAAAACATAATAAAACCGAAATTGATGGGTAACATTAGCAGGGTCACAACGAGGTAGCCCCAGGCAGCGCCTATGCTTCCGTTATTACTCACTAATACCATAAGTGCTGGAACTAATAGGCTTATGTGAATAGCACCAATCACGGCTAAAATTTTCGGCCTTCCCAAGGCGAGAAACACTGAACCCGTATTGGTCTGTAATGCCAACGTGGCTCCAAAAACTGCCAAGATTTGTATTAACGGTATGCTATCGATCCAATTTGATCCTAAGAATACCAATACTAATGGTTCAGATGTGGCGGCTATTCCCATACCTGCAGGAAGTGCAAAAATCGCAATCATAGCAAGGACTTTTAAAAAGCCTTCTCGTAAGGCAGCCATATTATTGGAAATCTTTGCATAACCAGGAAATACCGCCCGATTGACGGGGGCGACTAATTCCGTTGTCGGCAAATTGGATATTTCATAAGAAATGGTAAACAAACCTAGAGCCTGTGGCCCGGATAATCGACCAATAATAAAATCGGCTGACCGGATTTTTATAAAATTAAATATGTTTGTAATCAATAACCACTTCGAAAAATGAAATAGCTCATGACTGGCAGCTAAAGAAAACCTGGGACGGTAAGCGTGGAGCATAAAGCTTAATATTACACCCATAAACCAACCCATTAACATGCCTGCGACCAAGGCCCAGTAACTGCCAAGGATAATTGCCAAGGGTACTGTGGTGAAGAATCCAGCGAGTTTCTTTCCTAATTGAAATTTAAACTCCTTGTCAAAGGTCATGTTTTTGCGAAACTCAAGTACGCCAATATTTTCAAAACCTCTGATGAGGTTTCCCAATGCCAGTAAATAAATAACGTTTTCCAGTCTGGGTTCGTGATAGAAAATGGCTGCAGGGGAGGCGAGTAAGGCCAGAACTAGGGTACTGCTTATGGCAAAAAGGACATTGTAAGTCCAGGCGGTGTCATAATGCTTACGTTCAGCCGTTTGGTTTTGAATAATGGCAACGTCGAATCCAAAGGCACCGAGCAGTTCCAAAATGGCAATGATGGACATTGCCATGGCGATAAGACCAAAATCCTCCGGTATCAATAACCTGGCGAGTATTATTGTACTGATTAAGCCAATACTGCGTTCGGTAAGTTTGAAAAATACCATCCACGCAGCGCCTTTAGCCATTTTTTGGCCGACGTCTTTCATTAATACAATGTTATAAACTGTTAATTAAAAGGTGGGTTATTGTTAGTACTTTGCGCAATCTTAGCATATTCATACCTCCTATCTAAGGATTATCATCAATTTAAACAAAATTTTAATATCGATTTGAAATCAATTAAGTACCATAATAGTTTGATTACAAAGAATAAAATAGTGAACAATTTTGTTTAAGCAACGATGTGTGTAATTGATAATAAAGATTAAATTGTAGCGAAAACATAGATATAACGTGTATACTTTGGCGCTT
>Ga0316192_10003600_pt1 | contig 11281 bp, 9 predicted proteins | sample MerIslwburrow_MG_FD_204931 | JGI IMG/M metagenome (GOLD analysis project Ga0316192, IMG submission 204931) | Coastal sediment microbial communities from Maine, United States - Merrow Island worm burrow | ecosystem: Environmental > Aquatic > Marine > Coastal > Sediment | place: USA: Maine...
CACCACTTCGCTTCAGCAACACTGAGAGCTGGGCCGTCTGGCCGGGTTCAGTAGCCGGAACTGTCTCAATATCAGCTATTTTCACTTCTGGAGCTTCATTGACCCCATGCCTAACAACCACTGGAATCGCAAAGGACATTTGCATATTCAACACCAGCGTTACCCCTTCACCAGCGCCAATCTCAGTAGTACTAGTAGGTGAAGACAGCTCCGACACTACTTTGAACAGCAGATGTGAGCGATATTCCCCCGGAGCCATATCTGGCTTGGACCGAAACTGAACCCGCACCTTTTGGTTTATCCCAGGCTGAACTGTGATTTGCCGTGGCGAAAGACGTAAAAAAGGACTTGCCGGCGAATGCTTCACGGTTTCACCCTCTTTGTACTTCCTATATGCACCAGTTTCAGAGACACTCTGTTCCAGCCATTCTAGACGGTAGGTGCGCGGCCCATCACTTGGGTTACGCATGATTATTGTGGCCGTTCGCTGGTCATCATCGAGGTATACACGCAATGGGCTAATCAGCACGTCTGCCTGAGTAGGCATGGCAGCCATCATTACACCTCCCATCAATATCAACTGGCAAAGCCTACGACAGATACTGTGAACAAATGAACCACAACGCATAACGACTCCTCATTACTAGTTTATGTATTAATTAAATACAAAATTACCAAGCTCGCACCAACAACCCTTGGCTAAAGCGGGGCGCATCCCCCTCACCCCGGTATCTCGCAATTGCAGATTCGGGAAAGACTCGAATGATCTCAACCGCTCCCAGATGGTTCTCAGCAGCTCCACTACGCCGAAACAACTGCAAGGTATCGCCTGGACGAACCAGCGATGCACCACGCGTACCTATATGAATATCGCCACCCGCCACCTTAAGAATTCGCGCCATCAGCGGCAAACAAGCCAGCTGATTCAAGCCATCTTCAACCTGTGAGGCCAACACAGATGCCATCGCCTGGCCTATTGGCGCGTCAAAAAAAGCTCCTTTCAGTAAGGGCTGATGAGCAGGATTGATAAGCCCCTGCTCAAGGCCTTTGGCATAGGCGCTATGAGAAAAACTCGCTAGTTGAACACCTGAATAACCATCAAAAATCAGCAATTCAGCATCAATCTGGCGCTGCGCTCGAGGCAACTTGATTGCGTAATTTCCAGAACCAAGCTGAGAGCGACTGACATGTAGATTGTGGAACTGCACTGCAATGACAAACTGAACATCGAGCCGATTGGCCAACGCAATTATCCAGTCACGCTGCCGCTCACCTAAGTGAAGATGCTGATCTTTAGCGTCCACTACCAACAGGCGATCACTATCGCTAAGGCGCTGCTGTAAAGCCTCAGACCAGGCGGCATCCAAGGCAGGCAAATCATTGGCATCTAGAGGATTGCGTACATCAGCAGCCAAGACAGCCACCTTTTTACGATAGGAAAATGGCGCGCCCTGCTCTGGCGAACAGAAGTTAACGGCCTCACTAAGAGGTTTAGCCATCTGACCAGAACAACCGGCAAATGACGCCAACGCAGCAACACAGAAGACTGCCTTTAATATTAACTTTGTCATAGCCACCATGTTTTTCATTCGTTGCACACAACCATAACCGAAGGTTATATATAAAGAAACGCCTGATAGCTGATAGTAACGAGAAATATGGCTTTGGGCAAAGGTGCCACGGCAATCCAGCGCAGGCGCTGCCGCCCACAACCCATCCATACACAGAGCTCTTACGGAGTCACTTCATGCTTATCAGCCAGAACAAAACAATCGTTCATGTTGCCCAAACGCTCAATATTTATGGCTATGCTTGTGTCAAATTTGCAGAAAATCTTTAATATTTTTCAGCGTTGGTAAGTGATGCGCTGATAGTGACGGGTGTGACTCTATGCTTTTTATTAGCACTTTGGCATTCTTCAAGTCTTTTAGCCTGGCAAGGAGTACGAGTTTTTCGAGCAATAAATTTACATCTTCGGGCTGGTTCTGATATGCGGAATCAAGGTCTTTGAGGGCACTGTTATAATCACCTAGCTGTGTGCGCATTTTGGCGCGTGAACTGAGGATCATAGCCCGATACATAGGAATGGTGCTGGTGTTATGCAAAGTGATATCCGCCCACTTAAATGCATTAACTAAAATTTCATTACATTGACCACTGGCGACACAACTGTTAGTTGCCGCGGTGCTAATAGCTGAACTTAGAACACTTATTGTGTCGGGGGAAATACTTTTGTTTTCAAGCCGTACCCCAACCTCTCTACTGATGTATTGACCTAACATTTCGACGTATTTTTTATTAATTATAAGCGGCGATTGATAGCCTGTTGGTGTGCTATCAGTTATCTCGTTAGTGAAGGTATTGTTATTCATTCCGATTCGAAAGGTGGTAATCAGCTGCGACATGGTTATCAGCGGGACGGCATTTGAATAATTAAGCATAGAGCTTAGTCGCAGATGCTCATATATCTCTGTCAGTGACCCTGATGACTGTATAAGGTATTTTGCTCGATTAGCCTGCGCTATCGCTGAGTCAGGCGAGTTTTGTATATCGAAATAACTTAACGAGTCTTGCGTGGACCATATTTCGGATCGTGAGTGCGTGATGAACGCAAGACAAAGGACAATGCTAACAGCGGCTATAGTTTGAAATGTTCTTTTTGCAGACAGTTTGTTTAACGCCATGTATATGTAATAACTGCAACAGAAAGCAATACCAAAACTGGCAACATAATTGCGGTGCTCATACATTGGTCGCAGAGCAAAAACACTTGATTCCATGGCGTGAGCAATGAAGAACCATAGTATTGCAAAGCTTAATATAGGGTAGGCATTCCTTTTTAGTAATGAGAAGGCTGCAAGTAAAAAAATGGCTATTGTTGACACCAAGGTTGTCCAAGGTTGCAATAAACCTTTGCTGATTGCAATGTCGTCATGATTCAGATAGAAGCCTGAGAGGACGGGATAGAGAAGCTGTTTAATATATATGAACAGTATTCTTGCTTCTGTCATAAGCCTTTCAGTAATTGTGAAGTTACGGACTGCGTAACCGTTCATAATCATGCCAGGATGAGTAGCGAGATATAAAAAAGCAAGTATTCCAGGGATTAGCGCAGTGATTGTGTAAAAGATGACAAGTCTTCGATGAGGCTTTTTCTCTGTGTTCGTTAGCTGGCTAAACAGTGTTAATTCGAGAGTAAGCGCCAGGAAGGGCAGAAGTAACGCGTTCTCCTTGCACATTGCACCGAGCAGAGTGCCCAATCCTATGCCTGTATACATGAGCATCATTGCGCGAGGCTTGCCGGCCGTTAAGCGCGACCTACCCATAATGAAGAGCAATAAACCAGCAAAGACAAACATGGCTGATAAGCTTGCCATTCTTTGCACAGGATAGAGCACGGCTGTCAGCTGAATAGGATGTAGCCCCCATACAGATGCGACGAACAGTGCGATAGCCGTGGCCGGTACTTTCCTTTGAATTGATGTATTTAGTATTTTTATTAAATATAACGCAACGAAATAAACAAGCAGGCCATTAATGATATGGATTACTAGATTGACCGCCTTGAAATCGCTAGCTATGAATTGCTTACCAGAAAAATAATAGTTCAGACCAAAACTTAAGCTGGGTATTGGGCGTTTAAGTGGACCACTTTCGTTAGCGGTGGCAGCAGCTAGCAGGCTATTGCTATCAAGTGATTCTATTTGTATTGCATGGTTGCTAACGATGTTTGGAATATCGTCGCCGGTCCAAAAGTCGCTGAGCCCGGGGAAATATGCCACAACAGACATTATGATTATAAATAATGCACTGTAAAGATTCCTGAGAATTGTTGACTTCATCATTGTGAAAAAATCATAAACCTATGACTTGCGCATAAAAAGTATCAGTATGTGCCCCTGAAAAACATACAATGCCAGAGCCAACACCACCCCATTATCATAAATTAAAAGCCTTAAATCACCTCAAGCCATTATGATAAAAGCACGAAAAAATACATTAATTACAGCTAAGTTTATTTATACACAAAGATTTATGGGCCTGTAGCAAGACCCCAAGAAAAATCTCACCCTTATGAAGAGTCTCTGACCACGCACTCGATAACAGCCACACCTACTTCAAACCTGCCTCAGCCATGGCCACCGCACGAAAGATGGCGCGACCTTTATTCATGGTTTCATCCCATTCATTTCTAGGCACTGAGTCAGCCACTACCCCGGCACCTGCCTGAATGTGCAGATTGCCATCTTTGATCACAGCGGTACGTATGGCGATAGCTGTGTCCATGTCGCCGTTCCAGCCTATATAACCGATAGCACCACCGTAGATGCCACGTTTAACCGGCTCCAGCTCGTCGATGATCTCCATAGCGCGAATCTTGGGCGCACCTGAAAGCGTACCCGCTGGGAATGTAGCCCGCAGCACGTCTATGGCGTTCAAACCCGGTTTTAATTTTCCAGTGACGTTGGAAACGATATGCATAACATGAGAATAACGCTCGACTACCATCTTGTCGGTAACCTTGACTGAACCGGTCTCGGCGACACGACCAGCATCGTTACGCCCCAGGTCTATCAACATCAGGTGTTCAGCCAGCTCCTTAGGATCAGCCAATAGTTCTTTTTCCAGCGCCTTATCTTCTTCAGCCGTTTTACCACGCGGACGGGTGCCGGCAATTGGCCTTACGGTCACTTCACCGTCTTCCAGACGGGCGAGGATTTCCGGCGATGAACCAGCCACGTGAAACCCTTCCAGATTGAGATAAAACATATACGGCGAAGGATTCAAACTGCGTAACGCACGGTATAGATCAAGCGGTTCGGACTTATAAGGAATAGAAAGGCGTTGTGATAGCACTGCCTGCATGCAGTCACCTTCGACAATGTAATCTTTGATCTTATTGACCGCCGCTTCAAATTTGTCGCGTTTAAAACCAGACCTAAAGTCACGCTCAGTCACATTGCGGCCGCGCTTTGTGCTTGGTGTCGGCAAAGGCGAATTACGCAGCTGCTCCACCAGGCCATCAAGGCGGGCCTGGCCCTGTTTATAGGCACCATCCACCGCAGGATCTACATGAACTACGACATAGAGCCTGCCAAGCAGGTTATCGAACACTACCACCTCATCGGAAACGAGCAGCAGGATATCTGGCACACCCAGTTCATCCTTATTGGCCTTACCATCAAGACGTGGCTCGATGTATCGCACGGTGTCGTATCCAAAATAACCGACCAGACCACCGGTAAATCGTGGCAACCCTTCAACATCCGGCACTTTATATTGTTCACGAAAGACCTCGATGGCAGCCAACGGGTCTTCAGCAATGGTAGTACCAAGCTCCTTGCCTTCATGCTCGACGGTCATCTGATGACCACGGACACGTAAAACAGTACGACAAGGCAGGCCGATAATGGAATAACGGCCCCATTTCTCACCGCCTTCTACAGATTCAAACAGATAGGAGTATGGGGCATTGGCCAATTTGAGATAGGTGCTCAGCGGCGTATCAAGATCAGCCAGCACCTCACGCATCATTGGGATGCGATTGTAGCCCTTAACAGCAAGGGCATCGAATTCTTCACGTGTCATCATCACTACCTTTCAAATACAAAACCAAACAAAGCCCGCAACAAACGTGGCTTTACCATCGTTTACCTACGGGCTTCATCATGGTTTGTTTTTGATGGGCAATATTCATTAATAATTATTAAAACAGGTTTTTCAATTCTGCCAGAGAATCGATCACCAGATCCGGCTCAGCCTCTCGAATGTCGTGACCGTGGTTATAACCATAGGGTACACAGACAACCTGAAAACCTGCATTGCGGGCGGCTTTAACGTCGTGCATCGAATCACCAATCATCAGACAATCTGCAGCCTGTTCAGCCAGCTGTTCAGCGGCATACAATAAAGGCATTGGGTCAGGTTTTTTCTTCGGCGTAGTATCACCGCTGACAACAACATCAAACTTGTCGAAAATGCCCATGTCTTTTAGCAACGGCACTGTAAATGCTTCAGCCTTGTTGGTAACACAACCCACTTTGAAACCGCTAGTCTTGAGATAATCCAAACCTTCAAGCACACCATCATAAAGACAGCTGCGGCCACTGGTATTGTCTGCATACAGCTTCATAAAGATTGGCTGCGCTTCAGCAAAGGCCTCTTCAGATGGATCATCCCACAAGGTATCAGTCAGCGCGCGCATAACCAGGCGGTCAACACCGTTACCTACCCAGGTACGTACCTTATCTATACCCCAGACTGGCTTACCCAGCGCCTTCATCATTTCATCAATGCAAAAGGCCAAATCCGGCACACTATCTACCAGCGTGCCATCCAGATCAATCAGGACTAATTTTGGTTTACGGATACTCATTACTTATTTTGCCTTTGCTAACTCTTCACGCAACGCTGCAATAACGCTGTCATATTTGCTAGGATCGCTATCCTTAGCCGCACCAAACACTGCGGAACCGGCTACAAACATATCGGCACCCGCTTCTGCTATTTCACGAATGTTATCAACCTTTACACCGCCATCGATTTCAAGACGAATGTCACGGCCAGATTCATCAATGATCTTGCGCGCTTCACGCAATTTATCTAATGTCGCCGGAATAAAACTCTGCCCGCCAAAACCAGGGTTAACAGACATCAACAACACGATATCAACCTTGTCGATAACGTACTTTAAAACATCAAGTGAGGTTGCCGGATTAAATACCAATCCAGCCTTACAGCCTTCTGCCTTAATCAATTGCAGTGTGCGATCGACGTGTTCAGAACCTTCTGGATGGAAGGTGATATAGCTAGCACCAGCCTTGGCAAAATCAGGAATGATGCGATCAACAGGCTTGACCATCAAATGAACATCGATATCAGCAGTGACACCGTGTTTGCGTAGCGCTTCACACACCAACGGACCAATTGTCAGGTTGGGTACGTAATGGTTATCCATTACATCAAAATGAACAATGTCTGCACCTGATTTTAAAACGTTATCAACTTCTTCACCCAATCGAGCAAAATCCGCCGACAAAATCGATGGAGCGATCTTGAAATTTGACATGGCAAGGCCTCTTTTTATTGCGTTTAAATAGGAAACTTTAAAGCCACTAGGGCAAATAGCCGCTAACTTTAACTGATTAGAGCATTTATTTCACGTGATTAACTCTATGTATTACTGGCAAAAACTACCCTTCATACCCTGGTTTTTTATACGCCGGCTCAGTCATATGCGGAGACGGCTGTTAAGCAGCTGTTTTCAAAAGAATAATAACAACTATAGCAAATCAATCCTGGCAGTTTCATTCAGCATATTATTGTCACCAACTATTACAGCTGCTCAAGTTAATACTACTAATTATGAAACTGAGTTCGGCCAATCACTAGAAAAGGGACTGCTTAGTGGCCAGCCTTTATGGCTGGATGACGCCAAGGCAAAATTCTTTGCTATTTATGATCCAGACCAAACCGGGCAGCCCAAAGGCGGAGTAATCATACTTCATGACGCCAGCAGCAACCCGGATAAACCAGAGGTGATCCGGCCACTGAGAAATATTTTGCCGCTACATGGCTGGGCAAGCATTTCAATTCAACTGCCATACCTGGCTTCAATCGACGATTACACTAACCAGCAAGCACTGATTAACCAACGAATTAATAGCGCGGCAAATTATCTGCAGACTGTCGGCATTGGTAATATTGCCATACTCGGTCACGGCACCGGCGCCATGGCTGCGACCGCTTATCTCTCATCGCAGCAAGACGCATCGATACAGGCATTCATCGCCATCAGCCTGGGCATGATCAATAAAGATAAAAAGCCTGAATCGATAACCCAGCAAATAGAGAAAATCACAGTGCCTATTTTAGACATTTACGGCAGCAATGACCTGCCCCATGTCACCAACACAGCCATGTCACGCGCGCTGGCCGCAAAAATATCAAGTGATGCAGTCACAAACTCACAAAAAATAGGCTCATACAAACGTTCCGCTATCGCCAAAAGCTCAACGCAAAACTCCCAGGGTTACATCTCCTATCGACAGATTATTATCGAAGGTGCAAACCACGATTTTAGTGGGGCAGCCCAGCAACTAACAAAACGCATTGCGGGCTGGCTCGAGCGGCATGCAAAAGGCGTTACCGTAAACGCATCCCGTTAAAACAAAAAAGGCGGACCTAAGTCCGCCTTTTTATGACTACAGTTTTGAACTTAGCTATTACGAATCAAACCGTAACGCGTCAGACTCCACTTAACAGCAAACCAGCTAACGCCAATCACAACAGCCGTTACCAAAATATCAGTAATTGATGACATTGGCGTATGAGTGTACTCGTTAGCGACTGAACCTGAAATCCAGGTATAACGTTCAATCCAGGTACCAAGCACGATACTACAAGCCACCATCACCACTACAACAGGGTTATGACGATTTGGCGTAATTGCCAGCGTGCAGAATGGAATTACAAACTTAAGCGCCAGGAACAACCACCAAAGCCCACTCATCTGAGTCATCATCGCATCAAAACGACCCATCTCTTCTGGCAGGCGGCCATACCACATAATCAAATACTGCGTGAAATAGAGGTAGGTCCAAAGGATCGTCATCGCAAGCATGAACTGAGCCATGAAATTAAAGATATAATCTTCAAACTGCCTTACAAGTTTGCCTGATTTATTCAAGAAAAACAGAAAGACAGTAAAGAAACCAAGAAACATATGAAAGTTACTTTGAAAGTTGTACGCGCCATAACTGGCACTATGCCAACCAGCCTGCATAGTCATTTCAAAGTCCCACGCAACCATAGAGCCATAGCTAAAATAGATGAACGGGATCATCAAGGCAATATTTCGAAAACGACGTTGCGCCGCATGCGATTTGTCAACAGCTGCTTCATGCTGCCATTTAATAAATAGCAGATAAACCCCAGCCACTACTAGAAAGCCAATAATATTACGCGCCACCAGGAAGGTATAATTGTGCCACCCTGGCAAGTGACTCCCCTCATCATGAGCATGCGCTAGCCATGGGAAGGCTGACTCACCCGCCGCCAATATGATTAGCAACAGAACAAAAGCCACCGGAAACAACACAGCCAGCGAACATGCTAGACCACGAACCTGAAATCGCCATTTACCATTGACCAGATGCAACACAGATGACAATGTGACCCCGCCTAACGCGAGGTAAAGCACAATCTCAAAATTGGTAATTACAACTGACCAGAAACCGAAGTTTTCCATGCTAGCCTCTGCTTTATAACTTTAAATTAGTTTAATTGACGGAATTATTTAGCAGCGGTTTTAGTCGCTGCAGCAGCATCTTTCACAAGACCATGCTTCATATAATTCACCACGTGCCAACGCTCTTCAACACTCAAATCATTTGAACCACGTTTACCCTGCGGCACACCGTATGCGGGCATCACATAACTACCAAAGGTAATCGTTCCCCAAAGCCAACCTTCCGTAAGATTTTCCTGGACATAACTATCATTCAGAGCAATCGCGCCAATCTTGCCGCTCACAGGAGACTCGGCCGAACCAGTCAACCCATGACAGGCAGCACAGTAGATCCTGAATAAATCACGGCCTTTTTTGAGAGAATCAGGTGTGACTTTAATCGGGTTTGTAAGATTTCTTGAAGCCTCTCGATCAGCAATCTGAGTTGGCATACCACCAACAGGAATCGAACGTTCTGGAAAGTCCAGCATCGTACCTTCCTGCGGTTTGATATTTGGCTGATTCATCATATCGGTAGACCATGGCCACGCCAAAGCTACCGCAGGCATCATCATTGAAGCTGCAATTACAGACTTAATCCTCATTGAGACACCTCTTCACGAATTTCCAAAACCTTATGTTTCTTGAAAAGTTCTTTGATTTGATCAACGTTCTTTTCATCCAGCTCCAGCATTACACCCACCTGGTCCAAACTTACCTTTTCTGAATACAAAGGGTGACGCCTTGTCATCAATCGCGCATTGATCATAAAACCGATCACGGTAGAAACCACACCAAAAAAGATCAGCATTTCATAAGTAAGTACGATATTTGCTGGAAGTGGTATCACCGCTTTTCCGCCCTGTGGTTGCACCAGGAAATTTGCCTGAGCAGCCGCCAGAAAGAGAAAACCGAAACAAATTCCAAAGATGGAACCAAAAAGTGAGAACTTCGGTACTGGCGAACCACGATCACCGAGCACCTCCTCAATTTCTGGATGTTCGATCGGTGATTTCAAGGTCACATCATCCACAGTAACACCAGGGATTGCGTGTTGACGGATTTCTGAAATCGTCGAAAACGCTTCCTCAAAGTTACTGAACAAACCCATTACATAATAGCGTTTCATGCTTATGCTCCTTCTCTAGTCGGTTCAGTACCTTCCTGACCATCATCACTCGCACGACGATGGAACGTAGTCGCGACCTCATCGCTGTGATAATGGCGACGGTGAAATACCATTTCCTTAACTTCGTACATAGACACTGATGGAAACACCTTCACGAAGATCAAAAACAGCATCCCGAACCAACCAAAACTACCAAATACGATTGACCACTGAACCATGCTTGGCCACATAACATCCCAGGCAAATGGTTGATAAGAATATGACAAGGTAGGCGTCACAATCATCCAGCGTTCAAGCCACATTCCCAGATTCAGGAACAACGACACCACAAACATAGTTGGCAAATGCTGGCGCAGCTTTTCAAAGGCCAGAGCAAATGGCAGAACCGAACCACAGAACAACATCATCCAGAAAAATGGCGCATGTGGACCTATAAACTTATTAATCAACAGCTCCTTGGCGACCATGTCATGTCCATACCAGGTTGCAGCGAACTCAATGATGTTCAGATAACTCCACACCATGGCAATTGCAAATGTCAGCTTACAAGTCTTTTCCATGATTGGGATTGTCATGTACTCATCAAAGCGGAAGAAGTACCGCAACAGGATGAACAGCGTAATGATCGCAGCACAACCAGAGTACAAGGCACCAGCCACAAAATATGGAGGAAAGGTCGTTACATGCCAGCCAGGCATGATCGACATGGCAAAGTCAGCCGATACGATTGAGTGGACCGATACCGCCAATGGAATCAGGAAACAGGCCATCAACAGGTAGATCTTGCGAAAATGACGCCACTGCCTATCATCACCCTGCCAACCTAGCGAGAGTACGGTGTACAGCTTTTGACGCCAGCCGCGTGCATTGTCACGACAAATTGCCAAATCAGGAATCATACCAATAAACAGGAACAACGCTGA
>Ga0316192_10003605_pt1 | contig 11276 bp, 2 predicted proteins | sample MerIslwburrow_MG_FD_204931 | JGI IMG/M metagenome (GOLD analysis project Ga0316192, IMG submission 204931) | Coastal sediment microbial communities from Maine, United States - Merrow Island worm burrow | ecosystem: Environmental > Aquatic > Marine > Coastal > Sediment | place: USA: Maine...
GGCATCGGCAACACCGTCGCCGTCGACATCCTCCTGGCCCGGGTTCGCTGTTGTGGGACAGTTGTCGCAGGCGTCACCAACACCGTCGCCATCGACATCCTCCTGGCCCGGATTCGCCGTCGCGGCGCAGTTGTCACAGGCATCGGCAACACCGTCGCCGTCGACATCCTCCTGGCCCGGGTTGGCTATCGCCGGGCAATTGTCGCAGCCATCACCGACACCGTCAGCATCGACATCCTCCTGGCCCGGATTCGCCGTCGCGGCGCAGTTGTCACAGCCATCACCGACACCGTCGCCGTCACCGTCCTCCTGGCCCGGGTTCGCCGTCGCGGGGCAGTTATCGCAGGCATCCGCAATGCCATCCCCGTCGCTATCCTGCTGGCCCGGGTTCGCTGTTGCGGGACAGTTGTCGCAGGCATCCGGAATGCCATCGCCATCGCTATCCAGCGAGCCGGGTGGACAATTGAGCAGGTGGTTGTAGGCCTCGACGACGTCAACCAGACCATTTCCGTAATCATTGTCCGGTCCAGGTACGCCAAGGTCCTGGGCCGACTTCATGAGGGCGGAACCCAGGTGAGCAACGCTTGCATCCGGAAAGGCGCTCAGCAGCACCGCCATGGCGCCCGCTACGTGCGGTGCGCTGAATGATGTTCCAGACACCCAGTTCCAGGAATTGCCGGGCTGGACAGGATTGTATAGAACGGTGGTCAGAATGTTGTCGCCGGGTGCAACAACCTCCGGAAATATGCTGCCATCGCACGCAGAAGGCCCGCGGCTGCTGGAGCCCACAATCGACAAGGTATTGTCCACTGAACCGACGCCATAACCTTCCGGATTGTTTGCCGGGCTAACACTTGAAGCCGGGCCCAGCAGACCGCGGTTCCCCGCCGAGAACACCACCGCAATGCCGGCGGCCTGAAGCGTCTGAATGTCCGGCTGAAACTCGGGATTACAAATACCCGGCTGTTGATCGAAACCCCATGAGTTGTTGAGCACGCGCGGCGCATCGTCCGTCCCCGGATCCCCGTCGGGGTCCAGAAACCACTGAAAGCTCAAATGAAAATCGGAAAGCTCGGCATTCCCGGCGTCATCATAGACCTTGGCTGCAATCCATCGCGTACCGGGTGCCACACCGATCGCAGTACCGTTAAACGGATTCAAATCACCACCCACCATGATTCCCATGGAGCTGGTCCCGTGGCCATCAGGGTCAAACGGGGTGGTGGGGTGTTGGCCGTGCGGGTCATACCAGCTGTTACTGCCACCGCGCCACCGCGGCGCGATCTCCGGGTGGTTGATATCAACCCCGGTGTCCATATTGGCCACCACAACCCCCTGGCCGATATAGCCCATTGCCCAAAGTTCCGGGGCACGAATCGCCGTGAGGTTCCACTCCGGTGCAGAGCCAGGCGGCGCAGTGCCGAAAATCGTACCCACGCCGGTGTCATCGCTCAGCGTGGCATTCGTCGATACATTGCTCAAGATAACATTAAAGGTCTCATCGCCTTCGATGAGCATGTCGTCCAGGATCGGAACCGCGATCGTCTGGCTGGTCACGCCGACCCCGAGGGTCAGCTGACCCATAACGACCGCCGTGTAATCGGTACCTGCGGTGGCGGTATCATCAACGCTGTCAAAATTCACCATGACCTCGGGGCCGGTGTCACCCGAACGCGTGACCGTAAACACCGCATTACCGGCCATCTCAACCACGCCGACGTCATCGATGCTGAGGCTGGGGCTGTCGTTATCGGTGATGGTGCCGATGCCGGTGCCATCGGTGAGCGCAGTATTACCAGGGATAGGATCGCTCAAGGTGACGGTAAAGGTCTCATCGCCTTCGAAGAAGGCATCATCCAGGATCGGAACCGAGAACGTCCGCTCGGTCACGCCCGACGCGAAGGTCGGCTGACCCATGACCGCTTCATAATCATCCCCTGCAATGGCGGAGCCATCCGTGCTTGCGTAGCTTACCAATACTGCGGGAACTGTATCGCCCGAACGCGTGATGGTAAAAACCGCGTTGCCCGCGGCCTCATCGACGCTGACGTCACTTATGCTCAAAGCAGGCACGGCAGCCGCCATCGTGGATCGCGAGAGCGTCTCGTTCAGCCGTATGCTTTCGAGTTCGATACCCGGAAAGCTTTCCAGCTCACGGATAACTGACGCGGGCAGCCTGACAGCGAGTCCATTGATCAACCACAGGCGCTCGCTGGGTGGTGCATTGTGACGTTTCAGGAAGACTTCGAGTTGCTTCTGGCTCACCGCCGCCTTCTGTTTGAGTTCTTTAACAATCTTGTTGCGGCGGACGGAACGATTCTGGTCTTTGAATTTCCTTACATTGGCTTTTTCTACCAGGGTGATGATGACGGGGAATACGTCATCGGCGTTTGCCGCGTCCAGCGCCGGGCGTAACTTTGCACCGACGACGTCGGCTAGCGCACTGGCGCCACCGACAATGCTGTACGCAAGCAGAATAGCAAGGAGAATACTAAGGCTGGTTCTTTTCATCAGTTTGGGTAGACATGGGCTTTACCACAGCAAGGGCTTCCCTTTTTATTATCTACTGCGATTAGAATTACACACTAGCTGCCTTTAATCAACATCCCGAGGTTTGCATACGACACAAATGGTCGTTGGCACACAGCCGGGGCCGTACCCGGCGTGCCGGCTTTTTGTGCACCAGGGGCAGCAGCGTCCAGCGGTTACGGAGCGCAACACGAGGGCCCAGGCGGCTGACCGAACAGGGTCTTGAAGGTCCCCAGATCCCCGAAGCTCACTGTACCGCTGCCATCGAAGTCGGCGTCAGGATCCGTGCCGCCAAAGGCGGCCTTGAATAATCCCAGATCCCCGAAGTTCACAGCGCCACCGCTGTTGTCGAGGTCACCGTCGCAGGCATTGCCGTAACCATCTCCATCGGTATCGCGCTGATCGGTATTCGACACCGCGGTGCAGTTATCCGCGCCGTCCGAGATACCGTCTGCGTCCGTGTCCGCAAGAGGTCCCGGCCCCCCGATCTGTATCTCATCAGCACCGATGTCGACACCGGCATCGCTGGGTCGGGTGTCGCCGTCAATATCCAGCGCGAGTAACGGTTCCCCGCTGACCGCGGTACCTGCGTTACGCGCCGGTGAACCCACCGTGATGTGGTAATCGCCGAACAGGGTACCCGGATTCCCGTCACCGCCAGTTGGGTCGTCGTAGCGGGTCAATGGTCCCATACTGATGTCGATGAAGTTACCGCCCTCGTCGAAGGCCGGAACAGTCTCGATCGGCGTGAGACCTGTCGTCTCAACGAGATGACTCGGTCCGCCATTGAAGTAGGCGGCAAAAAACTGGGGGTTGAGGACGATGTTGCTGGGATCCAGACCCGTTGCGTCGGTGACCACGCAGTTCATCGGACTGAGACTGCCGGCAATGCCGAGCACCGCCAGATCATCAAACACCGCCGCTGATGCCGTGACGTCCGGCAACAGTCCCTGACCGCCGGGTTTGTTTACATCCCAGTAAAACGAACGGTTCTCCCAGATAATGTTGTTTTCCAGCCTCGGATCGGAGAAACCGGCACCCAGGTGCCCCGTCAGCCCCGGCGTGTGTGCCCGTGAAACGACGCCGGCCGGTTGCGGTGTGGACATATTGATGTTGCCGCTGAAGGCCGCGGCGGCAGTCGCCGTGCTGTCATTATGGGCAATGGTGTTGTTGCGGATGTCCGCGTTTACCGTATCCTTCAGCGTAACCGCGCCCGCCAGGCCGGTAATGTTATTTACAATCATGTTGTTGTAGATGCCAAGCGCGTACCACTGCGCGATGGGCAGTGTCGCGACATCATTGCCGTTGACGAACTCGGCAAAGATTCCGCCCCCATCGCTGGTGCCCCCCTGGTTACCCTGAATCAGGTTCGAATCGATGGTGAGGTTGCCGGCACCCGGGCCGACGGCGGCACCGGCGAGTGGCCCGCCACCGCTGACGTAAATACCGCCGCCACCGCCGCCAAAACCGGCGGTTTGCTGGAAGGCCTGGTTGAAGAGGATGGTGTTGTCGGCGATCAGACCACCGTCGCTCAGACCCACGTGGCCGATGCCCGCGCCGTCCGCCGCCGCGAAGTTGCCACAGACGAAGTTACCGGTGAGCTGGTAGTTGTCACTGCCGTGGAACAATCCGATACCACCGCCGGCGACATTCCTGGTGCCGTTCTGGGTGACCTGATTGTTGCGGATAATGACATTGTCATTGAAGGCGCTTTGATAGACAAAGTTGCCGGTGCCATCGTCCAGGAACGGATGACCAAGACGAATGCCACCGCCGTAGATACCACTGTTAGCCGCAACATGATTGTTGGTGATTTCCAGGCTGCTGGCATAGCCGTTGACAAAAATACCGCTGCCCCGCACGGCACCACTGATGGCGAGACCGTCGATGCGTGCGCCGGGATGCGCAGCGAACGAATTGGGCCCGGATGCCAGACCGGCGACAAAAATGCCCGCACCCTCTTCCACAGTGGAGATGCCCGACTGGTTAGGCAACAGATCAAACTCGCCATTAGCGATCAGTGCATCAATCCTGGCATGCCAGGCGGTCAGGTCGGCAGGGGTCATGTTGGTCACACTGATCTTTGTCGAGTTGGCTCCATAGCCCTGCAGGCGCACGGGCTTCCATATCACCACGAATTCCTCATAGGGCGCCGACGTGCCGTCGGCTTGCAGCAGACCCGGCGGCACCATAATGAGTGCACCGGGTGCGGCCGAGTCGATGGCGGCCTGGATGGAGCCCCCTATCGGCACATAGGTCGGCGCAGGGCCACCTACCGTGACGGTGATGCCGGTCTCGGTCGATTGAGCGTTGTCACCGCGAGTTATCACCAGCTCGCCCGTGGTGATGCCGGCAGGAACCTGGAACGAGATTGTTACTGGGCCCCAACCCACGGTTAGCGGATCGATCTCCACCCCGCCGATACTCACTGTGCCCGGCGTGCTGCCGAAGCCATAGTCCCGCGGGATGGTCAATGGCTGACCGTTACCGGCGGCATATTTCGGATTCGCGACCTGAACCGCTCCCAGCACGGCGGCCGAGGTAATCGTCAGTGTCTGCGCGGGAGCCGATACGTAGGGCCCTCCGGTTGGTCCGTTGGCTTCATGAATGACCGGCATGCCGTCCGGCAAGGCGCAATCCATTGGGTAGTCGGTGCGCCCGGACGATGCCACCACAGGCAGGATGGGGGTATCAAGGTAGGTGATCTTGGCTGGCCAGGCATCGAAGCTGTAGCAGAGCTGGGCAAGCCCCGGATCGTGCCTTGGATCGGTGATCATGATGCTGGGATCGTTCGGGTGGACAATCGGCCCCGGATTATTGAGGCACAGCTTATAGATATTTGGAGAGACGCCCGTCGGCGATTCGACATTTTTCGTGTAGGTGGACGGTATCAGAAAATTGTAACCTCCCCACTGGTCGGTATAGGCGCGTGCCACTTCCCGTCCGTCGGGATCCTGGATGGAGAGCGGCAGCCAGGCGGCACCCACCTTTTCGCCGAAACTCGGCGAATCGGGATCCGGATCGTTGGCGAGATCATTGAGTACGAAGCCGACAATACGGCCCGCTTTCGGCACCTCGGTGTACATGAAGAAATCGGCAGCGGCGTTCTGACCGGCGGAGAGACGGACCGCCTTTTGGTCACAAAGCGGTCTTGTCTGACCCGCAAACGGCGCCTCGACGCCCGGGAACAATGTCAGCTCGGCGGGCACGGCGGCAGGATAGCGGGGCGCCCGTGTGCCCACACAGACGGGCGGAAAGAGCAGTGGCGTGGGCTTGTATTCGTCGCCGAAATCGACGTTCTTGTCTTCCTCTTTCAGGTGATCGTACCCCGGCGGAGTTACCGCCTCGACAATGTAATCATCCGTGGGCAGCGGGATTTCCGGGTTACCGGAACCCAGACCTTCGACAATACCGGTAAAGAAGGCATAGCCGCCGTCGAACACGCCGTCGCGCACCTGATTGAAGGTCCGCAAACCCTCGAAACATTCATGCGCAATCCCGCCATTAATGCTGAACAGCGGTGCATTACAGCCAGCGGGCAGGTTGTCATCCCAGCTGTCGGTGGTGGTGATCTGGATGGCATCACCGGGATCAAAGCCGCCACCACCTGAGCGATTTTCGTCTTCCGGGCCCGGGAAGTTACCAAAGGGATGGTTGTCCACATCGGCGAGCTGTATACCGGGTACGCCATTAATGTCGTCGATCACGCCATCGTCGGGTTCGATACAGCCGTTGTTGTTCCAGTCGACGTCTTCGGGTCCAGCTTGCAGAGTCCCGATTGGACAGCCGCCGCCAGCAGTGCCAAACGGCGGATTATCCGCATCCCCGTCGGCATAAAGGTTCACCTGTACCCGCGGGATGCCGGGTTCCCAGCCCTCACCTGCGGCAAATTGGGGGTCGTTTTCGGCACGCGTGGTTGCATAAAAAACGATGCCCGCGATCCCCCCGTTCTCGCCGACGTAGGTGGGCATCGGGGTGCTGAAGTCGTAGATCGTGTACGGCGCCTTGCCCCATTCCATCCAGTTGGTGAGATTCGGGAAGGTCTGGGTGGACAGGGTGAGTACCGGTCCGGTGACCGTCCGCGAGAGATTGTTACCGGTATTGGAGTTGATGATCGGGCCATTACAAATCTGTTGAGGGGGCGTGGATGTATCCAGGGTCACGCTCGTACACTGCGGCTGTGGCGTGAGCACGCCGCGCGATGGCCAGTCCCAACCCTGGTCGAGCAAGACTTCTCCGCCGCCGTCGGTGATGATCGTTACGCCGGTGGCCTTGAAGCGCGCGTAATCGACTTCGGCGATGAGGTACTTGAAGAAAGGGAAGACCTCCTCGAGCGGCGCCAGTCCGTCATTGTCGGTGGGTAGTGCCTGGTAGATGGACCCGTCGCGGAAGCGCAAGTTGATGTTCTGCTCGGCGAGCGGTGTATCGTCGACCGCGGAATCGTCACAATCGGCAGGATCACCCGACGGTGTCACGCCGTCGGCAAGAAAACAGTTACGGAAACCATTCTGGTTATGATCCAGGAACACCACGTGTGTGGAGTAGCCGCGCCAGCGAAGGCTGGGGATATCGCCCAGAGCCAGCGTGCCGTTAGCGGGCACGGTGACCGTATACAGGGCGAAGAGATTATCAAGAAACCGGTCCCATACCGCGAGTTCATAGTCGCCCGGCGGTACGTTGGAAATGGTAAACGTACTGTCGTCGCACGGCGCTGCATACACCCCGGCCTTGCTCGATTGGTCGTTCAGGCCAACCCAGCAGTTCGGCAAGGGATGGCCGGGCGAGAAAGTGAAATCGGGCGGTATGGCGTTATGGGCGTTGACGACCGTCCCGGTGATCGTGCCCGGCGTCGCAGTGGCCGGCAGGTCGTTAAACGGCTGGATGAAGCCGAAGAACATATGCGTGTTGGGCGGGAAGCCGGATTCCGCAAACACTTTCGGCTCGTTGGATTTCACCCAGGTCGGAAAAAACGGCGTCCCCTCAAGCGTACTGGTCTGTTGCCAGCCGGACCCGGTTGGTGGTATCACCTGGGCCTCGTATCTTCCAGGGGCCAGATAGCGGATGAGGGCCTGACCGTCCGGCCCCGTCGAAACTGTACCATCACCCAGTGTTACAATCGCGGGTGTGCCATCCGGATTGTAGTTCACGTTGCCTTGCGCATCGACCTGGTAGATGGTGCCTAGTGGATTGCCGAAGGCATCCTTGATCACCTGCCCGACAAGATCGATGAGGAAGACACTGAAACCTTCAAGCCCCGATTCCTGTGGCAGGTCCGGCACGTTGTTGATAGGATAGTTATCGTGGAAGATGAAGAACGAGATCTGGGCAGTCGCCAGTGGCAACGGGTTGAGCGTCACGGTGACCGTGTCCTCAACCAGGTTGGCAATCGTGGCACCCCCGATCGTGTAGTCCGCATCAGGTAACACGGAGATAACGTAACGCGCATTCCCGCCAACGTTGATGTCGATGTTGACAGACGAACCTGTGGCGTGCCCCATCGCAGGGATACCGTTGTTATCCAGCGCGATGGGCGAATAGCTCCGGTGGATGTCCACGGACAGGCTATCGGAGACGAGTGCCGGATCACCGGCAAGCGGTGGATCGGTGAGAGGCAATGTCACCGGATGGGTGGTGTCCTCCTCGAGGAGCCAGCGGAAACCCGGGGCCGGTGTACCATCAGGGTCCTGAACGTTGATAGTGAGGGCCTGGGCACTCCCTATCAACAATAAGCCGGGCAGGGATATTGCCAGCGTTGAACCAAACATCCACCACCGCATACCGAACCTTCCGAACCTTGTTAGCATTTTCACAATAGATTTCCCTAGTCGGTATACGTTCAACACAGCCATCCTTTACCCGCTCTGGCATTACGCCGAACGATATTCTTTGCAGCGATATAGCCCATCACCCATTATAAAATTGAGGATATCTCACGGCCGCCACGATTACTCTACGGTGAACTGCGTATGTCGTAGGGGCGTTAACACCCATACCCCGCGGGACCGACAAGATTACGGCGATGGGGTTGTTAGTCTGAACAATTCACGGCAGGGCGGCAAAACGGCCGTGGATGATTCTTCACGGCACCCGCATAAATCAAGATTATTAACGAGTTGCAGCGGGTTTCGGGTCCGGAGGTGAGGGGGCGTCGTCTGCGCCGGTATTTCGCTCCCAGGCAGAAGCCTCGAACTCGGAAGCGCTCTTCATGCGTTGACGAAGGTCCTTGGTGACGAGTTCCGCATCGCGCTGATTTTCCACCACCACCGGGTTGATGGTCACAATCAGCTCGGTGCGGCCGACATTTTCGCCGGTGGTCGAGAACAGCTGGCCGAGCCAGGGAATGTCCATCAACAGCGGGATGCCGGACTTGGATTCGGTCCGGGTCTCCCTGATCAGCCCGCCCAGCACCACGGTCTGACCGCCGTGTACGGTGACGCTGCTGTCAATGGTGCGCTGCGCGATCGAGACGTTACCGCCGCCGCCGACGGCCGGCTCGCTGCCGGGCAGACTGACCTCCTGACTGATGTCCATGGTCACCTGCCCGCCGGCGTTGATGCGCGGGGTGACGGTGAGCAGGGTGCCGGTGTCGCGGAACTGCACCTCGGTGACGATGGGGGCGTCCGGGTCGCTGGTGCTCTGCGAGGAGCGGGTGGTGACCGGGATCTGGTCACCGACGCGGATGGTTGCGGTCTGGTTGTCGCGCACCATCACCTGCGGCGCCGAAATGAATTTGACGTTTGACTTGGAGGCCAGCAGATCGAAAAACATGCGGGTTTCATCGCTGTTGTTGAAGATCGCCAGCGCCAGCCCCTCGCCGGCGGCTTCGGCGCCGCCCGGCAGTGGTGTGTTGAAGCCCAGTTCGAAATTGCCGCCGCTCAGGAACCAGCCGACGCCGTAATCCAGTTCATCGTTAAGGGTGACCTCGGAAATGATGGCATTGATCAGCACCTGTCGCGGCTGAATGTCGAGCTGGCGGATCGCCGCCTCGATCATGCGGTAATCCGCCGCACTGGCCATAATGAGGATGGCATTGTTGTCCTGATCGGCCATGATGGTGACGGGACCCTGGCCCTCACCGGCCACCGTGGTGCCGGCTGCCGTTGCCCCGTCCGCGGCGGTCGCCGCCGTTGCCGCGGCCGCCGGCTCCGGATAATCACCACCGGCCCCGGGCGCGCCAACCGGTGGAGGCGGCTCGCTGATTTGTCTTGCGGTACGAAAGACGTTGCCGCCGCCCTCCACGCCCGGCGGCAGTTCCGGTATTCCCTGGGAGTCGGACGCCTGCCCGACTGCCTGCACCTGCCCAAACAGCTCCTGAAGGACCGCGGATATGTTTTCGGCCTTGCCGTACTTGACATGGTAGACGTACAGACGACGCCCGGGCGACGCTTCGGTACCCCAGTCAAACTGCTCGATCAGTCTGCGTACCGCCGCCATGTGTTTCGGCTGGTGGGTAATCACCAGGATGGCATTCAGCCGTTCGATCGGTACCAGCCTGACAATCCCCGCAAACGGTGTCTGCCCTTCGGCGCCGATCACGTTCTCGATTTCGCCGACCAGCACGGCCGCATCGGCATAGTGCAGCGGAAACATGCCAAACGACATGCCCTTCAGCCAGTCCACGTCGAAGACCTTGATGGTCTCCACCAGGTGGTCGAGGCGAAAACGCGGACCGGACAGGATTATCAGGTTGCGCGTTGCGTCGATGCGCAGCGTGGTCCCGGCGGGAACAAAAGGTGTGAGAATTTTTTCGATCTCGCCGGCCGCAACGTGCTCCAGCGGCACTATGCGCACGCCGAAACCCGCGCCCGGGTCCTGCGCTTGCTTGCCCACCACTGGAGACAGGACTTCGCCCTCGGCGTTCGCCACCGGCACAATCTTGTACAGTCCGCGGTCCTGCACCAGCCCCGCCCCGTTCAGTTCGAGCACCGACTCGAGGATCGACAACACCGCCTCCTGGCTGACGGCGTGCGTGGTATGCAGGGTCACCACACCGTCAACGCCTGGATCGATGAGATAGTTTTCCTCCAGGATGTCATCAAAAATGACTTTGACGAACTCTCTCAGGCTGGTTGCCTCGAAATTCAGGGTCACGTCCCCCGCCGCGAATGTCCTGGCCTCGTCACCCTCGGGGGTCTCTGCCAGAAACACACCGGTACCAATGCGGACGGCCGGCTTGTCAGCGCGGCCTGCCTCGGCAGAATCAGAGTAGCGATCATCGGTAGAGCTATCTGCAGGGGTCTTGGCCACCGGCTTCCCGGGGTCCAGGGCAGGGGGCACTTTCTGCGCCGCGTGTGCTTGTTGCGGGGGTTGCTGCGGTGGTTTTGTGGCACAGGCAGCCATCGTCAAAGCACAGACGAGTACAATCAGTCGGCGAGTCAGGCTGTTTTTCATTGCAGTGCTGTTTCCATCCTCGACGGGCGGCTTGTACGCCTGCCCCGCTCAGTCACCACCCGATGTCCAGGCATTATATTGTGACACACCAGGAAACCGGTCATATATCTGGTATTATTTAGCGGCGTCAGGGCGTTAACTTTAATATTTCACCTTTCGCCTCAGTCAAGTCAAGCGTAATCTTTATTCAAGCCGACTGTCATGGGCGCCGATCCACGTTCTAGTCCGTTATTTTTCACCACGAAGGACACGAAGGTCACAAAGGTTTTTAAAGTTAAAGCTTTTCCGTATGTAGCCGCGGTGCTCCCCGTTAACAGCGTGCAGCTGAAAAATCTTCTGTGGATATGGGTTAACAT